>ERZ842401.7007-NODE-7007-length-11738-cov-5.359154_pt1 | contig 11738 bp, 12 predicted proteins | sample MGYA00521270_ERZ842401 | MGnify/ENA primary metagenome ERZ842401 (study PRJEB31892, sample SAMEA3878208) | bioreactor metagenome | biome: Moose rumen | place: Sweden | collected 2011-10 | study: EMG produced TPA metagenomics assembly of the PRJEB12797 data set... | reverse complement strand
TTCCCGCCGTGGTTATGAGGAAATACAGCGGCTGCATACGGGCATCTCCCGAACCTTTTGTCATGACATCGAACAGCTTGCGGTTCGGCTGGGTATGCAGTTCATCAAAGACAACTCCGTGAATATTGAAGCCGTGTTTCGAGTACGCTTCTGCCGAAAGAACCTGATAAAAGGAATTTGTCGGGATGTACTGTATTCTTTTTTGTGAGGCAAGAATTTTCACCCGCTTGTTCAGCGCGGGACACATCCGCACCATATCTGCCGCCACATCGAACACGATCGCCGCCTGCTGACGGTCGGCGGCGCAGCCGTATACTTCGGCGCGTTCTTCGCCGTCCCCGCAGGTGAGGAGCAGTGCCACCGCTGCGGCAAGCTCAGACTTGCCTTGCTTTTTCGGTATCTCAACATAGGCAGTATTAAACTGGCGATACCCGTTCGGCTTTAAAATTCCGAACAGATCGCGGATGATCTGTTCCTGCCAGTCAATCAGTTCAAAGGGCTTTCCGGCCCAGGTGCCTTTGGTGTGGCACAGCGACTCGATGAACATGACAGCGTAGTCGGCCGCCTCCTTATCGTAACGGGAGGTCTTCGCCATGAACCTTGTGGGTGTGTATTTCTTCAGTTTCCGCACAGGCGGCCTCCTCTCTGAAAGCATAAAAAATGAGCCTGCGCCGACGTCCGGCGAGACCCTTCATAACGAGGAACAGAGCCGTAAGGCTCGTGTCCCGCGGGTATTCGGTTACCGTTGTTTACTGCTTCATCGCCCAGGCAATGGCGTGTCCGTCATCCTCGAACTCGACCTCGCTTGCCGCGCGAAGGCCGACGGCGCTTTCGCAGTCGTGCTTTTCCTCATCGTCGAGGAATTCGTAGACCGCCGCAAAGAAGCAGGGCTTGTTCACACCGTTGTAGTAGTGGCCGGCAAGCAGGACCCTGTCTCCGAAGGTCAGCACCTTGCTCCAGCGGGTCTCCAGATCCTCCGGAGTCGAGGGGTTCGGCAGTCTGTACTTTCTCATTGCGTCGTTGATGGTCATCGGTTTGTCCTCCGTTCGTTTTGTTACTGTATATATCACTCTGAACGCCTGGAATATCAAGTCATTTCAGCGAAATATACTGCACAAATATCCGGCTCGGAAACTGTGTATGTTATTCCGTTTCGCCGGTGAGGATGAACCGCACATACGCGGCTTTCTCCTCCTCGATGAAGGTCACCAGTTCGTAGAAATCCATCTCATACGCGATGCGCTGCACGGCGCGGAGGTCGAACATATTGGTCAGCCCGTGTCCCGGACGGCGAGGATCTGTTCCTTTACCTTGTCAGTCATCTTCGCTCACCACCCTGCAGACGTCTTCGCCGTAAGCCACCGACAGGCTTCCGCCCGTGTCCCAGCTCACCATGATAGAGCCGATGTCGTCGACTCCCCGGACGGTTCCGCGCGTACCCGGAGGCGGCGCCTGGATATCGTCCATTTTTACAAGTTCGACCCTTGTGCCGGGTTTGTAGATCTCACGCAGCCGGAGCAGTGCGGACTGTGAAATGAAAGGCATCATTCCGCGTCACCTTCCTCTCCGTTGATGATCGCCCTGATCTCCGCCTGCACGGCAGGGTCCTGCAGCCGTCTTTTTGCTTCATCCACATCGAACGGCACCGTGTTCTCCGGCGTGGGGACCGGGTCAAGGCCGGGGGCGTATTCCTTTTTCGCGCCGCTTTTGAAAGCCGAGGAGCCGGAAAGGTTCTTCAGCAGGATCTTCCGTTCCGTTTTGAACTCCTCGCCGATGAAGCCGAGGCGCAGAAGGAAGCACCGGAAGGCGTATTTCTCGTTGTCGACTTCCTTTTCCTTCGCCGTCACCCTTACCGCGTTTCTGCTCATCTCACAGAGCGCCGCGATGAAATGCGTGTACGCTTTGATCTCGTCCGGAGAAGGCAGCTCCGTGAACCAGGGGAAGCCTACGCGGTCTTCCTTCATTTCGATGCGGACATCGTCAACGCCCAGCGCCTTTCTGATGAGGCCGCCCTTTGCTTCGAGCAGTCTTGTAAGGTTGCCGACGTTCACCTTGTCAAAGGGGATCTCGACCGTCAGCCCTGTGCCGCCGTCTTCCGTAGCTTCTGTGGATTCATCGTTGAATCCTTCGTGAGGCTCACACTCGAAGCCCGCCGCAGCAATGGCCCCGATAAGCCGTTCCACCTCTTCGGTGTCGTTTCTGTCGCTGAAGGACAGCGTTCCGTCCCTGTCGACGGTGTAGGTGTCGATCACATAAGCCATGCTCGGCATTCCGAGATACTTTGCTTTGACCTCAAGGGTCTGTGCGATGGTCTGGACCAGGCGCTTGCGCTCCGATCCCGTTACGTTGTACCTGATTTCCATGCGGGAAAACCTCCTTGTTTTTTGGTAGTACATATATCACTCTAAAGCCCTAAAATAGCAAGGGGTTTTCCCACATTCGCGGGTAGAATTACTGTAGAAAAATCAGCTCTGTAACTGGTTATAATACACGATCCCCGCGAGGACGAAACACACGCACGGGAGCGCCACGCCGTTGCCCCACAGCTTGTATTCTGCGGAGTCGGCGTGCGGGTCTTTCAGCCACTTCACGATCTGGGCGTCCGTCTTCGGTTTGGAGGCGGAACCCGTCACGGTGCGGTGGGTCTCAAAGACATCCCGCCAGAAGGCAATGTCCTCTTCGCTCGGTTCGTCCGTGCCGAGAGCGGAACACCACCAGTCCGGGAAGCCCTGGAGCCTCGCGCACTCTGTCGGCGTCAGCCTTCGGACGATGTAGTACGGCTCTTCGATCACGGTCGGCGGATCCTTGTAATCCGTAGCCACAAGCGTATTGACGATGTCCTCTTCCGCCTGGGTGTGATAGGAGTTCTTGCTTGTGGAGTAGACCGGATGCGCCACAGCGCCCGGACCTCTGGCCACCATGGGCGGTTCAACTTCTGATTCGATGCACGGCGCGAACTTCGCGTTCTCTCCCTGGTTGTATGCCGCGCGGTCGAGTCCGTAGGCGACTCCGTGCTGTTCCGTCGCGTTCAGCGTGAAGCTGACGTCCTCTTCGGAATACCCGCAGCCCTGATGGGACGGTCTCGCGCCGTTGCCTTCAAGTGCTACGACAGCCATGCCGCCCTGATTGCAGGAGGGATTGCCGCCGTTCGCATCGAGCGTGCGCGTGGTGTCCGCCTTGTAGAATCCGCTGTTCGGATTGTCCGATTTCATGGCGTTGGAGTCCTTGGAGCAGATGCCGAACACGGCGGGTACGAAAAGCGTCTGATCGTTGTTCGTGGCAAGCGTCGCGGATTTGTCCGTCTGGATGAGCGGACCCTTGCCGCCGCCTTCGCATCCGCAGCGTATCTTCATGACGAGAGGCACATTGTTGCCGCCGGTCCCCATCCGGGAGGTCAGCGTCTGCACCTTTCCGTCACCGGATACCGTCACGCGGCTGTCGGCGGGATGGTTTTCCAGCGCAACGGCGGCCGGAACCGTGCCGGCGCGGAGCGTGGGTGACGTTTCCTCCTCATATCCAATGGAGCGGCTCTTCGCGGAATGCTCTGTGCAGAAGCCCGCCGCCTCTGTGACAACGGGAGGATGATGCGCCTCGGCCCGGAGCGTACAGGTGACGTCTTCACTGACGTCCATGCGTTCGCCGCCCTGGTCGTTCAGACAGATTGAGCCGATGCCTGCCGGATGAGCGCCTTCTTCAGCAGTTCCGGCAGATCCTTGCCACGAGCGGAAGCCCTGCGGAGTATACCCAGACAGGCCTTCTGACTCAAACAGTATTTTTCCGGCACATCCGCCTGCAAAATCCGCGACAAGGTAGATGCGTTTTCTGCGCTGGGGGACTCCCCAGTATTGAGCATCAAATACCCGCCATGCGATTGAGTGATCGTCTGCCAGGACGCATCCGGCGTTCGGCCATTTCGCAGGTCGAGGAGTATCAGCTTCGGGGTCTTTGACCCTGCGGATCGTGTCGAGGACAGCTTTGAAGTCTTCGCCGCCGTTCGAGGAGAAAGCGCCGGGGACGTTCTCCCACACGATGTATCGGGGTTTCTCTCCATTTGTTGCATCCCTCATTTCTCTTACGATTCGGACGGCTTCGTAGAAAAGGTTCGAGCGGGAGCCGTCCAGTCCCGCCCTGCGTCCGGCCACGCTCATGTCCTGGCACGGACTTCCGAAGGTGATGATGTCCACGGGCGGCAGTTTCGTGCCGTCCAGTTTCGATACATCACCATAGTGTTTCATGAAAGGCAGCCGCTTCGTGGTCACGCGGATGGGAAACGGCTCGATCTCCGAAGCCCACAGGGGTTCGATGCCGGAGATCAGACCGCCCAGCGGAAAGCCGCCGGAACCGTCAAACAGACTGCCGAGGGTAAGATGTTCACTCATCGGCTGCGACCTCCTTCACAAGGTTCGCATATGGGATCTTCTCACCGCCGCGCTCCACAAAAATATCCTCCGTAGCGATGCCGTTTTCGACAGCCCTGCGGAGGATCACGGATGCGTATTTTTCGTCGAGTTCCATCATGAAGCAGACGCGGTTCATCTGCTCACACGCCATCATCGTGCTGCCGCTGCCGCCAAAGGTGTCAAGTACGACGGCGTTCTCCTGGGTGGAGTTGCCGACGGGATAGCCGAGCAGGTCGAGCGGCTTGGAGGTCGGATGGTTCTCGCTGCGTTTCGGCTTGGCAAACTGCCATACCGTCGTCTGCTTGCGGTCGGAGTACCAGGCGTGCTTCCCGTTCTGGAGGAAGCCGTAAAGCACGGGTTCGTGCTGCCACTGATAATCCGAGCGTCCGAGGACAAGGCTGTCCTTGACCCAGATGCAGCACCCGGCGAGATGGAATCCGGCGTCAATAAACGCCCTGCGGAAATTCAGCCCCTCGGTGTCGGCATGGAACACATACGCCGCGCCGCCTTTCTCCATATGCTCCGCCGCGGCTTTGAACGCCGACAGCAGGAATGTGTAGAACTCCTCGTTCTTGAGGCTGTCGTTCTGAATGGTCAGCCCGTCCGAACTTTTGAAGGAGACTCCGTAGGGAGGATCAGTCAGCAGCAGATTCGCCCTTTTGCCGCTCATAAGCAGAGCGACGTCCTCCGCGCTGGTCGCGTCACCGCAGACGAGGCGGTGCTTTCCGACCGTCCACACGTCGCCGCGCTCCACGAAGGAAGCCTTCTCCAGAGCGGCGGTAAGGTCGAAGCCGTCATCCTTTACATCTTTATCACTGCCGTCCGAAAACAGGTCGGCGAGTTCAGCCTCGTCGAAGCCGGTCAGCAGCGGGTCGAAGTCCGCCGCCTGCAGAGCCTCGATCTCCACGCGCAGAAGCTCCTCGTCCCATCCGGCATCCATTGCCATGCGGTTGTCCGCGATGATGTACGCTTTCTTCTGGGCTTCGGTAAGGTGGTCGGCGAAGACGCACGGCACCTCGGTGATGCCTTCCTCCTTCGCGGCAAGGATGCGGCCGTGTCCGGCAATGACGCCGTAGTCGCGGTCGATGATGACGGGGTTTATAAAACCGAATTCCCGCAGGGAAGACCTCAGTTTGAGGATCTGCTCCGGGGAGTGCGTTCTTGCGTTATTCACATAAGGAACGAGTTTGCTGATCGGGACGAGTTTCATTTCCGTGGTCATTTTCATCGCACAAGCCCCCATTCCGCGAACTTCTCAAAGCCGCCGAGTTCCGTGATGTACTTTCGACAGATTTCGACGATTTCCGCATAGGGTCTGCCGTCCACGGTATCGTCGCCGATGGCGCAGGCAAGCTGCACGGGCTGTCCCGTTTCCTGCGCCTTCAGCCATGCGTAGACATTCACGCTGACGTCGGCTTTGCTGAGGTCCTTGCCGTGCAGACCGCCGCCCGTGACGGAGTCCGCCATATCTGAGCCCAGCTTGCGGTTGACAGCGCCCGCATCGACATCCGTACCGCCGGTCCAGTCACCCAGGGGATTGACCTCGGCATCCGGGCAGGTCTCGCGCAGATGAGCGCTTTCCGCGTTGCTCTGGCAGATGATGAGCTTTTCGCCGTCCAGGATGTACTTGCCGTCGCAGCCGTACACGCCGTAGAGGAACTTCGTGATGTCCGTCAGCCGGCGCTGTTCCGCTGTGACGGGCATACCCTTAAAAATGCCGTTGTCGCCGCAGTGGATCCCGTCCGCCTGGTTGTCGGCGAGATGTGCGTCCTGCGGCACTTCGACATAATTCGACAAAATGCGCTCTCCGGCAATGCGGTGAACGATGACAGCGGCTTCCTCGTCCGTGATGTGGACGGAGGTCTCCGCGATGATGTGACAGACGCCGTGGCCGATAAGCACCTCCACGGCGATCTTCGGATCTGTTTCCTTTGCGTATGCCAGGTCGACAAGCGCGCCGGCAATGCGGTCGGCCACCTTGTCGGGGTGCGAGGGATTTACTTTTTCAAACATGGCTTTATCCTTTCCTTGCCCGAAGCAATCTTTCCATGAGGTCGTCCTGCGGGGAGACCTCGCCGTAGTCCGTGGAGCAGTTTTCCTTCACTATCTGGAAGATCTCGTTCCACAGCCGCACGGCCTGGTTCATGTAGTTGATGCCGATATTGATGAACGGAGACGGTATCGGTTTCTGTGTGGTGGGATGCTTTGAGAGAAAACCCATTTTATTGGTCATCTCCTCACACTGTATCCACCGCGCCGAACACATGGCGTACCGCTCAAGAAGCTGCGGCGAGACCTTGGACGCGCAGCCGATCTTTTTCAGCCACTCCCAGGTCTCGGTGTAGATCTCCTCGGCCTGCAGCTGACTGCCGTCGCGCTGTTCGGCCGAAAGGAAATCGTGGGGTTTCGGCATATCGACACCCTCGACTTCGGGAATATCCAGGACTTCAAGCCGTCTGCCGCCGGGATTGCCGTTCTCGGCTTTCTCTTTGACAGCGGTTTTCTTTCTTCCCTCACCGGGTTTCGCACCTCCGCGCCCGCCTGTGTTGTTGGATTTTGTCGGCACTTTCTCACCTCCAATGCGCCGGGACCTTTAATTACCCTTTTGATTTCGCTTTTTTCGCGCACGTGACCCCAGGCCGCTGCCCGAGGACACCGCCGCAGAGATTTGACCGCCCCTACCGGTCGCCCAGTTCGCGGTGCAGTTTTGTGTGGCAGGACTGGCAGAGGCTCATCAGATTGCTCTGCCTGTGGTCGCCGCCCTGTGAGATGGGAAGAATATGATGCACTTCCTCCACAGGGGTCAGCCGTCCTTCCTTGAGGCACATCTCGCAGAGGGGGTGCGTCGCCGCGTAGCGGTCACGGATCCTTTTCCAGGCCCGTCCGTATTTCTTGTTGACGTCCGGGGCGCGTTCGTATCTGTTGTAGCGGTCGCGCTCCGTCTTCGTATGCTCCTCGCAGTACTGACCGCCCTCAACGGCAAGCCTCGGACAGCCGGGGTGACCGCACGGTCTGCGTGGCTTTCTCGGCATGGGATCACCTCCGTCCGCGAAACAGCTCACGGAGTTTGTATTTTATGATGTACCAGCACTGTTCGAGCCAGCCGACTTTTCTGTAGCCCATAGCTTTCCTCTGTTTCCGCGCATGAGACCTGCTAAGAAAAGTCAAGTAGAAATATGAGATTCTTCTCGGGGTAAAGATGACGCAGTCATCCGAGCCGCTGAGCATTTCAAATTCGAAATGGCGGCTGGCCAAGTGGGATCAAATTAAAGTTAGGCGTCTTCTAAGGAAGCCAAGTATTTGGTCACTGATGCATAGTAAATGCGGAGGAATTTGTTTGCAGAAGCCATCATGTAGACCTTGTAGGGCTTGCCCTCGGAGCGTTTCTTGTCCATGAACAGATAAACCGGCTGGTCCTCCGGTGAGTTCCGAAGGATCACGCTCATGACCAGGAACAGCGTTCTCCTCAAGGAAGAAGATCCGCGCTTGGAGATGCTCCGGCTTTTGAGTTCGTATTGGCCCGACTGATACGGAGGAGCATCGATGCCAGCATAGGCGACCAGCGCTTTCTTGGAATGGAACCGGCGCACATCGCCGATCTCCGCCATGAGCTGTGGCCCGATGCTTTTGCCTACTCCGTACATGTTCATGACCACGGGATATTCCGGTAGAGCGGACGCCAGGGACTGCATCTGGTCTCTCATGGAAGCCAGAGCTTTCTGAGTAGTTTGAAGCTGTGACACAGCCTGTTGGACCAGAAACCTGGTGGTCTCGTTCATGGGCATTACGGGGACATGATTCCGAGCGGCTTCATGAATCTTGGCAGCTTTCTCTGTGCTGAAATTGTAACCATGCTTTTTGCACCACTTGCGGTACCGCTCGATGAAGGCATTCAAGGAAAGTTTTCCGACACAACCGCAATGCCAGAATTGCGATACAAAATCCGCCCACTTCTCGCTGCCGTCCGGACGCGGAGGGCTTGAAAACAGCCGATTTACATTCGGGAAAGTGGTATCCAGCAGAGAAACCAGATTGTTGTTTTGCATGGTCTGGATCTTACTCATTTGCTGATACTGACGGTAGCAGGTTTTCAGTATGAGCCGTGCGTCTTCCTCCGGAATGTAGCGTGGCAACGAGAGCCAATGATCCAAGGCATAGTTTGCCAGCTTTACGGCGTCTTTCTTGTCGGTCTTGGCCCGTCTTAAATTGTTGTTCCCGTAATCATGCACCAGAATTGCATTGACGGCGGAAACATAGATTCCGGCCTTGCAGAGGGAATAGGCGACCGGGGCATGGTAGTACCCTGTGTACTCCATGACGACACGGGTCTCACCCGGAAGGCTTTTGAGCAGCTTTGCCAACTCGCTCAGTTCACTTCCGGTGTGAGACACCTCGAAGGGAGAGCGCACCACCTCGCCAAAGGGACGCATGATTGCAACCATGCTTTTTCCTTTGGAAACGTCAATGCCAACAGCGTTCATTGTCATACCTCCAATTCAAATAATCCGCAACCGGAACCCATCGTTTTCTCATTGCCGATTCAATCTATTGGGTGACACGAACATGGCCATGGCGGCGAGCTCAACCTGCTTAAATCGAACGCTGCAATAAGAGGATGGCTGACAGTCTTTTATTCGGGCCTGAAAGCCCAAGAAAGGAGAGGCCAGCCAGTTGCTCCTCTTATTGTAGCTTAGGCATGAGATGGAAAGAAGCCCAGCTGGATGCTGGACTTCCAACCAAAATAATTGTAATAGAAAAGCCCCACGGGGAAGACCCCATGAGGCTCGGTTCATTCTGCTTTTCGCTGATTATATCATAACATAAACGGCGGGTGCTTATCTCTGCTCAAAGGTGCTTAAACCGTTGCGATTTCAGTCATTCTAAAGGTTTTGTTCATAGAATCAGGCTATATTTTCTTCCTCATTTATGGTATAATACGCTTTTGAAAGGTGGTGCTGGATTTGATATTTTTAACGGCAGATCTGCATCTCAATCATGCGAATATCATAAAAGAAGAGTTTGGTCCGCATAGAAGAACACAGTTCGCTTCAATCCAAGAGATGAACGACACCATCATAAATAATTGGAAAAGGAAAATCTCTGATACGGATACCGTTTACATACTTGGAGATTTTGCTCTTGGAAATCCAAGCGTTGCGGCGGAACTCATTTCAAGGCTTCCTGGCAGGAAGTATCTCCTTATGGGAAACCATGATGTCCCCAAAATAAAAAAGAAAAAAAGGAGTGTCACAGCACCCCAAGATTTAGAACATTTCAAGTATCCGATAGATTTGTTTGAAGAAGTATATCCTGCATCAGAAAACGTAAATCTTCAGTATGACAGGTTTACTTTTGTGATGAATCATTATCCTCCGAACCTATCCGTTGAAACTCAGATTCCAAAACATCATATCTACCTTCACGCACACTCGCATTCCCCTCAAACCTATAATATGGCAAACATGGCGCTTCATATCCCGGTATATGATGTTGGCGTTGATGCAAACGACTTTTCTCCAATTTCTGTTGATGAATTATATGAAAGAATGGTTCAGTGGACAAAAAAGGACCACATAAAGTGCGATGTTTGCGGAGCATTGATGAAGGTGCGAAACAGTGCCTACGGTTCATTCCTTGGATGCAGCAACTATCCTTCTTGTAACAGAATTTACAATTCCATCAGAATAGACCGGTAAAGAGAAACCTTTCAGGGCTATAGTTTTATCCTGAAAGGTTTCTTTTTTTTAGATAATAACGGGGTCATCCGGCATGACGACATGCTGAAGCGCCGAACCGTGCCACCGTCTGACCGTGGATTTGTCGGCGTGCAGTTCGTCGCCGATCTGTTCCCAGGTCATGTTGTGGATATAGCGGTAGCGGAGAACCATCTGTTCGTCCTTGTCGCGGACGGTGTCTATGACGCCGCGCATCTGTTCCTTCAGCGCAACGAGCCTGTCGATCTCGGCGTTTATTTTCTCCTCAAGTTCCATGACCCGCATGATGCACCGTACAAAGGGCGCTTCCGTGGGGCGGTTCGGATTGTGCCGCTCCTCCAGGCTTGGGGAGGATACGCTTCCCGCCATATCGCGCAGACGCTCCATCTCCTCGATGTCGGAATTGATCCGGTGGTCGAGACGGTAGGCCTGTCTGAGGTATTCTTTTGATGTCATATTTCTTCCTCCTGTAATTTCCGTAACAGCATCTCGCCGTCGAGTTCGGTGAGATCCCTGAACCAGTCGGAACGTAAGAATGCCTCACAATCCGCTATCATGAGCTTCGCGTCTTCGTTCTTCGGCCGTTTTCTGTGCTTTTTTCTCGCTTCGCGGTAATCCTTCACAGCCTGCAGGATGATCGCATTTGCGAGGCTTTCCCAGGGGTCGGTCATACGGAATCCCCCAGATTCGCCTTGACGGCGTCGATGAGTGCGTTCTGTGTACGCTCCTTTTTACGGAGCGCCTTCATGACGTCCTCGTCGATCGTGCCGGCGGTGATTATATGATGGATAATGACCGTATCCTTCTGTCCCTGGCGGTGAAGACGGGCATTCGTCTGCTGATACAGTTCAAGGCTCCATGTGAGACCGAACCATATGAGTGTCGAGCCGCCGGACTGGAGATTCAGACCGTGTCCCGCCGATGCCGGGTGGATGACCGCCGCAGAAATCCTTCCCGCATTCCAGTCATCGATATCCTTCGAGGTCTTTATCTCCCTCACGGGGAATCTCGCCTTTATCCGCTCCGCGTCATGCTGATACCAGTAGGCGATCAGCACGGGTTTGCCGTTCGCGCCTTCAATGAGATCCTCCAGGGCGTCGAGTTTGCGGTCGTGGATATAATGGCTGTTTTTATCCTCATCGTAGACCGCGCCGTTCGCCATCTGGAGGAGCTTGCCGGAAAGCACCGCCGCATTCGCCGCATCGATCTCCTTACCCTTTATCTTTGCGACCATGTCCTCTTTGAAAGTGTCATATACGGCCTGTTCCTGCTCGTTCATATACACGGGAACGGCGTTTATGACGCATTCCGGCAGTTTGAGGTAGTCGCAGGATTTCATGCTGATCGTTATATCCGATATCTGCGCGTATATCCGTTCCTCCGCACCGGGGAGAGGCTTGTAGCTGAACACGACCTCGCCGTTCCGCTTGTCCGGGGTGAAGTAGGCGTTCCGGTAATGCGTGATGTACCGTCCGAGCCGTTTCCCAAGATCGAGCAGACGGAACTGCGCCCACAGATCCATGAGGCCGTTCGATGACGGCGTTCCCGTCAGACCCACAACGCGCTTTACATGGGGTCTGACTTTCAGAAGGCTTTTGAACCGCTTCGCCTGCCAGTTCTTAAA
>ERZ842401.7006-NODE-7006-length-11738-cov-5.580159_pt1 | contig 11738 bp, 9 predicted proteins | sample MGYA00521270_ERZ842401 | MGnify/ENA primary metagenome ERZ842401 (study PRJEB31892, sample SAMEA3878208) | bioreactor metagenome | biome: Moose rumen | place: Sweden | collected 2011-10 | study: EMG produced TPA metagenomics assembly of the PRJEB12797 data set... | reverse complement strand
AACTGGATGCGGGCCTGGAGAAGTTGGGAGTGAAAAGTGAAAAGTGAAAAGTGAATAGTGAAAAGTGAATAGTGAATAGTGAAGAATGAGGCAGAGGGTTATTTTCCTGTTGAAGACATATCTGTGGACGGTGCTGGTATTCATCATCGCCAAGGTCGTCTTCATGCTCTGCTGCCACGAAGGGCACTTCTTTACGATAGCTGACGTGTGGCAGGTCGTCAGTCACGGTCTGACACTTGACCTCTCGACGTCGCTCTATATCCTGGCGTTGCCTTTCTTGCTGACGATGGTCTGCGTATGGTGGCAGCATCGTGTGTTGGGGCAGATTCTCAAGGGCTATTTCGCCCTGATCGGCATTGCCCTCGCCCTCGCCTTCGTGGCCGACACCAGTCTCTATCCCTTCTGGAACTTCAAGCTCGACTCTTCTTGTCTGCAGTATCTGGAGACACCTACCGAGGCGATGGCCAGTGTGTCGACAGGCTATCTGATAGTGCGGGCTGTCGTGTTCATCGCTGTGGCATTGATCCTGTTCAAAGGCTTTCCCCGGTTTCCTGCGGTTCATGGCATCCCAAAGAGATCCTTGCGCATCAGTGAGACGTTGTTCTATGTGCTTTGCATCCCTCTGATAGTCATCGGCATTCGCGGCGGAGTAGACGAGTCGACCACTAACATCGGACAGGTGTACTACTCGCAGGATCAGTTCCTGAACCACTCCGCAGTGAACCCCCTGTTCTCGTTCCTCTCGTCGATTGAGAAGACGGCCAGCTATATTCCGGACTATGCATTCATGGACGAGGCGGAAAGGGAAGAACTGATGCGTGGCATCTATCCGACTACGAGTGTCAGTCCCGACACCCTGCTGCGTACCCAAAGGCCCGATGTCATCATCATCCTGCTGGAGAGTTGTGGCGGTATCTTCACGGAGGATATCGGTGGCCGCAAGGATATCATGCCCCGCCTGAACCAATTGACAAACGAGGGCGTCTACTTTGCCAACTTCTATGCCAACTCGTGGCGTACCGACCGCGGTACGCTGTGCACGTGGAGCGGCTATCCGTCGTTCCCCCGTTCATCGCTGATGAAGATGCCCGCCAAGACAAGGTTCCTGCCCGGCATTGCCAAGTCGCTCCGACAGGAAGGCTACCAAACCAGTTACCTCTATGGCGGTGACATCAACTTCACCAACATGCGTAGCTATCTGGTGACTATCGGTTTCGAGCAGATCTGCTGGATGAAGGACTATACGCTCGAAGAACAGAACACGGCGGAGTGGGGGGTACGCGATGACATCACCTTCAAGACACTCCAGGAAATGGCTGTAAAGGCATCTTCCCCCTTCCTGATAGGCTATTCCACCCTCTCCAGCCATGAGCCATGGGACGTACCGACTCACCGGCTGAGTGAAGAGATACCCAATGCCTTCAACTATCTGGACGGCTGCATCGGTGACTTCGTTGACAAGATGCGGCAGACTCCCCAGTGGGACAACCTGCTCATCGTCCTGTTGCCCGACCACGGCCTCACCTATTTCGGGGTGGGAGAGAATCACGAGAAGCACGACCACGTGCCGATGCTATGGCTGGGTGGTGCCATCCGTGAGCCGCGACGCATCAGTCAGATCTGCAACCAGACAGACTTGCCCGCCACCCTGTTGGGACAGCTGGGGATTCCGCACGATGAATACACTTTCAGCCGTGATGTGCTGAGCAGCAACTATACCTATCCGTTTGCCGTACACACCTATAACAACGCCATCACGATGAGAGACAGTACCGGCTTTGCCATCTATGACCTGAATGCCAACCGCATTATCGTAGACCAGAGCAGCGACAGCCGTCACCTGACACGCCGGGGCATGGCTATTCTGCAGACTGCATCACAACATATCAACCAAATGGGAAACAAGAAATGAAACACGAGAAGAATATCCGACTGGGACTGGGGGCACCGTTGGCTGCGACGCTGTGCAACCTGTTGCTCGTCTACGTGGCCTATTTCCTGGCTCGTATCATCTACCTGCTGGTCAACTACGGTTATTTCTCACAAGGGCTTACCTCGGAACACCTGATGGAATTGCTGGGTGGCGGTCTGGTGTTCGACACCTCTGCCATCCTGGTGACCAACATACCTTATATCGTCCTGATGCTGTTGCCATGGCACGGAAAGGAGAGCAGAGGATGGCACGCCCTATGTCGGTGGGTATGGCTTATCATCAATAGTGTGGCCCTGGCCTCCAACCTTTGTGATGCCGTCTATTTCCGCTACACCATGCGCCGCACCACAACCACGGTGTTCGGTGAGTTCTCAAACGAAGGCAATATCGGTTCCGTGATTCTGACGGAGGTGTGGCACCACCTCTATCTGGTGCTTGTCTTCGCCCTTGTCGTGTGGGCCCTTCACCGTCTGTACCGCGACTATCAGCTACAGAAGGACTACCGTTGGTGGCACTATGATCTGGCAACGCTGCTCTCACTAGCCCTGCTGGCCCCGTTTGTAGTTGCCGGCATCCGGGGAGGCTTCACCACGGCTGTACGTCCTATTACGATCTCGAATGCCAACCAGTATGCCAATCGTCCGATAGAGGCGGCTTTGGTACTGAATACCCCCTTCTCGCTCTACCGTACCATCGGCAAGGATGTGTTTGTGGTGCCGGATTACTTTGATGACGAGCAGGAGATGGCTGCTGTCTACTCTCCCATCCACCAGCCTGCCGATAGTGTGGCATTCACGAAGAAGAATGTGGTGGTGCTCATCGTCGAGAGTTTCGGACGGGAATATATCGGCGCTCTGAACAAGGACTTGGAGAACGGCCGTTATCAAGGCTATACGCCTTGTGTAGACTCGCTTATCGCCCATAGCACCACCTTCCGCTACAGTTTCTGCAATGGCCGGAAGAGCATCGACGGTATGCCGAGCATTCTCTCCAGCATTCCTATGTTTGTGGAACCGTTCTTCCTGACGCCAGCCTCGATGAACCATGTGGGTGGCATTGCCTCGCTATTGGGAAAAGAGGGCTATGAGACGGCTTTCTTCCACGGTGCCCAGCGCGGCTCCATGGGCTTTATGGCCTTTGCCCGTAGCACGGGCTTCCAGCAATACTATGGCCGTGAGGACTATGACAGCGATACACGCTTTGGGGGCGATTCCGACTTCGATGGTATCTGGGCCATCTGGGATGAGCCGTTCCTGCAGTACTACGCCACCAAGATGTCGGAAATGAAGGAGCCCTTCATGACGGCAGTCTTTACGGCCAGCAGCCATCATCCCTATCAGATTCCTGACCATTACAAGGAGGTTTATCCGGAGGAAGGCATCGTCATCCATAAGTGCATCCGCTATACCGATATGGCCATTGGAAAGTTCTTCCAGACGGCCAGTCGACAGCCCTGGTTCAAGAACACCATCTTCATACTGACCAGCGACCATACCAATCTTTCCGACCACGCCTTCTATCAGACAGACATTGGCGGTTTCTGTTCGCCGATCATTATCTACGACCCGTCGGTAGGAGTCGGGGAGATGCAGGACAAGATAGCCCAGCAGATTGATATTCTGCCTACGGTGATGGGGCTGTTGCACTATCCCAAGCCCTACTTCGGCTTTGGTATTGACCTGCTGAACACACCTGAAGAGGACACCTGGGCCGTCAACTACCTGAATGGTGTCTATCAGTATGTCAAGCATGGTCATGTGCTACAGTTTGACGGCCAAAATGCCAAGGGCGTCTATGCTTTGGAAGACTCGCTGATGAAACATAACATCAATGGCCAGTTGCCACAGCAGCCGCAGATGGAACGCGAGCTGAAGGCTATCATCCAACAGTATATGCAGCGGATGGTAGAAAATCGTCTGGAGCCTTAATAGATATGACGGAAAAGGTAGTCGAAGCGTCGGAAGGAGGCTTCGGCCAGCGGCGCATCGGCATCCTCTATCCAGTATAGCGGTAGGTCGTGGTACATGGCTGCTGCCAGTGTAAATGTGCTGGGGGCACCAATCAGGTAGTCACAATGCGACAACAGGCAGAGATCCTCGGCAGGGTTGCCGTCAGGGAAGACAACTTGACATGCAGGCAACTGCTGGCGGTAATAGTCGTGCTGCAGTCTGGGGTCGTTGCCGCAGATGTAGACGGTGACATTTTCTGTGGGATGCTGAGCCTGGAATTGCCGAATGACGGCCACATACTGATCATCGCTGTACAGGAAACGCCCCCCGTAGAATCTGGCATAGTCTCCGCGACGGATGTGTACCCCTAACTTCAGTCCGCGACTGTCAGCGGTAATCTTAGCCACATGCTGTTCAATGTCATCATGGAAGGCAAACAGTTTAATAATGTCCTGTTTGTATTTTAGGAAGAGGTCGTACCAGCGGGCATACCATCCGGTGGCTACCACCAGGCTCTTGTCCATCATCAGCTGCTCCTCGTGATGGTAGTCGCCATGCTCCTCGTCGAACCTGACGGTAGGGATGAACTTCCACTTTGCCGCATACTTGGCCAGGACATAGGTCCGGAAGTTGTGATGCGGCGTGTCGCAGATGTGAAACCACGGATATTTATAGGCAAAACGCATGGACATCGTCTGCCTTCCGTGTTCCCTGCCCCAGGCATACAGATGCCCGTATTGAAGGATATTATTGGCCATTCGGCCCTTATCGTGTACGAATATCATTCTTCTTCCAATTGTATGACCTTTCCGTTGACCACTTGGAACCGACGATTAAACTCCTCACGTGTCCGCTTCCAGCGGTTGTGGCTCCAGAGCCAAAGCTCAGGCTGTTGGCGGATGCTCTCTTCCAGCATGCGGAAGTAGATGTCGGTGGCCTCATACTCCGCCAGTTGCTGCGGTTCGCGGGTAATCAGGCGGAACGTGGCCTCATAGTAGCCACGGCGCACCCGCTTCACGTCGAGGAAGAACAGGGCCTGACCGTTCTTTCGGGCGATGCGCTCAGTGCCGGTCATCACAGGGGTGTCGTGGTTCAGGAACTGGCACCAGTGGTGTATGTTGTTCCAATGGGGCACCTGGTCGCCCAGATAGCCCAGGACGGTGGGTTGCTGGCGGCGCTTGTACTCGATGGTCTTGCGCAGAATGTCAGTCAAGGCGATACACTCGGCTCCCCACTGCTGGCGCAAACGAAGGAACAGATGGTCGAACAGCGGACTCTCTAATGCGTGGTACAATTGTCCGCAGTGAGCCTTGGGGCTCACCCAGAGGGGCAGCGACGTGATCCACTCCCAGTTGAACGTATGCCCCAGGTAGACGGCGCACGACTGTCCGTCGCCAACGCACTCGTTGACAGTTTCCGTCCCCTTGAACACCATCCGGCGGCGCATTTGCCGTTCGCTCATGGTCATTGTCTTCACAGTCTCTACAAAGTAGTCGCACAGGCTGTGGTAGAACCGACGTTCAATGGCCCGCAACTCTTCCGTATCCTTCTCCGGGAAGGATGCCTCCAGATTGCCACGCACCACCCTGATACGGTAGCCGACCATCTTATAAATAATAAGGTATAGGAGGTCGCTCAGCAGATAATGCACTTTTAATGGCAGCAGCGACAGCAAATACCAAATACTGATGACTATATAATATACTATTTTGTTCATACCGAGATTCAAATGTGCTTCACGAAGTCGTTGGCTTTCTGATACTCCTGTGGAGTGCCAATATCAATCCACATGCCGTTCAGTGGATAGCGAATTACCGTTTTTCCCTCTTTTATGAGTTTCTCTATAAGGTCTGTTGCGTGGAACATCGTGTTGTAAGGAATCTCACCAAGAGCCCGCCGTTTTATCAGATAAATGCCAGCGTTGGCATAATAGTTGTACTCGGGTTTTTCAAGCAGTCCCTTTATGTTGCGGCCATCCAGTTGGAAGATGCCGTAGGGAACACTGACGTTGTAGGGAATAGCAGCTACCGACATCTCCGCGTCATACTGACGGTAGTGAAGATAGAAGTCTTCGAAGTCGATGTTAGTGAATATATCACTGTTCATAACCAATACAGTATCGTTATAGAACTCCCTTACATACAGTACACTTCCGATCGTTCCCAAGAACTTCGGTTCCCTAACGCATTTGACTTGCACATCGCAATGTGGTTCTGCAAAGTGTGCTTCCAGCTGTTCAGCCAGATAATTGACTGTCACAGAAATATTCGTAATGCCATACGAAATAAGCCTGTCTACGTTATAATCAATAATTGACTTGTCTCCCACAGGTAGCAACGGCTTGGGTGTCTTTTCGGTAAGCGGACGCAGGCGTTCGCCTTTACCGCCGGCCATGAGAACAGCATCCACAGGTAGTCTGGACCTGTATTTCTCAAGGTTGATGATGTCTACAATGTGATGTTCCTCATCAAGAATCGGGACCAGCTGCATCTTTAGTTCCCTTTGGCGCCGTATTTCTGCTACATTGTCGGCATCCTCCTGACGCATATACAGGAAATGACGGTGCATCATCTTTGCGGCCTTATCGTTGACAGAAGCCCCGGCTATCAGTGCCCGACGCGAATCGCCGTCGGTGAGTGTACCAACCATACGTTGCTGGTCATCGACTACAAAGAGGACGAGTGGTTCCGGCACCCTGAACGAGTTAATGCGCGCCAGTGCTTCAAGGAGCGTGATGTCTTGTGAGATAATATGTCTGGATTCCATGCTCATGTTAATTTTGGGGTGAGATGACGGCTATACACCAGTAAGGCGGACGCTGGAGGGAATATTGACCACACGATCGGCAAAGTAGATGGTATTCTCCAAATGGTCGTGCTGACAGTGTTCGAACATAGGCAGTCTACACATCAGCTCCCATATAGGCCTGGTCATCACATGATGATCGTTAGTGTACTGCAAAAATGCTTGCTGCGACTCATGATTTTCCAATATCACCGCATTCAGCCAATAGTTAGAGTAGCAATTGTCTGGCTCAGTAAAGAACTGGATACCTTCAATTTGCTTAAAGAACTCAGCATAGGCTGCAGCCACTGCCCGCTTGTCGGCAATGTATTCATCCAAATGCTCCAATTGTGCACAACCAAGAGCTGCATTGATATTTGGCATTCGATAGTTATAGCCTATCATATCGTGGCGGAACTCCCACCGATGGGGTATCTTGGCTTGAGTCGTGAGATGTTTAGCCAATGTGCCCAGATTCTCGTCTGTGAATAGTAGCATTCCTCCACCGCCGGTCGTAATTGTCTTATTGCCGTTAAAGCTCAGTACACCAACTTTTCCAAACAGTCCGGTATGCTTATCCCTATATTTGCTGCCAATACTTTCAGCAGCATCTTCAATAAGTTCAATGTGCCACTCTTCGCATACTGCCGCCAGTTCCTCTATTCGTACCGGATGCCCGAATGTGTGCATGGGGACACAAGCTTTGATCCGACGCCCCGTCCGCTTATTGTAACACTGAGCATCCCTGACTTCCGCATTTTGTGCAAGCCATGCCTTGACAGCGTCAGGCGACAATCCCATCGTGCTCTTGTCTACATCTATAAATATAGGATGGGCACCTGTATAACTAATTGCATTGCAGGTCGCGATGAAGGTCAGGGCCTGTGTCAAGACTTCGTCATTGCGTTCTACGCCAGCCAGTATCATAGCCATATGGAGAGCATTGGTCCCGCTGACACACACGACGGCACGCTTTGCTCCTGTATAGGCCGCCATTTCCTCTTCAAACCGGTCAACAAACTGGCCTACACTGCTAACGAATGTTGAATCTATGCACATATTAAGATACTTCTTCTCGTTGCCTATAAACTTAGGCACACTCAGAGGTACGCTGTCCTGTCCATAGAGTTCCTTGATATAATCTACTATTTTCTGGTACATATCTTGAACTGATTACATTTTCTGGTCGAGATTCTTTCCTTTCTCTTCGTGTTCAAAGGTGGGAATAAACTCACGTATGGCCTCTACGACATCTTCTTTCGTGAAGTCCGGCCTTATAAAAATGCCTTCTAACTTGCTGAAGAAATCATTGATTTCCTCCATCCGATGGCGAATAGACTGTTCTATCACGCCCAACGACTGGAAACGCCACATGTCGATTTTCTCACCCGGCACGTAGAATTCCTCATACGCTTTTTCACCCGTCGTGTCTGATTTGAAATATACTACAGGATACCTATCGAGTGAACGATCAGGCGACACAGCAAAACGCTTTGCTTCATAGTCCGATGCACATTCTTCCTTTTGATATCCATTAGCAGCTATAAAGTCGTCGCAGATGCTGGAGAACGTTAGCATCTGATCTTCACCCAGTTTGGGGAAGAACACTTCGCCGCCGTTTCCCAGAATACACGCCAACATACATATTTGTCCGCTCTCCTCTGGTGAGACGAAGTAGCGCCTTACGTCAGATGGTGCAGCCAGTGGCTGCTGCTTTTGCAGGCGATGCAGCCATCCGTCTGGCAATGAGCCATTACTGAAGGCTACATTGGCAAAACGTGCCGTCGTCACCTTAAAGTATTGATTATATGCCATCACCAAATCTTCCATAATGCGCTTGGAGGCTCCCATGATATTGACAGGATTAGCAGCCTTATCCGTGCTCACACAGAAGAAATGCCTTGGCGGAAATGTCGTCAGCATATCCATCAGTCGTTTGGCCTTGATGTCGTTATTCTCTATCAGTGCCTGTACGCTGTAACGGTCTTTTTCCGAACGAACATGCTTATGGGCCGAGAAATTGGCAACGATGTCAAAGCCCTTTTCCTCGTTAAAGATGCGTTCAAAAATAGGATCGGCATAGTTCAATGTGTAGCAGCGGAAATCATCTGGCACATACAGTCCGTCTGTACTGCGCACATCACGGACAAGTTCTGCAAGACCGTTTTCGTTAAGGTCTATTACCATCACGCTTCGGGGTTCAAAACGCAAGACGGCTTTGATGAAACTTGAGCCAATAGAGCCCGCTCCACCAATGACACACACTTTCTTGTCCTTAATTTCCCGTGTGAGGATAGATTTATTTGTCTCGATATCAACAGCAAACATACTGACGGGACGCTTGGTCACGCTATCTGCTATGAATTTTTCCAGGTTGAACATCTCTTTTAGTATATTTTACTTATTCGACTATAGTAACTCTCGTACGTAAGATGATCGTCAAAATCAGCCTTTGCCTGAGCGCCCAGCATCCTGCACAATTCTCTGTCGTGGAGGAGTTTCCGCAATGCATCAGCCAAAGAATTCGGATCATCAGGAGGAACCAAGAGCCCATTGTACCCGTCAGCAATATATTCGCGCTGCCCTCCATTGTTAGTTGCAACAATCGGGTGCCCTTGCGACATATGTTCTTGAGCAGCAAGAGAACACCCCTCTGGTACAATCGACGGAAGAACACCGATGTCACAACCTGCAACATACGACATGACCGAGTCTACAAATCCTGTCATGATCACTTGATTTGCAAGCTGATGTTGTTCTATCAGTGACTTCAGCCTATTCGTGTACTCTTCACTTCCGCCGCCTACCAGTACTAACCTGAACTTCTCGCTTTTCAGTAGTGCTGCCGCCTCTATCAGTATATGCTGCCCTTTTTCCGGGTGCAGGCGCCCGTGACACAAGATGATTGTCTCATCGGCAGGAATGTTGAATTCGGCCCGAATGTCTTTCGGCCTCAGATTGGCGGGAACTATAACTGCATTGAAGACAACTCGCAGTTTGTTGTGGTCAATAGACGGATTCGTGCTTAGGAATTCATCCATTGCCAATTGAGAGTCGAACACGATGCAGTCCAACTGCCGGTAAAGCCATCGGTAGGGCCAAGAGTTCTTACCCTTGCGCGAGAGGTTGCGGCACATCACCAACCGGAGGTCCTTACGCATGGCGAGCCGACGGGCATAGGCTGCGGTGAATCCCTCCTTGAAGTTATGCACATGCACAACATTCACATCACCCGACTTTAGCAACTTGGCCATCTGTAAGGCACTTTTTAGGTCAAGGATGCCACGAAGCGGCATCTGGTGAATCGGGATGTCCAGTACGCGAAAACGATCTACCATCGAGTCAAGGGGAATACAGCACAGTTCCACTTCAATACCGTCAGCCAGTTGTCGGTGGCATAAGTCTAACACCGTCTGTTCGCCACCGCCCCATTCCTTGTTAGAGATTGTATGGAATATCTTCATAAAGGCCAGTCGAAATGATTTGCGTTTGCAAAAGTAACAAAATGTTGCAAATTTCGCAAATAAATACGTAATTATTTTGCCAATTCGCCTATTTTAACTACCTTTGACCCGCAAATAGACCTCTTAAGGAAACCTCATGGCTGCATACGACATTGACACCCTGCACAGGCATATCCTACAAATCCTGTTGACGGTAGACCGCGTCTGCCGCCAGTACGACATCCGTTATTATTGCTGGGCAGGCACCATGCTGGGTGCCGTACGCCATAAGGGCTTCATCCCCTGGGACGACGATATGGATATCTGCATGCCCAGACCCGACTACGACCGCTTCATGCTTCACGCCAGCGAATGGTTGCCGGAGCCTTTGGAGGCCTTGTGCATCGAGACCAGTACCACCTATCCGGGTAGCTTTGCCAAGATTGTGGACAGTAGCACCACGCTGATAGAGCGCAGCCATAGCGACTATGTGGCAGGCATCTACATCGACGTATTCCCCATCGACGGGGCACCTGCGTCGCCTTTGATGCGCCGTCTGGCAGTCGCCCGCTATAAACTGCTCGACAAGTTGCTCTACTTCCTGCACCGCGACCCCTACAAGCATGGTCGGGGGCCCAGTTCCTGGCCCGTACTGCTGATACAACGGCTGTTCACCCACGAGTGGGCGCGGCAGCACCTCAGGGCTGCTAACTTGGCTTATGACTACGAAAGTGCAGACTATGTGCTGGACTACGACGATGGGGTGGAGGGTGTTATGCCAAAGCGCATCTTAGGCACGCCGCAGCCCGTTATGTTTGAAGGCCATGAGGTGATGGGGGTGGAGCATGCCGACGAGTATCTGCGCCAGAAGTATGGCGACTACATGGTAATACCGCAGCACGACCACCAGCGGCAGCATAACTTCTACTATCTGGACTATCATCTGCCCTACCGTGAGTATAAGGACGAACGCGCGTTCGTCAGTCACGGTAGCGCTTCTCAATAATCTTGGAGACGAGTGCAAACTGATAGAAGGCGGCCATCATCGCACGAATGAGTCCCCGTGTGCCCATACGGTAGCTGCCGTCCATGAAGTATTTTTTGAAAAACCGCCAGACGGGGCGCCACAATAAGGCGCCGACACCATAGTTCTTCTCACGCTTCTTCTCGACTTCGTTGTCTGTGTACTCATTCATCTTCGCCATATACTCATGCATGGTCTCGTCCATCAGGTGGAGCATACAGGCATCTCGACTGGCCTTCAGCTTTTCCACGCGGCCCTGAACCGTGGGGAAGGTGTGTACATAGGGTGGCCACTCCGTGCCCTCGCGGATGAAGAAGCGCAGCTGGTAGTCGTAGTGGAAGTCGCGTACGAACATCCCGAGGAACATGTTCTGGCGCGGCAGGTAGAGTCCGGCGGGGCAGTCGGGCTGCTGTATCTGGCGGTAGAGCTCGTCGTGCAGCTCGGGCGTCACCAGTTCGTCGGCATCGACCACGAGCACCCACTCGCTCCGTGCGCTCTGGATGGCAAAGGTGCGGGCCGGTCCGGCGCTCTTGTGGTTCGCCTTGGGGAACATGACGATGCGGCAGCCGTAGCGGGCAGCGATGTCGCGCGTGTCGTCGGTCGAT
>ERZ842401.7004-NODE-7004-length-11741-cov-4.457898_pt1 | contig 11741 bp, 11 predicted proteins | sample MGYA00521270_ERZ842401 | MGnify/ENA primary metagenome ERZ842401 (study PRJEB31892, sample SAMEA3878208) | bioreactor metagenome | biome: Moose rumen | place: Sweden | collected 2011-10 | study: EMG produced TPA metagenomics assembly of the PRJEB12797 data set... | reverse complement strand
CGCCACTGGGTGAAAACGACTTTTTCAGAAATCAAACTGGCAAACTCGGGTTATATCAAATGCCTGTCCCGCTACGCGAGGCGGCGTGCGAGGGCGAGCAGGTTCTTCACGCCGTTCAGCTCGCCGAGCGCGCGGGTCACGAGGAACTCGAGGTCGTCGAAGTCCTCTCGGCTGCCCGCGTCGGCAAGGGCGACCATGTCGAGGGCGAAGAGCCCCCGCCACGCGCTGAGCGTGATCGCCGCCACGTTGCCCACAAGGGCGAAGACAGCGTCGAGGTTGACCTTGCGACCGACCTCCCGGTGCTGAAGCCTGTAGGCCGCGCGTAGGCGGTCTCTGCGGCTTTCGCTTTTCTCCTCGATTCCGCGTTGGCGCGCGTGCTCGGCTTCGGCAAGGTGCCTCACCTCGGCGGCGACCATCCTCTCAACCTGCTCCGGCGAAGGGAAGCCTCCGCCGGGATTCCATTGTTTACTCATGTGTTTTCCTTTCTGTGGCCTTTTTGCCACGCAACACATGATGCGCCAAAGGCGAATGAAAGGCAACCGAGCCGGGCGGGTGACCGCCCGGCGCAGGACAGGCGCAAGCGCCCTTTCATGCGATCTCCCAGCGGGCGATCTCATCGCCGCCGGCCGAGTGCACGACCCACTCGACGTTGCCGTAGTCCACGACCTCGCCGCCGTGGTCGGCGAACACGCGCTTGATCTGAGCCCGCTCGCTGTGCGTGAAGAGCCTCAGCGACGCCGCAGCCGCAAGGAGGACGGCGTAGACCACCGCACGGCGAACCGTCATGAACGACCCTCCCCTATCGGCATCTTCGCACCGCCAGCACTTCGGCAATGTACACGATGTGAAGATCGTCGGGAGATGCGTACCACTTCTCGAACGGCGCGCGGTCGATGAACGACGCCTCCGTCATCGGCTGGCGGTAGAGCGTCCGGCCCCTTTACATCTCGAACTTCTCGATCTTCATCTCGCCACAGTCGTTGATAATTGCGACATTCTTGACGAACGGCTCGGAAGCCGAATGAGCCGCGAGCGCTGCCTCGTCGCGCCAAGTCTCACAGATGAGGAGTATGCCAGGGCGTGTCGCGGACGCGAACACGTCGTAGGCGATGCAACCGTCCTGCTTGAGCGAGGCGGCGGTCAGTTCCTTTGCTGCGGCAAGAGCGTCATCGAGACGGCCGTCCTTGGCCTGAAAAAAGCAGTTGAGTCTAAGCATGGTTGTTTTCCTTTCTTGTTGTAGTTATTTCGATTTCTTCCGCATGTCGAAACGGAAGCAGTTTAACATACCTTAGCCGTAGCGCCACGACTGCGGCGGCCACTATCGGCTTCTTCCACGAAAGCGGAAACGCCTTGACGGACGAGCGGACAAAGGGATCGGAAAGGTATTCGCGCAGGCACTTAAGCCCCTCGCTGCGCGGAAGTCGGCCGTGAATCGTGCATGAAAGGATTTCAAGCGCGGAAAAGACACACGACGCCGCGTAGAGAGGCCCGAGCGCACCGCCTTCCGCCTCGTCGAGAGCGCGGCGCTTAGCGAGAAGCCGAAGCTTGTTGCGGCAAAGCCGCGCGCCGTCGCGGGGTATCGACCTCATCGCGCCGTCGTCACGCGCCGTGACGCAGTAGATCTCCTGGGGTACGCATGTCATGGACTTCGCGCGGAGAAGAACCTCTGATACAAACATCGCGTCCTCGTAGAGCTCGATTGTCTCGTCAAAACGAACGTTCTCAAGAAGCTCGCGACGAAGCGCCAATCTCCACACTCCCGCCATCTCGCGATCAGAAAAAAGCGGCTTACCCGCGTACCATGCGCGGACATCGTCAAACGAATACCCGAAGACGCGCGGCAAATAGCCCGCGCGAATCTCAGCGTTAGTGCGAAAGCGGTAGTCGCCCTTCAGCGGCGAACCCTCGTAGGCGCAAACGCAGACATCGGCACCATCACGGTCAAGGGCAGCCGTCATCGCGGAGAAATAGTCGCCGTGAACCGTGTCGTCGGGATCGACGAAGAATACGAGCCGCCCTTTTGCCATGTCGAGCGCAGCGTTCCGCGCGGCAGATACGCCGCGGTGCGGACGGGCGACGACCTTGAGACGCGGTTCGTCTTTGGCAAAAGATTCGAGGATGGAGAGCGTCGCGTCTGTTGAGCCGTCGTCTACGGCGAGGACCTCGGCCGACGCGGGGAGCGCCGCAAACACGCTTTCAAGGCAACGGGCGAGATACGGCTCCACGTTCCAACAGGGAACTACGACGCTGATCTCGATTGACGGCGCGGTCATTTCAGTTTCGCGTCTATCGCGGCCTCTTCGGCCCAGGCGCCAGCAAGCGCCGGATCCGTGGCAATCTTTCCAAGCGGAACCTTGAAGAACGCCTCGTAGGTGTTCTTCCCGTTGAGCCCCTTGAGCGAGAACGCGACTTCGCTGCACCCTTTCGGGACACGTCCGACAATCGTCACTTCGTCGCCGCGATAGAGGTTCTTGATGAGCCGCGGATACGCCTCGGCCCGCGAATTGGCGGCAAATACGACGCGGATATCCGAGAGGACGGGGTCGCGGAAGCGGTCGGAGAGCTTCTCGATCCCGGAACCCGCCTTCCAACGAAGCCCGCCGTAGATGAAGCTTTCGCCGCGGTTTCCGTGGGTAAGGACGTCTATCAGCTCGCGGTTGGCGCTCTCCTTGACGCCATACATATAGACGGAGACGAGACCGTCGTTCAAGTCGGTAAATTTCGAGAGTATCTGCGCCGTGTCGCTGACGCCGGCATTGGCGTCGCCATCGGTCACGACAAGCGCGATGAGCGGCCTCGTCGGGTCGCGCGGAAGCGTGAGAACCGAGCGGATCGTCCCGAACACGTCGGTACGCCCGTAGGCGGAAAGATTCGCAAGCCACTTGTCTGCAGCCTCGAACGACTCCTTGTCGCACTCCTGCCAGCGGCGGAACGCGTAGGAGAAGCTGTTGCGGAACGCGACGAGATTGAACCTGTCTCCTGTGTTGAACGCCGAGCGCAGTATCTGCTTGGCGGCGTGGCGGCAGCTCGCGAGGCGCTCAGAGCCGATTGAGCCGGACGCGTCGATGATGATGACGACGTCCTTCGGCACTACGGGCAGCTCCGGCTTCGGCACGACCTTAAGCCGGAAGTAAGTCCACTGCGCGTCCTCGGACCTGGACGCGGATAGGTTCACGAACTTCTCGAGGGGAGTCGCGTCGTCTACCTTCATCAACTCTCGCACCGCGTCCTTTTCCTGTTCTATGATCTTCTCGTCCACCCTGTCGTAGACCTCCTGCGAAGGGACGAACTCCGGCGCCGCCGGCTTCTTCTCGGCTACAAGCGCCGTGTGCTCCACGGGAGCCGCGGCAAACGTCGGAACGGCGATCTTCGCCTCCGGGACGCCGAACGTAGCAGGCATCGCAAACACGGCCCCCGGCGCGAGCTCTGGCGCCGTGAGGGCGCGGCTCTGCGGAACGGAAAACTCCGCGGCAGGAAGCGGATCGGGCGCCGCGGACTCGTCAAGCCGCAGCGGCGACGCCTCGAACTTCTCCGCAGGGACAGGCACCGACGAAAGCTCGGGGGCCGCCGGAGCGGGGACATCGCCTTCCCAATGCTGCTTGGCACTGTCTGGAAGCTGATCCGTCGCAGGCCCCACTGGCTCGTTCGCCTCGGCCTCGGGCGCTTCCTTCACCGACATTATGTCCTTGATGCGCTCTATGCGCACGGGGTCTTCGATTTCCTTGTAGTCGCCGACGCGCATCGCCTCGCGGTGCTGCGAATGGAGTCTCTTACGGTCGACGTGCGTCATTACCTGGCTCCGTATGCCGACCATGAGCGCGACATGCGCGGCAATCGAGAAGACGACCGCCGCCACAAGCAGGTTCTCGCGGCCAACCCTCGTCATTTCGCCGCCTCCTGATGCGCGTCGAGAATCTTCTTCGCCTCGGCGCATAGCTCTTCGTCCGCGAATAGCGCAGTCACTACTGTAGCATACTTCCTCGCCGTCTCGACGTCGCCCTTCGCCGCGGCGTTCTTCGCGAGCGTGACATACGCCTCGGCGCGAGCGCGCGGGGAGTCGGCGTTGAGCTCAACAGCGCGGCGCAGAGTCGCGTCCGCCTTGTCGTGTTCGCCAGCCCTCGACTCGAGCTTGCCGAGCGCGAGCGCGGCGGGCGGCAGGTCCGCAATGCAGACGTCTTCCGCCATCGCCTTTCTATACGACTCGACGGCCTTCGTGAAATTCTCGGCCTTCTCCTCGACCGTTCCCATGAGGACATGGCCCGCCTGCCGCCATTCGGCTGAATCGCTCGCAATGAGCTGCTTAGCGCAGGTCATCGCCTCGTCCCCACCGAGAAGCTTGCCGACCGAAAGCGCCTTGGAGGCGGACATACGCTCCGTCGCGCCCTCGCGGACGAGCTTAGTGTACTCCGCCTTCGCCTCGTCGGTCTTCCCCGAGCGCCACGCGAAGTCGGCGAGCATAAGCCGCGCCTCGCGCGACTCGTCGAGCGGAAGACCAGCCGAGAGAGCGTCCTTGAGGAACGTCGCGCCCTCCTGCTCGTGCCCGAGCTGCACAGCGGAGACTCCGCGCCAGTAGAGTGATTCCGCGCGGCGCTTCGCATTGCGTCCCGACGAAAGCGCTTCGGCGAGGGCAAGCTCGCAGGCAGACCATTTCTTTGCGCGAGCGGCGATCATCGCCTTGCGGTAAAGCGCCTCTGCAGCGTCGTCTGTCCCGGGGAACTTCGAGGCGGTCTCGGCGTATTGCGCCTCGGCCTCGGCCGTCTTGCCCGCAGACTCATAGGCCCACGCAAGCCGCAGCGAATCGCACGAAAGCCCTGAAAGCGAATAAGCCCTTTTCGCGTTCTCGATGACGCCGGACTGGTTGCCGCCAGACGACGCCGTGTCGAAGTCCATGCGGGCAAGAGGAAGCTCCGCGTTCGCGCGGAACCGCCCCTGGGGAAACTTGTCGAGATACGACTTGAAATGGCGCACTGCGGCGGCATTGTCGCCAGTCGCATAGGCACACGCGCCAAGCAGGTAGGCGAAGTCGTCGGTCGAGCCGTCACCGCAAAGCGCCGCGCAGTCGGCGTACTTCCCGCCGAGATAGTTGCTCCACGCCGTCATCGTCCGGACGTCGGAGACGTGCTTGCCCTCGGGATAGCGCTTGAGGTAGCGGTTAAAGACGCTCGCGGCCTCGCTGTACTTCTTCTCGTTGTAGCTCTGGACGGCGGCGAGATAGAGCGCGTCTTCCGAGAACTTCGACTCCTTGCCGAAGGCGATTCCAAGAAGGAGCTCGACGGCCTTGCGGCGGGCCTGGGCGTCGGGCGACTTCACGAGAATCGCCGCACGGTGGAAATCGGCGTAGGGCGCATACTTGCCCTTCGGATCAAGACGGACGGAACGCGCGAGCGTCTCTGGGTCGTTCGCGGCGGAGCCGAGGTAGTAGAGCGCTGCGGCGCGGATATCAGCCGCAACGCGGTCGGAGTCAAGCACCTTTAATTCGGAGGTGCGCTCTTCGGGCGTTCCCGCGAGCGCGCGCATCAGCCGCGCACGGTCGGCGCGGGCAGACGTCGGGAACTTCTCGATAAGCTCGCCATACTCACGCCGAGCTTCTGCAGACTTGCCCATGGCCCTGTCGCACTCGGCGAGGCGATACAGGAGCTCTTCGGCCGGAACGGACTTCTCCCCATCGAGCGCGGCATACTCGGCTCTCGCCGCGGCATATTCGCCGCGGTTGAAGAGACGGTCGGCCATCGCGAGACGGTCGGCGGGAAGAACCGCTATCGCGGCAAGGAAGATCGCGGAAAGCGTCATTCCTCCCCTTCCGAATTGTCGGTGGCGAGCGAGAAGTTCCAGATGCCGGCGGCGCGGCAGGTGTCGATCAGCTCGACAAGGGCCTCGTAGCGGACTTCCTTGTCGGCGCGGATTATGACCGGCTGCCCGGGATAGAACTTCGCGACCTTCGCAAGGCGGACGCCGAGGTCCCCGAGGGTAAGCGCCGCGGAATTGACCGATATCTTGCCGTCCTTCGAGAGGTTTACGATGATCTCGCCGGGGAGCCTCTCCGGAGTCTCGGCGGTCTTCGCGTTGGGAAGCTTGATCGAAATCTCGCTCTCCCACTGGGAGAACACGCTGACCGTCACGAAGAAACAGAGCAGGAGGAATATGACGTCGAGCATGGACGTCAGCGCCAGCGCCGGCGCTTTCGTCTGGTTTCTCTTCTTGAACTTCATTCCGCGACTCCCCTGTCCGTCAGCCCGAGATCGTGGAGAAGTGCTCGACGACCCGTTCCTCGACCTCCGCCATGCGGCGCTGGGCGCGGCGGCGGAAGAACGCGTAGGCGAGAAGCGACGGTATCGCGACCACGAGGCCGAAGATCGTCGTGACGATCGCCTGCGAGACGCCCTGGGCGAGGACCATCGGCTTCGCGCCTGCCGAGACGTCGGAAGCTATGCCGCCGAACGCCTGGAACATGCCGAGCACGGTTCCGAGAAGCCCGACAAGCGGCGCAATGGCGGCGATGTCGGCAAGCCACTCCACCTGGGACATGAGCCTGTCCGCGACGCGGCCTCCCTCGGACTCGGGGTCCTTCGACGCGCAGATGCGCGACACGGCCTCCGGCACGACGATGCCGGCGCGCTGCGAGTACCACAGGTATATCATCAGCGCGAGCGCCCATATCGAGAAGAACGCGAGAACCCACATAAGCGGTCCGCCGTAGTTCCATGCCTGTTCGAAGGTGATGTCGTTCATTTGCCTGCTGCCTTTCTTGTATTGTACATTGTATCGCGCCGACGGCGTCAGAGCTTCACGGGGCTTATGTGCCAGATGTCGCGCGCGTACTCCATCACCGAGCGGTCGGACGAGAAGAAGCCCGAGCGCGCGACGTTGACGAGCGACATGCGGTTCCACTTCTTCGCGTCGCGGTACGCGGCGTCGACACGGTCCTGCGCCTCGCTGTAGGAGCGAAGGTCGGCGAGTAGCATGTAGTAGTCGTTGTAGTCGAGGAGCGAGCGGAGGATCGGCTCGAAGAGCCCCGGCTCGAGAAGCGAGAAGACGTTCGCCTTGATCATGTCAAGCGCCTGCTTGATCTCTGGGTCCTTCGCGTACCAGTCCTTCGAGACGTAGGTCGGGCGGAGCTTCGCCACGTCCTCGGTCCTGAGGCCGAAGAGGAACATGTTCTCGTCGCCCACCTCGCGGTGGATCTCGACGTTTGCGCCGTCGTAGGTGCCCACTGTCAGCGCGCCGTTCATCATGAACTTCATGTTGCCCGTTCCCGATGCCTCCATGCCCGCGAGGGAGATCTGCTCGGAGACCTCGGAGGCCGGCATGATCTTCTCGGCGAGCGAGACGCGGTAGTCGGGAAGGAACGCGACCGAGAGCTTGCCGCGCGTCTTCGGGTTGGAGTTGACGACGCCGGCGATGCCGTGGATGAAGCGGATGATGAGCTTCGCCATGTAGTACCCGGGGGCCGCCTTCGCCGCGAAGATGAACTGGCGCGGCACGGGATCGTACTTCGGGTCGTTGAGGAGACGGTTGTAGAACATCACGATGTAGATCGCGAGCATGAGCTGGCGCTTGTACTCGTGGAGGCGCTTCACCTGGACGTCGAAGATGGCGTCTGGGTTCAGATCGATGCCGAGGTTCTTCTTCGTCCAGTTGGCGAGCTGGCCCTTGTTGCTGCGCTTGATCTTCGCCATCGCCGCGAGGAAGTTCGCGTCGCCAGAGAACTTCTCGAGCTTCTTGAGGTCGTCGAGGTGGGTGATCCAGCTGTCGCCGATCGACTCGGAGATGAGCTGCGAAAGCGAGGGGTTCGCCTTGAGGAGCCAGCGGCGCGGCGTGATGCCGTTCGTGACGTTGTGGAACTTCTCGGGCCAGAGCTCGTAGAAGTCCTTGAAGAGCGTCTTCTTTAGGATCTCGGTGTGGAGCTCGGCGACGCCGTTGACCGAGGACGTGCCGACGACGCAGAGGTTCGCCATCCTGACGTAGCGCTCGCCGTTCTCGTCGATGAGCGACATCCTCTGGAGCTTCTTGATGTCGCCCGGGTAGAGCGAGCTGATCTCCTGCAGGAAGCGGCCGTTGATCTCGTAGATGATCTGGAGGTGGCGGGGGAGAAGACGTTCCATCATCGGAACAGGCCACTTCTCGAGCGCTTCCTGAAGGATCGTGTGGTTCGTGTAGCCGGTTGAGCGGCGCGTCAGGTCCCACGCCTTGTCCCAGTCGAGCCCCTCGAGGTCGATGAGTATGCGCATGAGCTCCGGGATGACGAGCGTCGGATGCGTGTCGTTGAGCTGGATGAACACCTTCTCCGGAAGCGCGTCCCAGCTGTCGTTCGTCTGGCGGAAGCGCCTCAGGATGTCGCGCAGCGAGCACGCGACGAAGAAGTACTGCTGGCGGAGCCTGAGCTCCTTGCCCTGCGACGTGTTGTCGTTCGGGTAGAGCACCTTGGTGAGGTTCTCGGCGAGCACCTTCTGCTCGACCGCCTCGACGTAGGAGCCCTTGTCGAAGTCGGCTAGATCGAAGTCGTCGACCGCCTTCGCGCTCCAGAGGCGCAGCGAGTTGACGGCCTTGTCGTAGCCGACGATGGGAAGGTCGTAGGGAATGCCCTGCACCGTCTCGGCCGGCGCCCAGTACCACTGCTGGCGGCCGCCCTCGGCGCGGCACTCGACATGGCCGCCGAAGTGGACGTGCTGCGCGTACTCGGGACGCGCCATCTCCCACGGATAGCCGTTCTTGAGCCAGTGGTCCGGCTCCTCAACCTGGCAGCCGTTCACGATTTTCTGGCGGAAGATGCCGTAGTCGTAGCGGAGCCCGTAGCCCATGCCCGCGAGGTTCAGCGTCGACATCGAGTCGATGTAGCACGCAGCGAGACGGCCGAGACCGCCGTTGCCGAGTCCCGCGTCGGACTCGTAGTCCCTCAGGCTGTTCCAGTCTATGCCGTATTCCTTCAGGGCCTCGCGGCAGAGCTGGTCGGCCTTGAGGTTGATGACGTTGTTGCCGAGAAGACGCCCGATGAGGAACTCGAGCGACATGTAGTAGACGCGCTTCGTGTTCTGGCGCGCGTACTCCTCCTGGGTCGAGATCCAGCGCTCGACAAGCCGGTCGCGGACCGCCATCGCGAACGCGGTGTATTCATCGCGCTCCGTCGCGCGCGTGTCTCCCTTCGCGAGCGAGTACCTGAGGTGCCACGCGAAATCTTCCTTGAGCCCTTCCACCGACATCTCCACGCGGCGGTCTTTCCTTTTCTGTGCCTTCTTTTCCATTTTTCAGTTTCCAGTTGTCCCGTTTTTCAATTGCCCCGGTTGTTTCTTATTTGAAAAGGTTCTTGAGCCCCTTGCCGGCGTCCTTCAAGGCATCCGTCGCCGCGCCGTGCGCGTCCTTCAAGGCGTCCACAGTCGCGCCACCGGCGTCCTTCAAGGCGCTGGCCGCGCCCTTGCCCAAGTCGCCGAGTGCGCCACCTACGGAATTGGCGGCGGACAGCACCTTGTCCTTGACGGCGACCCAGACGTCCATAAACGCCGCACCATAGTCCGAATCGGCGCCGATGCCGGTAATCTCGAGGTCCATGGGGATCTTGACGGGAAGGCCGTACTTTATCGTCACATCCTTGAGGGTGATGCGGTCTATCTGCACGCCCTTGGACGGCTTCTCCTCTGTCTGCTCGGGCTCGGCTGCCTCATCGGCCTTGGGTGCCTCAGGCTCGACCTTGGGCTGCTCGACTTCCTGCGCTTCAGCTTGAGTATCCTTCTTGCCGCCAGTCGCGTTTTCCGCTATCTTGAGGAAGTTGTCCGCCTTGGGAACGTCGATGTGGACGAACACTCCGTTGACCTCCACGAACTCAACACGATACTTCTTGCCGAAGAGAAGCGAAGTCATCGCGAAGTCTACATCGAAGGCCTTGAGGTCCACCGCATTCTTGTCGGAGAAGTTCGTCGGGTTCGCAAGCTGCATGTCACCCACATGGAGAGTGCCAGTGTAGGGATTGAGGCCAAACTCGCCGAGGTGGAAGTCGGTTCCAGTGATGCGGGGGGCGACTGTGTTGGCGACGCCCTTCACGACAGGCCCGATCCATAGCGGCAGCGCAAGGAGCAGTACCACGACGACAGCGAGCGTCCAAAGCAGGATTTTCCCGATAACCTTGATTGCTTTCATTTTGTTTCCTCCACTTTTAGTTCCTCGACTGTTATTTTTGTGCGGTGGCCAGACCCAATGGTTTCCACTTCCATCACGTTGGCCATCCAGCGTTCCCCAAATTTCTTAAGCCGGGTCCCCCAGAGCCGGCGCACGGCCTTGCCGTCCTTCATCTCCTCGGCCTGCATGAGAGCGCCCGTCTTTCGGTCGACCCATACGCGCACTTGCCTATCGCCCTTCTTCATCACGATTACGGTGCAGACCTGGCCGTGGACCGTCTCGCCCTCGCGCTCGGCGTCAAAAGAGACGTCATCCCACCAAAGGTAGTCGAGCGTCAGATCGCTCCAGGTGACGTCGGTGCCAAGAATCTGCCCCGACTTCTCGAATTCGACGTCCTTGTCGTCTTTCGTGAGCTTGAGATCGGTCGCGCCGGATTTCCTGACAAGATCATAGCCGTATTCGGCCTGGACGATTCCCTTGCGGCTCCTCAAGACAATGCGACCCTTGAGCTCCACGTCGGTCGGAATCATCGAACGGCAGTTCGCGACGACCTCGGCCGCAGGCGCATTAGTCGAAATCAGCAAGGCGGCGGCAAGCGCGATCATTTAAAAAGCTCCTCCAGCTTCGCGTCGACAGGACCGCCGAGAGACTTCCCCGCCTCGTAGTAGCGCTTGGCGCCTGACAAGTTGCCCTTCCCCGCCATTAGCCGCGCCATGTTGTAGTAGGCGTGATAGCCGCGGGGATTCGACATTATCGCCTGGTCAAGCGTCTTCTCGGCTGCCTTCGCGTCGCCCTGCGCCATCTCGGCCGCGGCCTTGAGGTTCAGCGCCGCCGCGTCGTTCGGCCTCTCTTCGAGAATCTCCTTGACCATAAGTTCAACGGCCGCGAAGTCGCGCTTCGCAAGATCCTCGAGCGCAATCGCCATCTTGGACTTCGGCTTCGTCTGAATCTCGATGATCTTGGGCTGTGCGGCAGGAGTCTCGATCTCGCCAGCCGGCTCAGTCTCCTCCGCTTCGGGCTTGGCGTCGTCCCTCTCTTCCGGCTTCGGCGCCTTGCCGTGCTTGGCATCGTACTTCTTCTGGAGTTCGGTAGTGTCGGAGACGGCTATCGCCTTCGCATTGTCCTGCGCCTCAGTAAGCAGCAGAGAGTCAATCGCCGCCTTGACGGTCGCACGCTTGTTCTTGAGGGTGTTGAACTCGGGTTCCTTCACGCGGTCGGGGTTCTCGGCCTCCACCCTGTCGAGCTCGGCAAGCGCAGCGCGGTATTTCTCCACGGCTTCCGAAATCTTGCCCTCGTCGGCAAGATCGTATGCCCCATTGGGAGAGATGAGGACCGACTGACCGTTATAGTCGGCTATGTGCATATAGCCGTCGATATAGAGGTCGGCAATGGTTGCGAAGGGGAAGTAAACGCCAGTATCGTCAGCCCTGAGGTCGATGCCGTACTTGCCATAATCGAGTGCTACATGCACGTTCTTAGGCTGTATGTCTATCGATTTCCAGCGGATAATGGGCAGGGCATCGTAAGTGGTATTAGGCATACCGGGCTGCACCTGTCCCATCAGGTTGGTGAAGGCTTCATAGTCATCGCTCTCGAAGATGTCCTTGTCTGTGTCGACCGTTGCCGTACCGCAG
>ERZ842401.7003-NODE-7003-length-11742-cov-20.291520_pt1 | contig 11742 bp, 9 predicted proteins | sample MGYA00521270_ERZ842401 | MGnify/ENA primary metagenome ERZ842401 (study PRJEB31892, sample SAMEA3878208) | bioreactor metagenome | biome: Moose rumen | place: Sweden | collected 2011-10 | study: EMG produced TPA metagenomics assembly of the PRJEB12797 data set... | reverse complement strand
CCGATTAAAACTTATTATATGGGCGAAAACGGCGAGAACGTAACAGAATAAAGGCAAAGCCTTTTTTAAAAGCACACTTATTAGATAAAGGGCTTGAAATAGAGCCCTTTTTTCTTGTACTGTAGAGGAAAATGTATGGATTTTTTTGAGCTAAAGGCAATAGTAGAATTATCAAAAACACTGCATTTTGCACGGGCGGCGGCAAAAGTCAATTTAAGCCCATCTGCATTAAGCCGTCTTATCTCTCGTGTTGAAGAGGAATGTGGCACACTGCTTTTTGACCGTGATAATCGCGATGTACAAATAACAGACGCAGGAAAATTATTCGTTACCTTTGCAATGAAATGCCTCGGCGAATATGATGAGCTTATGCACGCATTTTCTGCAAGTGAATCAATATCAGGAACATTAAAAGTGTATGCTTCTGTTACCGCGTGCTATTCAATATTGCCAAAGTTCGTAAAGCACTTATCGATAAAATATCCCGCCATTCATTTAAGTGTGCAGACAGGCGACCCCGCAGGCGCAATAGAAAGCGTTAAAAACGACAGCGCGGATATTGCAGTTGCCGCAATACCAGACGACGGCATTTATGGTTTAGATTGCATAAGTGTGTGTCAAAGTCCGCTTGTGTTTGCGGCAGTAAACGGAGGGGCTTATGTCGATGTAGAAGGCTCTCCGCAAGACATCGTTTCTTCAGTGCCTTTGATTTTGCCAAAAACAGGGCTTGCAAGAAAAAGGTTTGACGCTTGGATACAAAGCAGAAATGTAAAGCCCGTAATTGCCGCGGAAACAGAGGGAAATGAAGCAATTATGGCAATGGCACAGCTGGGAATCGGGATAGGATTAGTTCCTGAAATTGTATTGCAAAACGGACCATACAGAAGCGGTTTTACTTGTCATAACGCAGGAAATGCACTCGGCTTTTACAATATCGGCTTTATTCAAAAGACAAAAATAACAGGCGGCGAAAATAAAAAGAAGATTCGCGCCGCCGTTGATGACACTTTAACTGAGTGCTATTGTATGCGAAACGATTAGGCAAAAAGAGCCTTTAGCGCGTCTTTAGAGCAAGCTCCAACCTTTTGGTTTACAGCCTGTCCATTTTTGAAAACGATGAAGCAAGGAATGCTCATAATGCCGTATTTTTGAGCAAGTTCTTCTTCATCGTCAACATTCACCTTGCCGATTTTCACGCTATCGCCCATTTCGCCAGCCAACTCTTCGACAACAGGTCCCATCATCTTGCACGGACCGCACCACGTTGCCCAAAAATCCACTAGCACAGGTTTATCTGATTCAAGCACTTCACTCTGAAAGTTCTTCTCTGTTAACTCTAAACTCATAGCATTCCTCCTAAAGAATTCTTTGATTGTATACAATCTAAATATACTCTCTTTTCAGAAAAAAATCAACAGAAAAACATATTTTTACAAACTTTTCTTAATGTAGTGCCGAATTTATTTTTTCTCAGCGAAATGCTATAAATTATTTTGAGGTTTTATATACAAAACACTGTTTTTGTAGTATCATTTATGTATGACGCAATCGCCTCCGAGTCAAATAGACAAGCAAGAAATAAAAAGGATTATCAAAGATTTCTGCCTAATGGACGACATCTTTATGACAACGTTTTTTGACGGCGAAAATGAAATCACACAGTATGTACTAAGAATATTGCTAGACAAAACTGATTTAATCGTAATAGAATCGAAAAGTCAGCTAAACATCGCAAATCTTTATGGACGCGGTGGCAGACTTGATATTTTGGCAAAAGACAGTACAGGCAGCCTTTTTGACATTGAAATACAGCGACTTGATGCAGGGGCTGGACAAAAAAGAGCTCGTTTTAATAGCGCACTAATCGACACGAGGTTTTTAAAGGCAGGAGAGAGCACAGAGAAACTTCCTGAAACGTATGTCATATTCATCACTGAAAATGATGTTTTGCACGGCGGAAAACCGATTTATCACATCGATAGAATAATTCGAGAAACTGCTATGCCGTTTTTAGACGAATCTCACATAATATATGTAAACAACTCATACAGAGAAAATGATTCTATTGGGAACTTAATGCACGATTTTGCCTGTAAAAATGCAAACGATATGAAAAGCAATCTGCTTGCAAAGAGGGCAAAGTATCTAAAAGAGAATGAAATGGAGGTGCAAACAATGAGCAGTGCATTTGAACAATACTTCAATAAAAGACAGGCCGAATGGAGAGCCGCAGGAATAGCAGAGGGAAAAGCTGTAGGAATAGCAGAGGGAAAAGCTGTAGGAATAGCAGAAGGAAAGGCAGAAGGTAAAGCTGAAGCGGCGGCAGATTTAATTGTTGCGGGCAGAATGGCGGAAGAGGAAGTTTCTGTGATTTTTAAGTTCACGCCAGCGCAAATGGAAATGGTCAGAACGATTTGCAAGCAAAAGCGGGAAAATACTCTTTAGCATTTTATAGGCGCAACTCTTCACAATTTCATTTGTGTAGGAGTAAAAATAGCTATTGCGCGAAATAATCTGCACAAACAACAAAGGGGCTTGCACTCAGTAGAAGTGTAGCCCCTTTGTATTAGTTATTACAAAATCGCGTGCGTTCGATTAGAAGTTATAGCGAACGCCAACACCTGTTGAGTGGCGTGTGTAATCTGTATCTGAGCTAACCTGCAACCACACATTTACGTCAGCTTTGTCGCTTGCCTTGAATACTACTGATGGAGTAATTGTCAAATACATATCTTTAGCTTCGCCATATTTATCTTCGTCCCAACTCACAGGAACATAAAGAGTGCTTTCTGCACGAAGAGCTACAATGTCAGAGAGCTTGTACTGTACATAAGGAATAAGTTTTGTAAGCCACGGGTCGTTCTCAAAAAACCAAGCATCATCTGCAATATAGAAATATGCAATAGCACCGAAAAGAGCAGGGTCTGCATCATATTCGACATTTGCGTCAATCAGCATATTCTTTGTATTGTCGTCAGCCTCTTCCTTACCCCAAACAGTCTTAGTTGAAGAACTTTTGATACCAGTAATGTATGTTTTAGTACCTATGGTTTCAGTTTCATACTCATATGTAGTCTTTGTTGATGACTTCCAATGGTCTGCATAGTCAGCTTGGAAACCAGCTGCAACAGAAAGGTTCTCAATACCTTTGAAAAGGAAAGAACCATAGAATTCACCTGAGAAATGCGCACCTCCTGCAATAGCAAACGTGTCGTTTTCAAAGCGTGCACTTAACGAGAAAAGGTCAGCATTAAATTTAGGATGTCCGTTTCTATATTCTGCCTTTTTTCCTGTAGAATCATAGTAGTATGAAGGATTATAATCGCTTCCCTGCAAAGCAATAGCAAGCTGTTCAATAGGCTTGATTACAAGGCGAAGACCAATAGCTCCTCCGTCAAATGCTGCACCGTTGTCATCGTCTGCTGCTGTGTAGTTGTCTACGAGCTTACCGCCCTCAACGATTACCATACTATCGAAGAAGTTAGCATGTGCCATAGCCCATTTCACATTGCCATTTGTGAAATAGTCATCTGCGGTAAGATTTGGCTGGAAGCGGAAATCAACACCGCCATTGTCGCCGTCATAGCTCAATGTAAATCTTGCACGGCTTACTCCGCCCCAATGGTCGCCAGCAACCCAAGTTGTACCAATAGCACTCTCATAATCAGCGTCTGCTACGCTGTCAGAAATATCGTCAGAAAGACCGCCACGGATAAAGCCTGAAACTTTCAAGCCTTCGCCTGCGCTGATTGTAGCAAGAGCTAAAACAGAAGCTGCTGCTGTTGCAATAAGTTTTTTCATAAGAAATCTCCCTCATAGAGTAACTTTAGCTATTCAGTGTTGTTTTATCACCGCTAAAGCTCCTATATGCGCCTACTATATTCCAAAATGACATTTTATGCAATAGTGTCGCTCAAAAAAAACTCTAATTGAGATTTTTTTATTTTTTTCCACACACACAGATTTTCTTCTTTTTGTTTCTCGCAAAGAGCAGAGTATGTGTTACTTACAGTAACAGAGTATGTGTTACTTACAGTAACAGAGTATGTGTTACTTACTGTAATAGAGTATGTGTTACTTACTGTAATAGAGTATGTGTTACTTACAATAAACAAAAGTGCTTATTGACAATAAACGATGTGATTATTTGCAATAAACGAAAAAGAGTATTGTAAATGAACAAAAAAGAGTATTTACTATAGGCAGAAAAAAGTATTGACAATAGGCAAAAATGATTATCGCGAAAAACAAAAAAGACAAGTATATACTTTTTTTGTAGGCAAGGCTATAATAGTATCTATGGGCGAAAAGGACATTGCCGAGAAAAATCTTGAGGCTTTGAACGATGTATTTGCAGACATTGTAAACGTACTTTTGTTTGACGGCAAGCAGATTATAAAAGAAAGCGAGCTTGAAGCTGATACAGCTCATTCTCAGTTCAAAGCTGATGAAAAACTGCATGAGCAAACAAGAGATGTGTCTAAGATTTGGAAAAACGGAGAAATAAGAATCTCCTTATTGGGCTTTGAAAACCAAACAAAGCAAGATAATACAATGCCATTGCGTGTTATAAGCTATGACGGGGCTTCGTACAAGCAAGAGCTGTTGAATAAGGCAATCAAAAAGCATTATCCAGTTATAACGCTGGTTCTTTATTTTGGCACAGAATCAAAGTGGACTGCACCGAAAAGCCTTAGGAATTGCTTTGAAGTGCAAGAAGAACTAAAACCTTTTGTGAGTGATTATAAGATAAACGTCTTTGAAATCGCGTGGCTTGATGACAAAACAATCAACAGCTTTACAAGCGATTTCAAAATCGTTGCACAGTATTTTCAGGCAAAAAGGCTAAAAAGCGATTATCTTGGCTCAAAAGATATTATCAAGCATGTAGATGAAACATTAAAAATGCTTTCGGTTTTGACAGGCGATAATTCTTTTGAAAAAGCGTATAACGAAAGCAATTTTGAGAAAAAAGGAGGTATTGCTATGTGCGATGTCGTTCAAAGAATCATAAATAAAGGAATTTCGCAAGGTATCTCACAAGGTATCTCACAAGGAATTTCGCAGGGACAAGAAAATATTATCCGCAATCTCATCGACGCAAAAGCAGGTTCGATTGAGCAAATCGCCTCTTGGGTAAAACTTCCTGTCGCAGAAATACAAAAAATTGCAGATAAGAGGGTGCAATAAAAACAAAAAGGGTGCGTAATACACCCTTTATTGCAATAAGCTATGCTACTTTATGCGACTTTTTTTGCTTCAATGTGTTTTGTTTGCTTTGAAAATGTCTTGATGCCCTCGATAACAAGGATAATAGCAAGAACTGCCATGCTTGCGGCAAAGAAGAGCTGGAAATAATCTCCCCACATCGCACTTCCCGCTCCAATCATTTTGAGCTTTGCGACAACCGTCAAAACAAGGCTTGTGAGCGTTGCAGTAAGCATAAACGCCATTGGAATAAAGAACATCTTATTGTTCTTTCCCGCCTGTCCAAGCCATGCCGCTACAGCCATTAAAGCAATTCCTGCCAAAAGCTGATTTGCTGCGCCGAAAAGTCCCCAGATTTGAGAAAGACTCAAACCTCCTAAAATGCAGCCGATGATAACCATTGCAGCCGTTCCTACCAATGGATTGGCAAGGAGTTTGCGAACAGGGCTTTTTGCGTCTTTCCACGTTTCTTCGTCTTCTTTCAAGAACAATTCAGAGAACATAAAGCGGCTAAGACGAGTTGCGCTATCGAGCGAAGTCAAAGCAAATACAGATACAGCAAGCGTCAAAAGCGCACTGATTGTGTTGTAGACGCTAGAACCTTTCTCGCCGAAAAGTGTTGCAATACCTGCACCGAATGCTGCAGATGGAGAGCCAAACTCTTTCTTTCCCCAGCCTTCCCACACAACGCCGACCGCGATGAGAGCAATAATGCCTAAAGCTGATTCAATAAGCATAGAGCCGTAGCCGATAGCCTTTGCATGAGATTCATTATCGAGCTGCTTTGAAGACGTGCCTGAAGCGATGAGAGAATGAAAACCAGAACATGCCCCGCAAGCCACCGTGATAAACAGCGTTGGGAACATATAATTTGCACCGACTTTCCAGCCTGTGAACGCAGGTATATTAAACGTTGTGTTTCCGCGGAATGCTGACGCTACAATTCCAACTAAAGCGATAATCATCATCGCATAAAGCAAGAAGCTCGAAAGATAATCGCGCGGCTGAAGCATAATCCACACAGGAATAAGAGAGGCGACAGCGATGTATACACCGATTAAAACAATCCAAGTATTGCGGCTCAATGCAAGCCCGTAGTTAAGACCGAAAACAATAATCAAGCAGATTGCAACAATTCCGCCGATTGTGGCAGGAAGAGTTTTCACGCCGAATCTGTTTGTCAAAACGCCGTAAACCACTGCAAGCACAATGAACAAAAAAGAAATCATTGCTGTTGTCTGATTGTTTGTCAGTCCGTTTGCTTTTGAAACAATGCCGAACGCACTCAAGTTTCCGTCAGAGCCGAACGCTGTCAAGAATGTGCCAGCAACGACATTGACAAACGACGCAATAACAAGAATTAAAACGAGGAGGGCGAAAATAATAAAGAGCTTTTTAGAGGTCTTGCCCATAGAGTCTTTGATAATCTCGCCGACAGATTTTCCGTCGTGGCGGATAGAAGCAAAGAGAGAGCCGAAATCCTGCAAGCCGCCAAAGAAAATACCGCCGATAACACACCACAAAAAGACTGGCACCCAACCGAACACAGCCGCTTGAATAGGACCGTTAATAGGACCTGCACCCGCGATTGAAGAGAAATGATGTCCCATCAAAACAGCAGGCTTTGCCGCGACATAGTCCACGCCGTCAGCCTTTGTCAGTGCAGGAGTCTTCTTTTTTGCATCGATTCCCCACTCTTTCGCAAGCCAAGAGCCATAGAAAATATAGCCAATGAACAGCAAACCAATAGCCAAGAGAATAATGAGCAATGATGTCATTTTCTTTCCCCCTTAAAAAAACGTTTATATATTGCTGAAAATCTTTTTCAAAGAAGAGCCTAATCTATTATAAACGAGCTTCTTTGTAGAAGTTTCCAGTAAAATCACACGGTAATTGCTCCAGCCTTTGAAAGTGAAACAATACGATTTATAGTGCTTTTGTTTTTTGACCAGAGGAAAAACATCATCATCGACTTTGTCTGCGATAATGACAAGAGTAACATCGCTGTTTCTGTGGTTCGCACTCAACTTAACACGAGAAAGCCCCTCTTTCCAAGCCGCTTCGTCCAAAGAAAAAAGCTCTTCTTTTGACAAAGAGCCTTCATAAGTGTAAAAGAAAACATATTCAGCAGATTCGATAGAAGACAGCTTTGCTTCTTTTACGAGAAAATACTGCTCTGTATGCGATTGAAAAGCCGCTTCTGCCTGAAATGGATAGGCAGGAGAGGTCGTATTTATGTCATAATACGCCTCGTAGGAATGAAGCACCTTTTCAAAAACGTCTTTGTTACTCATCGCATAAGCATTATAGTTTTTTATAAAGAAATGTCAATATACTTTAGATTTTTAGTAATACTAAAGCAAGCTGTGTACTCTTTTCCGAGCTGCGTTACGCTATCAAATCTTTTATCACTTCGCTCGCAATGATTAAGCCTGCAACCGACGGCGTAAAAGCGATTGATGCAGGCACGCTCTTTGCAGGATTTGTATTTTCATCAGGATTAACGCACCTCCTTTTTCTCGGTGGCTCTTTGGAATAAACGACTTTGAGCTTTTTCACGCCGCGTTCTTTGAGAGCTTTTCTCATCACGCGAGCAAGCGGACAAACTGACGTTTTATAAATATCCTCCACTTCAAAATCAGTCGGGTTCAGCTTATTCCCTGCTCCCATACTTGAAATAACTTTTGTACCAGCTTTTTGCGAATTCAAGACGATTTGTATCTTTCCAGAAACCGTATCGATACAATCAATGACATAATCGTATTGTGAAAAGTCGAAAATACCTTTCGTTTCTTCGGTATAGAAAACTCGATGAGTATTAACCACACAAGCGGGGTTGATGTCGAGGATTCGGCTTTTCATCACGTCAACTTTTGCCATTCCGATAGTGGAATGAAGAGCGATAATCTGCCTGTTGATATTCGTAATGCTCACAGTATCATTGTCCACCAAATCGATAGAGCCGACTCCGCTTCTTGCTAGAGCTTCCGCCACAAAGCCTCCTACACCGCCCACGCCGAAAAGCAAAATGCGGCAATGAGAGAGCTTCTCTAAACATTCCGAGCCGATTAACAGCTCTGTTCTTGAAAATTCATTGTCCATACTTGTATAATGCTTTTTACGGGGGAAAAATGCAATACGATTTTGATACGATTATTGACAGAAGCGGCTCGTGGGCGTGCAAATATGATTTAAGAGCAGAAAACGGCTTTTCGGACGACACGCTTTGCTATTGGGTCGCAGATATGGATTTTAAGTGCGCAGACGAAATCATTTCGGCTTTGAAAGGAAAAGCAGAATACGGCATTTACGGCTATACTGCACTTAAAAAACCGTATTACAATGCGGTGAGAAAGTGGATTTTGCAACACACAGGATACGAAGTTCACGACAAGTGGCTTTTTACAACAGCGGGAGTTGTACAAGGCATTTCGATTGCAATTCAGGCTTTTAGCGCGAAAGGAGATGCAATTTTAATCCAAAGACCGATTTACTATCCGTTTTCGCGCGCGGTTGAAGAGAATGAACGGAAAATCGTCAACAGTCCGCTTGTATGGGACGGGGAAAAATACAACATCGACTTTGCAGATTTTGAGCAGAAAATAAAAGACAATCACGTCAAGATGTTCCTGCTTTGCAATCCGCATAATCCAAGCGGCAGAGTGTGGACAAGGACAGAGCTTGAGAAAATCGCCGAGATTTGCCTTCGCTACGGCGTTATCGTGGTGTCGGATGAGATACATTCGGATTTTATCTGGAAGCCGAATGTTCACACCGTCTTTGCCTCGATTTCAAAAGAAGCGGAAAACATCTCTGTTACATGCACTTCAGCTTCAAAGACGTTTAACCTTGCAGGATTGCAAACGAGCAATATTTTCGTGGCAAACGGAGAGCTGCGCATAAAGTACGCAAAAGCACTCCGCGCCGCTTCCATTTCGCTGCCAAATATGTTCGGCTTAGAAGCGACGATGGCGGCGTATAATTATGGCGAAGAGTGGCTTTTGCAAGTGAAAGAATACATCGAACGTAATTTTGAACGCGTGATAAACTTTTTTGAGGAAAAAAAGAGCCTTATCAAAGCCCTAAAACCGCAGGGAACATATTTGCAGTGGCTTGATTGCACAGAGCTTTGTAAAGAAAGGCAGTGGAGCGACAAAGAGCTAAACGAGGCTATCAAAAAAGCAGGTGTGTGGCTTGACGGAGGAAGTATGTTCGGAAAGGAAGCTGAGGAATTTCAGAGAATAAACGTTGCTTGCCCGTGGAGCTACCTCGAAAAAGGACTTTCGCGCCTTGCCTCACTATAGCTTTCCAGAAAGATATAAAAAAGAACTGCCACCCACAAGAATGACAGTTCTTTTCTCAGTTGTGCCTTAAAAGCAGCCTCTGCCTTTTATAAAACGGCCTTTATGTCATTGCCGTACTCGATACGGCAATCTCTCTTCTGTCGGCATTTAGACCGTGAATGTATCGATTTCTGCGCCGATTTCGTCGATAGAATCTTTGACGTTTGACGCAATGTCCTTGAGTGCTTCGCCCGTTTCGGTGATTTTTCGCGCACCGAGGCTCATCTCTTCCATACTGCTCTGAATCATATCCGTCGCGTCCTGCAAATTATGCACTTCGCTCAAAATCGCTTTGTTGCCGTCCATCATCTGCTTTCCCGCGTTGCGCACTTCAAGCGCACTGTCGTTCATCGAATGAAGCACCGAACTGATTTGCTTTGAGCCTTCGTTCTGCTCCTGCATTGCCGCCTTAATCTGCCGCACAATTTCGTCCGTTTCGGTGATTTTGTCGCTCACATTGTGGAACGCCGCACTTGACTGCTCGCTTGCGTCAACCACGCTTCCGATTGCGTTGCGGATATTCTTGAGCTGCTCGCCGATTGTCTTCGTCTGCGCCGCCGATGTTTCAGAGAGCTTTCGGATTTCGTCAGAAACCACCGCAAATCCCGCGCCTGCATCTCCTGCGTGAGCCGCCTCAATAGCCGCATTCATCGCAAGAAGGTTCGTTTGGCTCGCAATAGACGAAATCGCCTTGTTCGCCTCCTGTAGCGTTTCGCTCATCTCTTTAATCTCTTCAACCCTTTGGTTCACGCCCGCTTGAATCTGAGTGCCCTGCAATGCGCTTGCAGACAGCGTTTCAAACGAATCGCTCATCTTTTCAACCGACGTATTTACGCTTCTGATGTTGCCAATCATCTCTTCCACAGCCGCACTCGCCTCGCTCACGCCGTTCGTTGTGCGCTCAATCATCTTATCGAGGCTTTCGATGTTAGAAGCGATTTCGGTAACCGCGGTCGAAGTCTGGTGAACGCTTGCGCTTTGATGATTCACCTGCGAATGTACGCTTTCGATGTTCGCCAAAATCTCGGTAATCGCCGCGCTCGTGTCCATCGTGCTTGCTTCAAGGTCTGTTCCCACAAGGCTCAGAGAATCCTTAGACCCTTTCACCCGCTTAATAATGCTGTGGAGCTTTTCAAGGAAGCCGTTAAAGCCGTTGATTACGTCGAGAACTTCGCCGTTCGCCTTTTCCGTAATGCGCCGTGTCAAATCCGCATCTCCAGAAGACAAATGCAGCGTTGCGCGCGCGAGGACTTTGAGCGGCTTTATCGTAACCACCGCTGTGAAATAGCTCGCCGCAATCGCCACCACAAGCACGATAATAAGCGTCAAAAGCATCATCGAAAGCATCTTATTCATTCCGCTAAAGAAATTGTCATACGGCACGGTATACAGCACCGACCAATTCGTGCCTTCAATCTCGCAGAACGCCGCCGCTTTTCTCATCTTAGCGTATTCGTCAAAAAACACACCGCCGCCGCGCTTGCCGTCCATAAGACCGCCTTCCACAATCTTTTTCATCGCAGCAGGCATTTTTCCGTCGTTGATATTCGCGTCCGCCACCACGCCTTCATCCGTGTTCGACGCAACAATCGCGCCGTTTGTGCGGTTGATGACAATGATGTCCAAACCGTTTGAACGGTTTTTAATTATTTCGGCGACTTTCTTTGACAGCGTTTCGCCGTAGATGTTTGAAGCGATAATGCCGATGATTTTCCCCGAATCATTTTTCACAGGCACAGAAAAAGTCTGAAAGAGCCTGTTTGCCACCGCGCTAAAATACGGGTCAGAAATATATCGCTTGCCGCTTATTGCGACCTTGAAATATTCACGGTCAGGAAGCTGAATCGTTCTGCCGTCCGATGTTACACTGCGAGCCTGTGCGTCGTAAAAGCTGATATTTTCAAATTCACTTGCAACTTTCGCAACAGTCGTAAGGCGCGGAGATTTTTCGTTAAAAGGAATCGACTCGTCTTTCACGAAGTCCAAATTCGCCAATCCCTCAAACAGCCTAAAATTCTTTTCTAGCTCGTCTTCTATCGTTGTTGAAACATTGTCCACAACCGCGTCAAGCAAGCTGTTCACCGTAGACTGCACCGTCGATTGCGCAAGCTGTTTCGCAATAACACTTAGTGCGCAGTTCGAGATGACCGCCACCGCCACAACCAAAACCATAAGTCTGAATTGCAATGAT
>ERZ842401.7001-NODE-7001-length-11746-cov-6.744333_pt1 | contig 11746 bp, 9 predicted proteins | sample MGYA00521270_ERZ842401 | MGnify/ENA primary metagenome ERZ842401 (study PRJEB31892, sample SAMEA3878208) | bioreactor metagenome | biome: Moose rumen | place: Sweden | collected 2011-10 | study: EMG produced TPA metagenomics assembly of the PRJEB12797 data set... | reverse complement strand
TCGATTATACCACAGATTTCCTGTTTTTTGCGGGGAATTAATCAGTGTTTCCTTAGATAAAAAATCTGACTAAGTTCGTAAAAAACATCGTTCACCTTCGACTTTTATCTTACTGGGTAATCAAAGTATGTGTCGGGGTACGGTTCATCCGCCAGCGTAAAGTGCCACCACTCCTCTTCAAGAGGCTTAAATCCGTGACGAATCATTGCTTCTCGTAGAATCATGCGGTTCTTGAATTGGGTTTCGTTTATTTTTCCTCCGTTTGGAATGGAGTCGCCTTTGAATTCTCCTGTGTATTCTGATGTTTCGGGATTGCCACACCAGTCAGGATGGCTTTCAGGTCCAAACCAGTCGAATGTTCCTCCCATGTCAAGTTCCTTTTCTGATGCCATGTCAAATAGTGTCAGATCTACCGTGCTCCCCCGTGAATGACCTGATTTTTCCGCTATGTAGCCCTGAGCAAACAGCACGGACTTGTCAAGATTCGGGTAAAAATACCGCTTCATGCGCGTGTCAGAAGTGTTCTGAGCCCAGGTCATGAAATTTGTAACTGCTCGCTGCGGGCGGTAGGCATCGTAAATTTTGAGCCGATACCCCTGAGCCTTAACATCTTCGCTTACTGCCTTCAATGCTTCAGCCGCCTCTGTCGTGAGTAGTGCAACGGGTTTTTCGTAGCCGTCTATACGGTCACCCACAAAATTGTATGTGGAGTAGTAGCGGATTTCAAGAATTGCATCGGGAACAGCCTCTGCAAGGTGTACAAATCCTTTTGGGGCATCGTCCCTTTGAGTGCATGATGCGCATAACAGCAGTATGGCTGTAATTGCAAGAGTAACTTTATTTTTTTTCATAAAATTTCCTCTCGGTTGGTGTAAAATCATGACAGGGTGTCTTTAAGTTTATTCAACTCTGTAGGAGTCTAACAGCTTTGTAAAGTATTCTTTGTTTTCCTGATACAGTGCGTCAAACACGGTGAGTTTTATGTAGGCGTAGGAACCGTCACTCCTTCTTGTTATAATGTTGAAGTCACGGGTTACATTCTGGTCTTTAGGCTGATAGTGTACCGCAGTAATTTTTATGGTGTTGCCAGTAAGTTCTATGCGAGTCTGGGTGCTGATTGAATAAGAGCCGTTTGTTCCCTGACAGAGTTTTCTGCAGAGGAATGTTTCGTAAAGTTCCTGCTCCTGAGGTGCGCTGGGAATTTCGTTGAGGGAAAGAAGTGCTTCGTTACCTCTAAACCAAAGATTTTCCATGGACTGAGACCACTCTGAATCAAGAAGGATGGACTGTGAGCCGTATACAGAGCGTTCAGAATCTTCTTTGCCAGCGGTAAAGGTGCGGACCTTGTCTTTAGGAAGTCCGTCTACACCCTTGAAAGAAAGAAAACTTGTGTCTGTAGAAGAAGAAAGCTGTCCTGTTGACTGCATTCTGAACAGAACTGTGCCGTCCAGTGCGCGGATTGACTCAATGTTAAAAATTGGTGCTACATTGGAATATGTTACGGTAACATCGCCTCCAAACTGTGCGAAACTTTCTTTTGACTGAACCTTATCTTTTCCTATGACGGTAACCTTCTGTCTTCTTGCGGTAAACTCGTAGAACAGGTCGTGCATGTAGTTGATTATGTCTTTGTCTTCTGTTGCGGTTTCGCCAATGATTTTTTCGCCTAGAAGGGTAAGATTTTTCTTTGAGGGGTCAACTGCAAAGTAGAGGGTTATGTCCTTTTCAAACTGGTGGTTTGCAAGGTCTGCAGGAGAGTAGTAGCGCAGGGCATAGGTTGTGTCATCATAATAAATGAATCCGATAAAAGATGCCCTCTGAAATGAATAGTCGGCATAGTAAATGTATTCTCCTGAACTGTCGGGAATGTACTGTTCCACTCCCGGAAGTGCAAATGCTCTTCCCATAAAAAGAGAAATTATTAGCGCAATAAGAATGTGTTTAGCGTTTGATGAAGACATGTAATCCTCCGTGTAGTTCTTTAAAAAAAAACAAAACAGCCTGCAAGATGTAACATTCTAGATGTGACTGTTATGCGTTAAGTTCCTTTAGTTCCTCTGCAACAAGTTTTGCGGCAAAGTCTGCTGCTTCTTCTAACGGAATGAGTTTTGCCTCTGCTTCCCTTCTGAGCTTTACTTCCACATTGGGAAGGTTCTTTTCGCCTACGGTAATGCGGATGGGGAAACCCATTAAATCCATGTCGTTAAACTTTACGCCGGGGCGCTCGTCCCTGTCATCAAGAAGAACTTCAACGCCTTTTTTGCTAAGCTCTTCGTAGAGTCGGTCTGCTGCTTCCTTCATGCTTCCGCTGTATTTGATTGGAACGATTGCTATATGGAAAGGTGCAACTGTCATTGGCCAGATTATTCCCTTATCGTCGTGGTAGGATTCAATTATGCTTGCAAGTACGCGGTCTACGCCTATGCCGTAACAGCCCATTGTTGGAACAGTGGCCTTTCCGTTTTCGTCCAGAAATGTAACGCCCATGCTTTGGGTGTATTTTTTGCCCAGCTTGAAGATATGTCCCAGTTCGTTACCCTTTGTGCTGTAGAATGTTCCTCCGCAGTTGGGGCATTTGTCGCCAGCAACAACTGTGCGTACATCAGTGTTAAGCCATGCCTTGTAGTCGCGTCCGGGTTCAACATGCTTTATGTGGTAGCCTTCCTTTCCACTTCCTGCAATGGCATCGTGCATGTCGTTTACGCTAAAGTCCTGAAGAATGGGACACTTTACGGTAACTGGTCCTACGAATCCGTGAGGTGCTCCCGCTATCTGCATGATTTCTTCGTCGTCAGCAAGACATACTTCGCTGGCCTTTAATGCAGATGCAAGTTTTGCCTCGTTAACATCCAAATCTGCACGGATTAAAACACAGATGTACGAAATGGGATAGAATGTAAGAGAACCTTCTGTGCGTTTTTCTAACTTTTCGCAGAAGGGTGCCTTGCTTAAGTCCAGTGTGGAATTTATTACGCGGTAGACAAGAGCCTTTATAAACATCTTCGGAGTAGAGTTAAAGAACTTTTCCATGTCTGCAATGCTGAACACATTGGGAGTTGCAACATCTTCTATGGGAAGGTCTGTGGGCTTTTGGGGATTTCCGCTGTTGTCAACTGCTGCATCGGGCTTGCATGAAGCCTTTTCTACATTTGCTGCATATCCGCAGTCGGGGCAGATAATCAGAGTGTCGTCACCTACAGGGCTTTCTACCATGAACTCTTCGCTTCCGCTTCCACCCATGGCACCAGTGTCAGCCTTTACGGGAATTACCTTAAGACCCAACCTCTTGAAGATGCGCAGATAGGCCTTTGCATAGGCCTGATATGTCTGGTCAAGGGATTCGTCGTCAGCATTCATGGAGTAACCGTCAGCCATGTTGAATTCACGGCCCCTCATTACGCCATAGCGCGGTCGGATTTCGTCCCTGTACTTTGTGTTTATCTGATACATGTTAATTGGAAGTTGCTTGTAGCTAGTAAGTCCTGAGCGTACGATTGCAGTGTAGGCCTCTTCTGCTGTAGGTGAAACAACCATGTCCTGTTCGCCGCGGTTTTTTGCTTTGAGCATCTGGGGACCCATTGTATCCCACCTGCCGCTTTCCTTCCAGATTTCACCCGGAACAATGACGGTAGGACGGAATTCAACGGCACCTGAGCGGTTCCATTCTTCGCGGATGGTGTCTTCTACCTTCTGGTAGGCTTTAAGACCAAGGGGCATGTATGTGTAAAGTCCGTTTCCTAGTTTGCGGATTAAGTCGGCGCGCATCATAAGCTGATGGCTTGCAATAATTGCTTCTGCGGGGGCTTCCCGTAGCGTTCTAAAAGGAAGTTGTGAAGTTTTCATGGTATAAGTATTATATAGAAAAACTTTTGCCATAGCAAGGCTATTGACTGGAATGGTCCAATTCGTTAGAATAGTTTTACATTTTCGGGTAATAGCGCAGTTGGTTAGCGTGCATGTCTGGGGGGCATGAGGTCCCGGATTCGAATTCCGGTTACCCGACCAAAAAATAAAGGGGCTGTCACATACTTTTGGGACAGCCCCTTTATTTTTTGGTCAAGGCTGTTCTAAAAAGATGGGCAGCCCCATTTCTTCCAGCTATGGTAAGGAAAGTTTTTTCTTGTGTATGGCATACAAATACCTCTAGCCTTGCAGGTTGAACAAAACTTTTTGCTTTGGTAGAATTCTCTTAGCAGAATTAGGAGGTTCACATGAATGTTTTAATCGTCAACGGAAGTCCTCATGCCAAGGGAAACACTTTTATTGCAATAAGCGAAATGCAGAAGGTTTTTGCAGAAGAGGGAATTGAGACTGAAATTCTGCATGTGGGAAACAAGGCAATCAGGGGATGCGTGGCGTGTAATTCCTGCGCTTCTTCTGGGCATTGTGTTTTTGATGATGAGGTTAATTCCGCCTCAGACAGATTTAAAAATGCTGATGGTCTGATTGTGGCGTCTCCTGTGTACTATGCTTCTGCAAATGCAACTCTTGTGGCTTTTTTGGACAGGCTTTTTTACAGTACGAATTTTGACAAGACCATGAAGGTTGGTACCGCTGTTGCTGTTGCCCGTCGTGGAGGAATTTCTTCAACCTTTGACGAACTGAATAAATTCTTTACAATAAGCGGAATGCCAGTCGCTTCTAGTCAGTACTGGAACGGCGTGCATGGTCTTGTTCAGGGAGAGGCAAATCAGGACGGTGAAGGGCTTCAGACTATGCGGACTCTCGCAAGAAACATGTCCTTCCTCATAAAGAGTATTTCTCTGGGCAGGGAAAAATTCGGACTTCCGCAAAAGGAAGATAGAATTTCAACTCACTTCATTCGGTAGGATTTTATATGAAACGGCTACCCCTTTGTTTTTTAGCAATGCTTTTAACGCTGACATTTTTTTCATGCGAAAGTACAAGCGTAATGGAACGGAATTATCAGGGTGCGTCTTCTCAAGGTAGTGTTGTTGAACCTGAACTGATTTTTTCTTCAAACATAAACTTTGACCGTCTGGATTTTGAGACCAAAGGCTACAGACTTGTTGGCTCTTCTTCCTTTACCGCAAAAGAGTATTCTAGAGAGCGGCTTATAAATCAGGTAAGAAATTTGTGCATGCAGCACGGTGCAACTCATGCCCTTTACGGTGCTGTATATAGAGAAACTGTTACCCGAACGACATACGAATCCTACAAGGTTTTAGTAAGTCCCAAGCAGGGAGACAGGGAAGCGGTGTATGTTACAGAGTGGCGTCCTGTGGAATCTTCCGAAAGATACTTTGACTACTATGCCTATCTCTATGTTCCCATGACTCAAGCTGAACTTAACGGAACAAAACTGGGAATGGACTTTGAAGATTTAGATACTCTTCGCCGCATGGAATTAAAACGGAATACCGGAGCCTATGTGCGCATGGTCTACCAGAACAGTCCTGCCTTTATTGCAAACATTGTAATTGGCGATGTGGTGACTGCAATTAACGGAACAAAAATCCTTGACGCATCATCAGCAGAAAGTGCGATTGAACAGCTTTACAGCAGACAGACGGTACAGGTTACAGTTTATAGGGACGGCAGAGAACAGAATATTTTGGTTACGGCGGAATGAAAATGAATTTTAATGCAGCAGAAAGTTTTTTAGGAATAGAGTTTGGTTCGACACGCATAAAGGCAGTTCTTGTTTCTTCCTGCGGAGAAGTTCTTGCCCAGGGCTCCTGTGACTGGGAAAATTCTCTTGTAAACGGAGTGTGGACATATTCCCTTGAAGAAGTAAGAGAAGGTCTTAGAAGCGCATATGCCTCACTTAAAAAAAATGTTGCAAAATCCTACGGAATAGTTCTTTCAACTGTGGGCGCAATGGGCGTAAGTGCCATGATGCACGGCTATCTTGCATTTGACTCTTCTGGAAAACTTCTTGTTCCATTCAGAACATGGCGTAACACAATTACAGAAGAGGCTTCGGAAAAACTTTCTTTGGAATTTAATGTACCTGTTCCCCAAAGATGGAGTGCGGCACATCTGTATCAGGCGGTTCTTAATGGCGAAGAGCATGTAAGGAACATTGCTTCGTTTACAACCCTTGCAGGCTATGTGCACAAAATGCTTACCGGCCAAAATGTTTTGGGAATAGGTGACGCTTCGGGAATGTTTCCCCTTGACTATAAAAATAAAAATTACGATAAAGAACTTTTAAATAAATTTGATTCCCTTGTAAAAGAATTTAGTGTGGGCTGGAGCATAAAAAATCTTCTTCCAAAAATTCTTTGTGCAGGAGAATGTGCTGGAACCCTTACAAAAGAAGGCGCTCTCTTTCTTGATCCTGAGGGAGACTTACAGGCCGGCTGCCCTCTGTGTCCTCCAGAAGGTGATGCAGGAACTGGAATGGTTGCAACAAATTCTGTTCTTCCGCGAACAGGAAATGTTTCTGCAGGAACTTCTGTCTTTGCAATGGTCGTTCTAGAAAAGCCTCTTTCAAAAGCCTACACAAATAAAATTGATGTGGTTGCAACTCCCGATGGACGCGCTGTGGCAATGGCTCATGCAAACAACTGTACTGGTGACTATGACAAATGGATTTCTCTTTTTGCAGAAGCGGCTCGTCTTTTGGGTGCAGAATTTTCAAGGGATGAACTTTACACTAAGTTGCTGACTGCCTCACTTAATGGCGACAGTGACTGTGGCGGAATAATTTCATGCAACTATCTTTCTGGAGAAAGCATGACAGGTTTTTTAAGCGGAAGACCTTTTGTAGTAAGGGAACAGAATTCATCCTTTACTCTTGAAAACTTTATGCGCTCCCAGATTTTTTCTTCACTGTGCGCCCTAAGGACAGGAATGGACATTCTGTTTGAAGAAGAGCATGTTGCCCTAGAAAGCCTTACAGGACACGGAGGATTTTTTAAATGCGGAAAAGTTGGAAGCTCTGCAATGGCAGATGCAATGCATGCTCCAGTAACTCTTCTTTCTACAGCAGGAGAAGGCGGCCCTTGGGGAATGGCTCTTCTTGCATGTTACATGTACGAAAGGCAAAAGGGTTGTGCAGAAGAACTGAGTGCATGGCTTAGCAAAAAATTTTTTTCCAATGCAAAAAAGACCACGCTTGTTCCAAAAGAGGAAGACTGTCTTGGATTTGACGCCTTTTATCAGAAATACAAAAGAGCTATGGCTGTGGAAAGGGCAGCGGTAGAATCCGTTGACTGAAACTATAGGAGTACAACATGAAATCAGTTTATGAAGAATTAAAAAGGGAAGCCTACGAGGCCAACATGCAGATTCCTCTGCAGCATCTTGCTTTGTATACATGGGGAAATGTTTCTGCCTTTGATGCAGAGCGGTGCGTGTTTGCCATAAAGCCTTCGGGAGTTCCTTACGAAAATCTTTGCACTGATGACATGGTTGTTGTAGATGTTGAGGGAAATGTGGTGGAAGGAAAACTAAGACCTTCATCCGACACCCCCACTCATGCGGTTCTTTACAAAGAGTTTGCCGTAGAAAAAAAAATCAGCATGGGGGGAATAATACACACTCATTCAACTTATGCTGTTTCATGGGCACAGGCCTTACGGGAAGTTCCCCTGTTTGGTACAACTCATGCGGATCACATTCAGACTGATGTTCCATGCACTCCCTATCTTTCTCCTAACGCTGTAAAAAAAGATTACGAAAAAGAAACAGGCAGACTGATTGTGCGCTACTTTGAACGAAATGGAATCAATCCTGCGGAAGTAAACATGGTTCTAGTTGGCGGACATGGCCCCTTCTGTTGGGGCGAGACTGCATCTAAGTCGGTTTACAATGCCGCTGTTCTGGAAGAAATTTGCAAAATGGCTCTGAACACCCTTACAATAAATCCCTGTGCAAAGGAACTTCCTTCCTACATCGTGCAGAAGCATTACGAGCGAAAACACGGTCCAAATGCCTATTACGGTCAAAAAAAATAAAAAAAATCAGCGCAACAGAGAATCTTTTTTTAAGGCTTGTTAGACGGATTTTGCGCAACGGTGTTGCATAAATTACCCCTGCCAAATCCTTATTCTTTAAGAAATTAAACTTGTTTTTCAGTTTATTTTAAGAGGTATCGTTTCCAGTGGGTGAGAATTATTTTTGGAAACGATACCGAAATTTTCAAAAATTCGCAAAAAAACATTTGACAGAATAAAATAGTGGGTGTATATTACGAATATGAGCAACCGATTGCTCAATTTTAGAAGTGGAGACAAACCAATGGAAGAGGGAAGGGGCTTGGCCGGAGACGACCGAATGCCTATGACCATAGCTGATATTGCAAAGGAACTTGGTGTTTCAAAGTCTACGGTATCAAGGGTCATAAGCGGAAAGGGAAGAATCGGTGACGAGACCCGTAACAGGGTTCAGAGCTGGATCCGCCGGCACAACTACATTCCCAACTCTACGGCTAGGGCTCTTGCTTCTAACAGGACTTACAATGTTGCTGTTGTAATTCCTAGGGATGCAGACAGGGGAGATGTTCCCTTCTTTCAGGACTGCCTTGTAGGTCTTGCTGAAACATTTGCTTCCCGTGGCTATGCGGCAGTGCTTTCCGTTGTAGATGCCTCAGATGCGTCTTCTTTGGAAAACCTGGTGCGCAACCGTAAAGTGGATGGTGCCATTCTTACTAGACTGGTAGAAAATGACGCCTCACTGGACTTCCTTAAGGATGATGCGCTTCCCTTCGTTGTGATGGGAACTTCGGATGAAGAGGGGCTGTATACGGTTGACAGCGACAACTTTGCAGGCTGTTACGAACTTACAAAACTGCTTCTTGGACTTGGATTAAGGAAGTTAGTCTTTCTTGCAGGAAGCCGGGAGCATGAGGTTAACTTGCTTAGGCATAAGGGATTTCTTGAGGCCTGCGAGGGTGAGGATGTAAAGCCTGTTCTGGAAGAGTGGGATGTGGAAACTGTACAGGATGTTTCCCGTGCTCTAGAAAGAAGTGTGGAACAGTTTCCGTGCTGCATAGTCTGTACGGATGATGTCATCTGTGGCAAGGCTTTGGCCTGGCTAGAGAAAAAGGGATATTCCGTTCCGGGTGATGTAAAGGTTGCATCATTCTACGACAGTGAGGCCCTTAAGACTCATGTTCCTCCAGTAACGGCTTTAAGCGTAAGTTCCTGGGAACTTTGCAGAACCGCTGGTAATGCGCTTATTGACCTTGTGGAGGAAAAATCTATAGACAGCCGTATTCCGGTTGGCTATCAGGTTAAGATTCGTGAATCAACCCGTGTTTAGTCGGGAAAAAATAGGTACTTATTCACAGGAGGAAAATATGAATAAGAAAGTAGTAAAGGGAGCAGCTGTCATTGCTTCTGCTCTTTTGCTTGGTGCGGCTTTCGTGGGCTGCAATGGAAAAGACAAGGCTGCAAAAACTGAAGCTGTAACCCTTACCGTTTGGGAATCTCTGGGTGGTCCTGATGAGTTCATTAAACAGGCTGGCGCAGCATACACAGCTAAGCATCCGAATGTAACAATCAAGTTCGTAAATGTTGAGCTTGGTGACGCAACTGGTCAGATTGCTCTTGACGGTCCTGCTGGAGTAGGTGCAGACTTGTTTGCCGCTCCCCATGACAAGCTTGGTGAACTGGTAACTGGTGGTCATGTTGCTCCTACAGTAAACGCATCAGCAGTAAAGGCTGATGTTCTTGGTGCATGTGCAACAGCTCTTACATACAACGGAACAATGTACGGATATCCTGTTTCTGCTGAAACATACGCTCTGTTCTACAACAGAAATCTTATCAGCGATTCAGAAGTTCCTACAACTTGGGAAGGACTTGCTTCTTGGGTAAAGAACTTTAATGCTGCTAACCCCTCAAAGTACGGATTCGTAATGGATGTTGGAAACGGATACTACACAATCCTCTTTACAACTGCAAACGGAAACCGCCTCTTTGGACCTTCTGGAACAGACACGACAAATACACGCCTTAACAACGCTGATGCAGTTAAGGGTATGCAGTTCTTCCAGTCACTCCGCTCTGTACTCAATGTACCTGCAGCTGACCTTGGAACTTCTACATGTGACGCAGCATTCCAGGCTGGACAGGCAGCAATGCACATTACAGGTCTTTGGAATGTTGTTAACTTTGAGAACGCAGGAATCGACTTTGGTGTAGCAGCAATTCCTTCACTTCCTGGTGAATCAACTCCTGCAGCAACATTCAGTGGTACTCGCGCAATGTTCGTTTCTAACTACTCAGATCACCCCGAAGAAGCTGCTGACTTCGCTCAGTTCCTTCTTACACCTGAGATGCAGAAACTTCGCTTCGACCTTACAGGTGCTATGCCTTCTGTAAATGTAGAAGTAAGCTCAAAGTACATGCCTGGATTCCTGAAGCAGCTTGACTATGCATTCCCAATGCCCTCAATTCCTGAGATGGGTTCATTCTGGGAGGCTATGAACAGCACTTCACGCAACATTTGGGACGGTGCAGATGTTCAGAGCGAACTTAACGCATGTAACTCTGCAATTATTGGTAAATAAGTAAAGGCTTACCAACAATAAGAAGCATGTCCGGGGTCTGTGCCGGATGTGCTTCCTGCGCCGGGAAAAAAAGTTTGACTTTTGACCATGGCGTGTTATAATTTCCTGTAGGGCGGACAAGTCCTTTTGCATACCGCTTGTCCGCTTTTCTTTCTAATTTTCTACAAGAGGTGACATCTATGCGGTTAGAAACCGACGGAAGTTCAAAGTCTAAGGTGACGGGCATTGCCTGTTGCTTTATGGGACTCTCGCACATTTTATGTTTAAAGGAATACCTTAAGGGTGCGCTGTTTGCCCTTGTAGAAGTTGTGTTCCTTGCGTTTTCTCCGGTAACTGTCCGGAAAATAATTCAGCTTATAACGCTCGGTTCGCCGCAGCCAGACATACCTGTAAAACTTCGCGACAATTCAATCTTCATGCTGATTGACGGAATTATCGTTCTTGCAATCGTTGCGATTTTTGTTGCGCTTTATGTAATTTCAGTGCGCTCTGCACAAAAGTCTTATTCTGACTATTGCCGTACGGGGCGCTTTATGAGTCAGAAGGCTTCCGTTGCTCAGATTGGAGGCCGTGCATTCCCCCTTGCAGGACTTGCTCCCTGTGTAATCATGCTGCTGATATTTGTTGTGGTTCCGCTTGTGTTCAGCATTTGCGTTGCCTTTACCAACTATTCAGCACCTAACCATATTCCGCCGAACAACACTGTTGACTGGGTTGGCTTTCAGTCATTTAAGGAACTTATGGGAAGCGGTTCTTCATGGGCCAGCGGATTTGCCCGTATTGCAATCTGGACTTTGGTCTGGGCTGTTCTTTCTACTGCTACCTGTTACTTTGGCGGACTTATTGTTGCGGTTCAGCTTTCCAACAGCAAGATAAAGCTTGCTCCTGTTTTCCGCTTCATTTTCATTTTGCCTTATGCTGTTCCTTCTGTAATCACTATGCTTGTATGGAAGAACTTGCTTAACGGAACTTTCGGTACTGTAAACAGAACTCTGCAGGCTCTAGGACTTTTGCAGAGTGGTTCGGTAATTCCATGGTTGGGTAATGCCACACTTGCTCAGGTAATGTGTATTGTAATAAACCTGTGGGCAGGATTCGGCTACTTCATGATGCTGACGACGGGAACGATGACCGCCATCTCGGAAGACCTGTACGAGGCCGCCCGCATCGACGGTGCGAACAACTCCCAGATCCTCCACAAGATAACCCTGCCGCTCGTCCTTTACCAGACGATGCCGCTGATCATCATGAGCTTCACGCACA
>ERZ842401.7000-NODE-7000-length-11747-cov-4.478874_pt1 | contig 11747 bp, 12 predicted proteins | sample MGYA00521270_ERZ842401 | MGnify/ENA primary metagenome ERZ842401 (study PRJEB31892, sample SAMEA3878208) | bioreactor metagenome | biome: Moose rumen | place: Sweden | collected 2011-10 | study: EMG produced TPA metagenomics assembly of the PRJEB12797 data set... | reverse complement strand
GGATTCACGGTTTCCTAGTCATCGGACAGGCGGTTTCTTTGGCCCGGTATATTCAATAAAAAGAGTGTAAACAAGGTCTATGAAATGATTCGGAGGTGGTAAAATGCCAAATTTATTAGAAATAATTTGGAACTGTGCAGCAGGTGATTCTTTGTGGTCGTATCTTTTCTTTGCGGTGTTAGGCGGAGCTATTGGTTCGTTTATTGCAGCTTATATGAAAGAAAGACCTCATCTGGTGGCTATGTATCAGGATGAAAAATTATTGGAGAGAATTTGGGATAAGAAAGTAGATGAAATCAAGACATCTGTTCATGATTGGAAACAGCGAAAAAAACAGAAGCTGATTAATACGTTATGCTTTTGGCGAAGATTTAAGTGAGATGGCCGAATCGGCCATGTGGAGGTGCTTTATATAGTGAAAAATTTAACAAAATTATTTCTGGTTACTTTTGTAGGATTGTTGTGCTTATGGCCTACAGGCAAAAGCGAAGCAGCTGACCTTTATTCGGTAATCTATACGGATGTTTCTACATATAATGGTGATGCTGCTCAAGCAGACTGGATAACACAGGCCATTATGTATGCTTCAGGAACTTATGACGTAGACCCGCTGTTGGTGACGGCAATTATGGAGACAGAATCCCATTTTTATATCAATGCGGGCAGCGGTGCTGGAGCAATCGGGCTTATGCAGCTTATGCCAGGAACAGCCCAAGCTATAGGTGTAGACCCATATGACCCGCTTGGGAATGTTATCGGTGGTACAATTTACATTAAAAATCAGATAAATAACTTTGCCGGATGGGGCGAATATGGCGTGACCTATGCTGTGGCTGCTTATAATGCCGGGCCGAATGCAGTAAAACAGTATGGTGGTGTTCCACCATATACTGAAACACAAAATTATGTGATGAAGGTTTCTAATGCCTACAATAAATTATTATCCATGAGTATGTATTGAGGTAATGAAAATGACGATTATCCATTTATTTTTTATCGTAGCTTTTCTGCTCATTGGCACTATAATGTGCTATATCTCTTTTCAAGCAGGACATGAAAAAATGCATCGTTACTATACGATTTTCCTGCTGACTATATCAACGATATTGTTGACAGCCACAATGATGCTGGTAGCAGCTTCAAAAACAGAAATTGCTATAGGGCAGATACAGAGTAATTATGCCGCAATGTCTACGATTGAGCTTTTGGGGGATATTCGCAATACCAACCATCAGGTCGAGGTCGAAGAAAATCATATCTACATTGATAGAGGAACAGCGCAGGAAAAATGCTATATTTTGGTAAAGGAACCGTATTTCAGCATAATCCGGAAAGATAAGCTTCAGGATTTTGCTCATGATATTGGGAATCTATAGGAAGGACAATGATAACCATGAAAAAATCAAAACGAAGTCTTAGCAATATTTTGCTGGCAGGATTACTGCTTGGCGGTATCAGTACAATGGGAGCTATGGCCATCAGCAGTCACCATACCAATGCTGCCGTAGCTGTCATTGACGAAAAAAATATCGAAGAAGCGATAAAGACCGCCATACAGACAGCCAATATTCTGACCAACGAAGAAAAACAGCTTGCTCTGATGATGCTTAATGCCAAAAAGCTGGATGCTGAAAAGATTCTGAAGTATGAATATGAACATGCCAGTCAACAAAATCAGGTGCTGAACGAAAAAGGAATGTATCAAGGACTAAACAACACCAATACTGCCATTGACAATGCCTGGCGGGCAAGGCTGGGGGATTTGGAATCTGTGTTGAACGGTAATATTACCGCTGCTACGGCCTATAATAATGAGGTCAAGCGGGAAAAGGTATTGGCAGAAACCTATAAAGATGCCGCCGTTTCTGCTAAGAATGTTCAGCAGATGAATGAAACACTTGCTGAAAATACCATGCTCGCAGCGCAGAATTCTGCCAGTGCGGAAAGCTCTGACCAGGTGCTGCAATATGGCAATCAGATTAAAGCCAATGGCGTACTGGGGATGCTGCATTTTACCAGAGTTTATTCCAATGCTGTTCAGGCAGAGGTAGCGCATTATCAGGCCGAAAATCTACGCCGTGCGCAAATGGAGGCCAGGGAGGCTGCTGCCAGAAAAAAAGCAGGTGAAGCAACTTACAGTGCTCCCGGCAGAATGAAATCTCCCATATCGGGAGAGTAAAACGAAGTAGATGAGGCGATAAAATGCGAAAATCAATAATTCTTATAACAGCAGGACTATTTTTGCTGGGATTATTTTATCCGCATGGTGCAATGGCTGCTGATCCATCTTTCCTGACTTTTGATAATATCAATCTGGAGTCATCCGGCATGAGTCAGCAGCTGAAAAAACTTTATCATGCCATGCGCAAGGCCGTGGTGGCCACATCCGTATTGATGACCGGTCTTGGCGGTATCATGATAGCCCTGGAACTGGATACAGCCAGAAAAACGCTTTGGAACGTAGTATTAAGTACAGGGCTTGCGCTGGGAATAGCAAATCTGCTGGCAAATCTGTTTGACCCGTCCACCAGTGGCTTGTTTGTCACGTCAGCGCATAGAGTAGATATGACAACGCTGCAATTTTCCAATGGCGATAGCGAATGGTATGATATTCTCACGCCTTTTGGCAATATCTGGATGGATGTCTGCGGCGCAGGTGCAGAACATTTGGCTGTAGATGCAACGAAACTGCTCATTATTCTGACGATTATATCAACATCCGTGAAAATCTCCATGGATACCCTGCAGGGGGATAAAATCAAATATCTGGTGGAAGTGATTTTCAAGACGGCTTGCTATGCTTTTCTCATTGCCTATTGGTTCCGTTATCCGGGCAGCGGGCAGCTTAGCATTATGGGGCTGCTGGTAGAGTTCTTTGAGCTGTTGGGCTATACCGCGACAGATGGTACGGCTATACTCACCAATAGCGGTGATACTATAGATATGCGTTCCACGGCGGGAGCTTCGGTAGTGCAGCAGGCCATAGCCTTTTTTATGAAAGCCTACGAGGCAAGTGATTTAACGGTGATGAATCCCATAACCAGCTTGATTGTAATTGTGATTTTGGGCGCAATCCTCGTGCTCCTAATAAAGGGCGGTCTGGAGCTTTTTATGGCCAAGATAGAATTCTTTACCATGGCCATGGTAACAGTCCCTTTGCTGCCCTTTGTGGCACTTCCGCAGACCAAGTTCCTGTTTGAACGTTCCGTAGGGGCTATGTTCAATTTGGCGGTAAAAGTGTGTGTATGCGCATTTTTATCCGGTATTGCAGCAGTGATTATGTCTAAATTTGTGGCAGAAATAACCATTACGGATGCTACAGATATACCGCTTCTTATCCAGTGCCTGCTGGTTTCCATATTGCTTTATTATCTTATCTCCAAAATACCTGCGCTTACCTCTGGCCTGTTGAACGGCTCACCGTCATTGGATGGTGCCAGTATGGGACAGTTGGCTGGAAAGGCAGCCAATAATGCGGCACAGGTAGGAGCGGCTGTAGCAAGCGGCGGCACATCACTTGCGGTAAATACGGCCAAAGGAGCTGCATTTGGAGCAGCTAAAGCTGCCGGTGAAGTCAAGGCTTATGGTGATAACAGAGGGCTTCAAATGGGAGCTGGACTTATGGGCGGTATAGGTGGCGGACTTAATGCTGCTGCAGGTTCTATGGCTTCCGGTATAGGCGGTCTTGCCCGAAACGCCATACTGGGAGATAATAACAACAGTAATGTAGGAGGCATTTCTGGTGGTGGCAGGGGTGGACTATCTCAGGCCCATATTATCAATGCCTTGCGGCAGGGGAACCAGTTGGGAAAGAATTTCGATGCGAAAGAAGACCCCAATGACCCGACATCTAAGCCGTTGAATTTAGTGGCACCTGGCTATGATAAAAATGCTCCATCAGTAGGAAAGAAAATCCAGGACTCCATTAGTAAAACCTTAGATAGACCAGTAATGAAAAAGGAAATAGACGAGAATGGTAATGAAAGAATGGTCGATACGGGGCGTAGACAAGGATTGATAGGAGGATTTACCCAATTTAAGAAGGATGTTAGAGATGCTTATGAGCCGCAACCGTATCAGCCCATAACCAAAGATAAGGATAAAGATAAAAAATAATTATTGGATAATCAATAAAGCCCCGTTGGTAATAATCAACGGGGCTTTGCTCAATTGGCCTGACTGCGCATTTTTAGAAAGTTTAAGAGAGTATCATGTTCACGCTTTAATTCATCATAATGCTTTTGCAATTCATCGTATCGGCCTTGTAATTCCGCATAATTTCTTTCGGCTTCCAGCATTTTTATAAGCTGCTTGGTTTTTGCATTGGTTTCATAAATAGTATTGGATAATTCGGGAGCACAGTCGGCAATAACCTGATCTAAATCGGCTGTGCTAATCATATTAATTAAAGCCTTTTTTGTGATGCTGGATTGTCCTGAACCTGTGCTGGGACCATAATGCTCAGGAAGACCTTTTCGTTCTCGTTCACGACGAAAATACTCTAATTCGTCATTCTGTCTTTTTATATAGGATTCAGCGTCTAATCCTAATGTTTTCAATAATCCCATGGTTTACATCTCCAATCTTAATAATGATTTTCCTTTTATTATAAATTATCTGCTCTACTTATACAATGCTAATTTTTAGTTAAATTTGTGAGCTTATTATTGATATCATTTAATAACTCGGTTGAATTATCCATAGATATTAAATCGTTTAAATGCTGTATACTTTGTTCAATCTTATCCAATTTTTCATCTATAGAGTCAGCGAATATTGGCTGTATCATATTGGCAATATGATACGCAGCATCTGTTGGTGTTATTGCAGCATAATCGGCTACCATTTGACAAAGTGGTTCATCATCAGCGTGACCGACACCTGTTACAATGTATCTGCTAGAAAGGATAAGCTTTGTAAATATTTCGGGATTAGAAAAATACAAAAAATCTTCTAAGTCACCGCCACCGCGTATAAGGCAAATAATATCGCAATCTTTCTCAGCTTCAGTTATAGCAGAGGAAATCTGTTCGACTCTTGAATTGAATTTAGAACGCCTGCGTTTTAGATTATCTGGGATTACTATAGAATCTTGTGGGATGTTAAATTTATCAAATATTGCTCTAAAATCTTTTTCTGCTTGGCTGGGGAGGGGAACAATTAATCCTATCTTGTTTATGCTAGTGGGAGCAACATGTTCCTTGCAATTACGTAATGCATGCTTATATTCCATTTTCCATTTCAAAATAGTTTTATCATACATGGAACTACCAAGAACTATGATATCTTTTGCTGAAAGGCAATATGGATGAACAGTATCGCATGATACTTTTACCATTTTTCGAACAAGGCTTTCAGGATTACCATCGGGGATTAATCTTTCGGGTATACGTAATGTTGCGCTTAGATTTCGTGAATTGATTTCACCATCAGCATCTACGACATTATAAAAGTAATCATTCTTTTTATTGCTGTGTGGCATTAATCTTGTGATATCAAGATATAATATGTAGTCTTCGTTTTCGTCATAATTGTGTCTGTAAAATTCTGTTTTATAGTTATACATATCATCCAATTGTGGACTGATTTTACCGGATTGTACTTTTCGGTAATATTTTAATAGCTCAATAAAAGAACATAATTCGCTTGAATATAACGATTCGTTCTTTTCATCATCTAAATTATTGATAAAATTGCGGGCTTGCTCTTCGATTTCATCTATGCCGTGTGCGGGGATTTCACGAAAAATTTTCCAAATAAAAATTCCTTTAGACAGAGAGGTAGTTTCGATAAATCTTTTTTCTGTTGGCATTTGTTTAAAAATTTCATTTAATTTGAACCCCAATGAGTCGGAGACAAAACGCTCAATGTAAACAGGCTCGAATTCCATCATAATAAGCATCCTTTCACAAAACATAAATACGTATATATTTCAATCGATAAGTCGGTGGGAAAGGGGATGGGAAAATTATACATTACTATCGTGTACGTATGGAAGTAAAAGATTTTATAATGTTTTTTAACTTGCCATTTTTTTGATATCGCTGATATCTACGTAGCATATTTTGTGCTCGCTGTAATCTTTGCTCGGCCTTTAATCCATATCCATTTGGCGAAAAAAATAATAATTCACGGATGTTATTATCTGAAATATGTTTGTTTTTTAATTCGTTGATAAGTATAATTTCAGTATTAACATTCCAGCAATTAGTTTTCTTTAGAAGTGGTTTTGTGAGGTTAAGAAGTTTTGTCTCTATTTTAGTACCACCATAATGAGGAGTTCCTTTTTTAAAAAGATTGAACGAACTTATAAATTGTTTTGATGAGAAATATCGTTGCCTTTGGGGATTTTCCTCGCTGATTTTGTTGATTATGATTTTATGTTCCTTAATAAATCGTTTTACTATATCGTAACATAATTCTTCTTTTGCTCGTTCTCGTAAATAATGAAAATCTATAGTGTTATAATATGCTGATATAAGAACCTTTGCAACAGCAGCTTTCTCAGTTCCCCATGCTTTATAATCATTGCATCTGTCAATAATTACATCTTCTAAACCTAAATATGTAACGGTATCATCACAGTCATGACGAACCTTATATGTCATTAGTTTATCCCAACTTCCTGCTAAAGGGCCTTTGGGGAATTCGATTATTATATCTGTGTCGCCAAAAAACCATATCCCACCTTCTGAAGTAAACCCGATATTTTTCATTACAGCACTGACTTTGTCTGTTCGTGTTAAAACCATATCTATATCTTGTGTGGCATATCTGGTTAAATCATTAGCATAAATTTCTACAGCACTGCCGCCGACCACAATGGGACGTATTCCTATTTTTCTCAGCTCTCTGGAAATTATAGATGCAATGATTGCTCGTTTGTATATAGGACTATAATTTTTATTGTTATAGACTTCTTCTATTTCTTCTCTGGTGGACAATATAAAAACATCCTTTCACCTATCTTTGTAACAGTTCCATCGTCATACATATCCCAAATACCTTTTATGGTTCTGTAATTAAGCAAAGATTCTTCTGCCTCACTGCGCTGTTTGAGTGGTCTGTCAGGATTTTTTAATTTGCTATACCTTGTAAGTAAGTTAGCCTCTTTTCTGAATTCTTCAAAATCAAGTATTTCCATTTTGAAAACTCTCCTTATTATATCCTATTTCGCTGATTTGTGTCGAACTTATCTGTTCATATTTATCTTTGCATATTCCTCGTACTTTTTCATACGAAAGCTTCAATCCGTTCTCATTGGCGATAATATCCGATATGGAGCGAAAGGAGCAGTTTTTTTTCCTGAGTTCGATAATATGGTCTATTACATCAGCTGGAATATTAATGTTTTTCCTGCCCGCAGGCTTACTTTTTATCCGTTGCTGCAATTTCAATACAGTCGCTACCAGCTCACTTTTGCTCATATGCTCCAGTGCTTCCAGGTCATAGATGTTGGCTGTTTTAGCTTGCATATGCATATCCTTCCTATATATTACTATTGACTATAGCATAGCATTAAGCTATAATAATGTCAATAAATTTATTTGACATAGTGGGGAGTATGTAATATGGCAAAGATAATAGATGGACATACTATAACACAACACAGCCGGAGTGTATCTATACTAAACTGAAAAGAATCAGCCCCAAGTTATCTAATGCGATTAATAAGAAAGATGTAATGGAGGTGGTTAGAGGTTATAAATCTCTTTCTTCATGTAAAAAAATGAGTGAGGAATTTTCCGTATCGACTGCTGGAAAGGAGTTTGCCAAGCAGATTAAAAGAGGATTTTTTCAGGTGTGAATAAAAAAGGCTTCCTAAAATCGTTTCTAAGGTGTGCTTAGGAGAAAGTTGATATAAGTTATAGCACGTAGTATAAACGTAGCTCATAGGCGATGATAGGTCGCTTATAAGTTGATGTTTATATATGCAATACAAAAGTATAATGGTAAAGTATAAAACCTTCCGATGGTACTGCAAATACTATCGGGAGGTTTTTTAGTGCCATAATTCTGCAAAAAAACTTACTTTTTACTATAAAAAAATGTTGTACCATAAAAACATAGGTATGAAAGGATGTTCTTATGCGTAAATATATATTGTTGCTGATGCTGTTTCTTATACCTATCATGACCGGCAGCACATCCGTTGTACATGCGGAGTCGTATAGTCAGCTGAGAATGATGTCGCCGCCGATGGGGGCACCACTTGTCGTTACCAGTCCTTACAATCCTGAACGTACTCATCCGATTACAGGGGTAAAACGTCCGCATCGCGGTGTGGATTTAAGCGGTGGTTCCGGAGCTGGAGCACCTGTCTATGCTGTGGCGGATGGTGTGGTAACACAGGCCGGTTATGAATCATCCTTTGATGGCTGGGTAATTATTGACCACGGAGGATGGGAAACCTGGTATGGTGACTTAGATCCTGATGGTGGCTGGTCACCGTCCTGGGTAGGAAAATCTGTGAAAGCCGGGGAGCAGATAGGGCATTGTGCTTACGGTGCAACCAGCGTTTCCAGTGGCCCGCACTTGCATTTTGAAGTACGAATTAATGGCACGGCCATTCGGCCGGCGATTTATCAGCCATATGCGCCATGGATGCCGGCAGATGCTGATGCTGGTATGGCAGAAATGCAGAGTAAGAGCATTGTCTGGAATCCGGAATTTGATTTTGTTGGGCCATTGAAAAAAGCAGTTGATACAATTATTGAAGCCTGCGTAAATGGCATGGAATCCGTCAAAGCGGTCATTTTCTGGGTATTAACCATTCTTATGATTATGGATATCTCTTTGGGAGCAATTTTCAGAGTGGTTAACAGAGACAGCTATGGCAGCACTGGTGATTTGACCATAAAATTTATGCTGTTAAAAGTTCTGCTTTATGTGTTGCTGTTGGTGGTTTTAAGCAACTGGGGAACATTTATCGCGAATGGGTCACGGGAAATGTTCATTATTTTTGGAGCCAATGCTGCCGATGTTTCCGATGTGGAGACGGCGAAAAAAGCGGTCTATGATCCATTCAGCCTGATAACTAGAGGAGCCAAGATTGTTGAACCGTTGTTTGTCATCATGAATGAGATGAATTCCGGATTTTCACCTTTTGACTTCTTGAGCAAGATTGTTACGGCTGTTCCAGCACTGCTGGCATTCATTGTGATTTTTGGCTCGTTTGCATTGTTTTCCTATAAAATAGTGCTTTCCTTTATCGAATTCTACATAATGATGCTGTTCAGTTTCATCAATTTTATGTGGGCTGGGTTCAAAGAGACTCGTTCTCATGCGGAAAGGGGTATAAATGGTATTTTCTCCAGTTCCATCAAGCTGTTTTTCTTCTGTTTTTTCTCTCTCTGCTTGCAGTCGTTTATGTCCAATTTGATAGTAGGCGACTTAATCAGTGATCAGATGGTGGCTACACAGGTGTCGGCTACTTCTGCAGGAGGATTCAATAGCGTGGAGCAGATAGCAGCGGCGATTCGTCAGGTTGAATCCAGTGGTCGTTATGATGTCTATAATTCTGAAGGATCAGGGGCTTATGGAGCATATCAGCAAATGCCGGAATTCTGGGATGGCCGCTGTACTGCATATGCAAATGACCATAATATACCCGTGGAGGAATATCGTAAGAAATCCTGGGTGAACAGTCCGTCCAATTGTCCGGGAACGAGCTTTGGCTGGAATCCGGAGGTACAGGATGAAGTATCAAAATACATGATGACCCAATATCTGCAAGAACGGCCGGGCGATTACCGCTATGTGGCAACTCGCTGGCTGGGAGCTATGAGTGATGAATATTGGGGCAAGGTCTGCTCGGCCACTGGTTCGACCTTTATGCGGAGACATACTTTGCAGTTAATGTTGGTAATCAAGCTCTGCGTGCTGTGTGCTGTTTTTGTCTTTTTAGCGGATAAATTGGAAAAAGCCATTATGAACACGGTAGGAAGTGGTAATGGTTTTAGATTTACAAATGGAGGCTGATCATGAAAATTCTCAAAAAAACAGGAATCGCATCTATGTTTATTATTGCCACTATAGCGACCAGTTCTTCACTGGGAGTGATATATGCGCGTTGGCATCCGGTAGCTGGTGTGGATTATCCATTTGATGAAGCAAACTATTGGACACTGACCACGATTTCAGTGCCGGATAGTGCACCATCCACGTATACATTGCGCGATTTAGCAAGTCAGGGAGGGCAGGTTTACGATTATACCAGACATATAAAATCTATTCTCTATGGTGATAAATTTCTGGATATTTTTACGCAGGTAGCCAGCAAACTAGGGCTTAAGATTACGAAATTTAATCCTCTAGGAGCAGATGGCAGTGGCAAAATGCATAGCAGGTTGCAGAATCTGTTGGCAAATAGCCAAAGCCATAGCGTACAGATAGAGGACTCGCCGGCTATTTTCAATCCGCAGTATCATGATGGTGCAGCGGGAAATACTGCTGATTATGCAAGTGCAGCAAGACTTTTGTCCGGCAGCTATGAGGCAGTGGCTAATTCAAATAAAAATCTGATGAATGATAACGAGGCTTTATATCAGGCTTTGACAGAGGCGTTAAATTATTCCAATGCCGCTGAAGGCACAATGCAGATGAATCAGGCGGGAAACCAGATAGAAACTATTGAAAGCATGGCTATGATGAACTTGACCAATATGCTGGTTAATAAAGCGCAACTGGAGAATATCCGGCAGCAAAAAATCGCAGCCGACGCAGCTGCGGCGGAACAGTCAATTCGCAATGGTAACTTTCATTTTTACTCGCCGGAAACTGATACGCAGGACAAGGCTATGATTGAAAATGTGGAAAATATTTCTGGAAAAAGCAGGTATGAGTCTAAGGGAATGATTAATTTTAAGTAGGAGAATTAAAATAACATTATTAAGGGGCGTGTTTTACAGATGGAAGATATTTTTGATGAAGAATATTTATCGGGGCTTGTAGCTGATGGAGAGCCGGTTATTCCTCCGGAGGAGCAGAAGCAGATAGAGGAATCTGCACAGCAGCTAAATGAAAGCATAAAAAACTTCAAAGAAGGTGAGGCTGTTTATGGCAGCCAGCCGGAAACATATGAACAGGCAAAGCCTAAGCAGGAGGCAACGGTTGAAGCAATCCAAGAAATGACCTCGACCTATGCCGATGATGAAGCTGCTTCTGAAATTAAGCAGGAGAAAAAAGAAAAGGCTGTCGGCCTTATGCAGGAGCAGAGTGATTTTTTTAAAGCTGAATATGAAAGAATGCAGGAGCGTGACCGCCAGACCCAACTTCAACTGGAGGCTATGCGCAAGCAGTTGGAACTTATGCAGCAAATGATGCAGTCTTTTTCGCCGGATACTGTTGCGAAATGTGTTCAGGATGGCATGAAGTTTTTACATGAAGCTGAAGCAATCCGGCAGGAAGCTCAAGGAAAGAAACAATCAGGTTATGCTGATATGTACAAGACTGCCCGCTATACGGTCAATGATATTTATACCAATATAAAAGAAACTCCGCAGCGTATTAAGGAGGCAGTTCAGGAAAAGGCTTATGAGGCTGCTGATAAGGCAATCCTAAGTGTGGCAGAATGGTTTGATAAAGGTATAAAATTTTTGACAGCGAAAAAACAGGCGATTATCAAAGAACATGCCCGTCACGAAGGCGACACCGGATCTCCGGAAGTACAGATTGCGGTTCATACCACCCGCATTGCTGCTCTGACCGAACATCTGAAATCCAACAAGAAAGACCATCATTCCCGT
>ERZ842401.6999-NODE-6999-length-11748-cov-3.609168_pt1 | contig 11748 bp, 10 predicted proteins | sample MGYA00521270_ERZ842401 | MGnify/ENA primary metagenome ERZ842401 (study PRJEB31892, sample SAMEA3878208) | bioreactor metagenome | biome: Moose rumen | place: Sweden | collected 2011-10 | study: EMG produced TPA metagenomics assembly of the PRJEB12797 data set... | reverse complement strand
GTCTAACTATTATGTACATGAGTTTCATAGCGCACCTCCTTTTTATCGCATATCGTTATGTTAATATTTTATCATATAACATATTTTCTTGCAATCATACTATAGATTATTAATACTATTTTAATTATTGCTAAGTGTAGCTCGGTTGTTTTCAAGGGCAGTTTTCTGCTCTTTTGTAAGGTTGGTTGGCACATTTACCACAACTGTCACTATCTGATCTCCTCTCATCTTAGGATTTCTAAGCTGTGGAACGCCTTTTCCTTTAAGTCTCATCTTTACATCGCTTTGAGTCCCTGGCTTTATTGTAAGCATGACATCACCATCTGCAGTTTTAACTTTAGTTTCTCCGCCTAAGACAGCAGTTGGATAATCTATAGATACAGTTGAATAGATATTGATGCCTTGTCTCTTAAGTATTGGATGCTGAGCTACACTAACGGCCACAAGCAGATCTCCTCTACTGCCTCCATTTTCACCAGGATTACCTTTGCCGCTAAGTCTAACTGATTGGCCATTATCTATTCCTGCAGGTATATTTACCTCAAATGTCTTATTCGTTTTGTTATATCCTGTGCCATTACAACTGCCACATTTTTCTTTAATAACCTGTCCTGTTCCATTACACTCTGGACAAGTTGATACAGATTGCATCATGCCAAATGGTGTTCTCTGTTTTACTGCGACTTGACCGCGACCTCCACATCTACTGCAAGTAACCGGACTTGTACCAGCTTTGGCACCTGTGCCATGGCAAGATGAACACTCTTCAAGATAAGGTATCGTCACTTGCTTTGTGCAACCTTTCATTGCTTCATCAAATGTTATAGAAATTCTTGTCCTTATACTATCGCCTTGTCTTGGACTTGAACCTCTTCTTCCGCCATAAGATGAAAATCCACTGAAGCCTCCACCAAAAGCGCTTCCAAATAAATCTTCAAATATATCAGAAAAGTCCATAGAGCCAAAGTCAAAGCCACCAAAGCCTGATGCAGCACCAGCAGCTGAATTTGGATCAAATGCAGCATGACCATATGTATCATATGCCTTCTTCTTATCTGGATCAGAAAGCACAGCATAAGCTTCTGAAGCTTCTTTAAACTTCGCTTCTGCTGTCTTATCTCCAGGATTTGCATCCGGATGATATTTCTTGGCTAATGCTCTATATGCTTTTTTAATTTCATCAGCACTTGCAGATTTGGATACCCCAAGCACTTCATAGTAATCTCTTTTTTCTGCCATAAGTAAGTAGTCTCCTTTATAGGCTCTTAAAATAAAAGCCCTTATAAATAAAATAGCACTCACCATATGTGAGTGCTAATAGTGTACTACGAAACGGCTTAATTGTCAAGTGAATCCTCACTTTTAATCCTTATAATCGGCCTAAAACCTATATACATCGTATTAGGCGGCAGATGATTGATGAATCCAGTCGCTGATACATAATATGCATCATTCGATTCTTCATCTGTATCAAGTACCCAATAAGTTGCTGCGCCATTTGCAAAATTATATCTTGAGTCTAGATCAGTCTGCATAATTTCAGCAAATGTCTCATTGTCAAATACCTCTATCTCATTATAGGTAGCCCTAGCAGTAGGTTTAGCAATAATCAAAGGGTTGCAATCAAAAGAATTAGGATCACCATAATAAGAATTAGGCATATAGAAGATCTCTCCGTATAAGTCTATAAGGTTATTGAGCGATGGCATAGTAACTCTCGCATCATCTTCCTCATTGATAAATAGGATCTTTTCTTGTTCTTCTTTGTCAAAGCATTCATTAAAGAAATCTGAATTGAGATAATCATAAAGTGTAGAGTCTGACCATTCCACCTTGACATTTTCCTCATTGTATGGTTTTGTGTCTATAATATATTTACTCATGAGAATCTGATGTTCGTCATCACTTATAATGATATACCAAGTAATTGGTTTACCATCAAGTGTGCCAAGTTCCACTGTGTCAAAAAAATCTGCATCAAGATTGACAGCTATCCTGTCATGGTTATCTGGGTCTACTTTAATCCTATCATCTTCTGTGATTGCATCAATAGAATAATTTTTCTTAGATAATTCCGCTGTCTTCAAACAAGATGAAAGAATTATCGGCATTAAAATTACAAGTATAATGTTTAGACATTTTTTTAACATCAATATATAGCCTCTCATCTATGCTTTCCAGAGTCCATGGAGGTTGCAGTATGCATATACTGATTTCACTTTATCTCCATCAACCAATGCAAATGTCACCTTAGGCTCTTGGCCTGCTTTTAGAAGCTTCCTTTGATTACCTTGCTCAGTTTCTAAGGCTACCCACTCTATAAGATGCTCTTCAGTCATAGGATGAGCAACATCACCTACACATACAGTAACAACATTACCTTCAACTTTATATACAGGTACGTGTTTCTCTTTTGCTGCATCTACAGTATTGGCAACTATCTCTTTCATTGGTTCACCACAACACATGATAGTGTCACAAGCACTACTCTTAACTAATGCAACTATCTTACCGCACTTTTCACACTTAAAAAAATTCATAACATACCTCCTTAAAATATATTTTACTAATTCGTATATATAATATCATATATAAAGTACTATTTCAAATATCATTTATTACTCTCAAGTTCCTCAATCTTCTTAGTAAGCTCTTCTTTTCGCTCATAAAAAAGTATCTCTTTATTGTACTTAAAATACGAATCTGAGCCAAAAGTGCTTATAAACCTTGCCGCATTATATCTCGTTGTAAGTTCTGCCACAAGTACCACCATTTCTTGGCCATTTCCATATACTTTTTCTACAAAATCAAATACATTTTCTATATGAGACTTTACGAGCGATACATTATCCTTATGTGTCTTAACTTTGGCCTCGTAATCCCTCTCTATAAGCTGAAGAGCAGTATCATCGCTCAATATATTCTCATTTTTCAATTCTGCAAGCATATACATAAGGGTTTTTATAGTCCAATTGAACTTCTTGTTGTCGTCTTTTGTGAGGGCTCCGCTTAGCATGAATTTCTTTAATTTATCCCTTTCTTCAAGTATGTGCTTATTTAAAGAAGTCATATAATCAAGCTTTTTATACTTATCAGCATCAGCCTTAGGATCTTTTTTGACTCTTACTTTTAATTGAGAGTTATTTTCTCCAACCTCAACTCCACTCGCAAGTAGATCAACTTCATGTTCTATGTCATAGCCACTTGCCTCATATTTTTCTTTGAGTTTTTTCTCTTCTTCTTTTATCTTAGTAAAGTCACCTGTTATCTCAGCCTTTATGTGCTTTAGTATCTCTCTATATTCCATGAGACAGATATCCATATCAACAACATTCGTCATGCTATCGCTTATATTATCTATGAGAAGTCCAAGAAGAGAGATCCTCTCATCAAATTTTGCCATCTCGGCTCTTTTCTTTATCTCTTCGCTTGCATTCCCATTCACTATATCATAAACCTTATAATCTGATTTGTATTTATTATATAGGTCATAATACACTGCAAATTCTTTAGCAATATTTTTATGGTGAATATACTCTGATATCAATATCTCATCAATTTTGATATCCTTTGCTTCATATATGTCAATCATCTTTGAAAGATCTTCCCAACCACGAGCAGTCACATAATTTTTGCCTTCAGTTGTAGTCTCAACTATATAGAAGCACTCCTTCTTAATGTCAAGAAAACTTATTATGCTACCATGTATGTTATTATTTAAAGCATATTCTTTCCAAACCTCATAATCGGGTTCTACATTTAAAACCTTTAATCTATCAAGTGTAACTATATCATATTCCTTAACTGATTTATTATACTCTGGTGGGTTGCCAGCAGTCACAACTATCCAGCCACTTGGAAGCCTATGCTGACCAAATATCTTATACTGAAGAAACTGAAGCATAGATGGAGCGAGTGTCTCTGATACGCAGTTAATCTCATCAAGGAATAGTATGCCCTCCTTATACCCAGTCTCTTCCATCAAATCATAAGTTGCTGCTATGATTTCGCTCATAGAGTATCTTGATATATTGTACTCAACATTGTCATACACTTTCTTTTCTATGATAGGAAGTCCAAGTGCACTCTGTCTTGTATGATGAGTCATAGAATAAGATACGAGTCCCACGTTAAGTTCCTCTGCAATTTGTTTCATAATTGCAGTCTTTCCTATACCGGGAGCTCCTATCATAAATATAGGTCTCTGCTTCTCTATCGGTATCACATAATTACCGAACTCATCCTTACTAAAGTAAGCAATCATAGTGTTTTTAATTTGTTGTTTTGCTTCTTTTATATTCATTATACATCCTCCAAGACAAGCTTTATTGCCCATGGTGGTACGTGGATTTTTCGCTCATCTCTCTTATACTGGTCCTTCAAAAATACAAATGCTGTCTCAAAACTTGGAATATTTTTGGGATATTCTCCGAAGCCATCAGTAAAATATATAAGACCTTTAAGACTTCTTAGTTCTCCTTCTTCTTTCTTCTTCTCTACATAGTCAAATACAGGTCTAAAGTCCGTCCCGCCAAAACCAGATAAGGTTATATTATTAAGCACCGTTTTAATATCGCTTAAGGTCGTTACCTTATACACATCTTTAATCTCTGCATCACATAAAACTATATGTATATTTACCTTATTAAAATAATTGTCCCTTCTTACAAGTATATTATAAGTCTTTTCAAGAAACTTCTCAACCAGTTGCCCTTTCACAGAGCCACTCACATCTATAGCTATTACAAAATCTTTAATTCGATTAGATTCTTTATATTCAAGCGGCTCTACTAAAGGTATATTTTTATACATATTTAAGCCAAAAGTATAGTACACGTTGTCAAACTCATCATCGTTAAGTTCGACATTTTCATTCATTACAGCAAATTTCTCTAAGAAATCTTCATATTTAAAATGTTCTTCATTGACAAATTCTATATACTGCTTTATCGTATGAGTTTTATTACCAAAAGCATTCTCAAACATCAGAAGGTCTTCTTTGGTTCTCTCACTTATATTCTTCCAATCATAATACGATGAATTTTTCTCATCATCTTTTTTAGTCTTCATCGTTTTGGCATTCTTATCAGAAACTGACTCATCTTTATTTTCTAAGTCATTCTTATCAGTTTTTTCTTTTCCCTTTCCAAGATGCTCATCTAATTTCTCTTTAGCAGCCTTATACTCATCTCCAGATTTATTTTCATCTATATTTTTAGTTTTAACATCTCGATCAGTTTCTTCACCGCCAAGTCTTTCTTCTTCGTTCTTGCTATCTTCATTGACATCACTCTTATTGGTGGAATCAGCATCAGGATTCTCATCGTCCCCTGTATCAGATTTATTCTTATCGCCATCTACATTAGATGCGTCATCACCATTTTCCTCATCATCTTTTTCTTCTTCTCTATCTCTTAATAAATCATTATAATCTTCTTTATTATTAGATTCTTTTTCCTTATCCTCACTCTTTTCTTCGTGTTCTGTCCTTTCTACATCATCTTCATTTATCTCATCTTTCTCTTGTGAATTATAATCATCATTTTTATTTTCTTTATCATTCGATGAAGTGCCTTTAAGTTCTTCATTATACCAATGTGTATGGTCGTCTCTCACAAATATACTACTTAATCTTTCTATTTCAAAGTTAGAAATATCAGTATCTACAAAATATCTATATATCTTTTCAGCGGTCAATTCATCTACTTTTTGCCTCAATACATTAATCTCAGCTATCTCAGGATTATCCTTATCGCTGATAAGAGTCGAAAGCGAAAATTCATTGATTATATTTTCAACTGATATGTCGCATGCTAGGTTCCATATCTTATCATCGACTGCTTTATCAACAAAAAGATGAAACAATATACAGTGAAGAATTACATGAAGATATGTTCTAAGTAACATGTTGTATTCTTCTTTGTATAATTTAAATATATGGTAAGGATTCATTATAAGATATGTGCCGTCTGTATATATTGTAGTGTTAAAATCGTATTTATATTTTAATTTATATAGAGCAACATCAAGAAAGCGAAGCGACACTAATGCTTCAGCTTTTACTTGACTCATCAGATCTTCAGTGAGTGATATTATCTTTTTATATTGCGTATCTGTCACCGAAATGCTCATTTTTATAATTCATAAGATATGATAGCACATTGAATTTTCTATTTACATTGGCATACTCTATAAGGCCATCTATATTCTTCGAGTTGATGAGCCCTAAAGATTCTAGTTTTATAAGTGGTTTTACTTGGTTTCCATCAATAAAACCTTTCGCTATACTCACATCATTTGCTACTATAAATCTCTCAAATAGATTTTTGTTCTCATCAGTAAGCTTATATGGATATTGTATCCTATAATATACATATTTTGTCTTATTTTCAAAATCTCTTATCATCTGGAACTGCCTATCAAGAAGGCCAAGATCCAGTCTATTATCTCTAAATATCTCATGTGATATAGAAAAAAAGTCGAATTTATCATTGAATGGTATCAAAAATTTAAATTTTACTTTCTTATCATTATCTAAAATTGTAACTACCACATTTTTTATAAATTGATAAGTCTCAGGAATCTTCCCATCTGCTTCTCTGTCATATATTGGTTCACTTAGCCAGTTGAATATATTATATTTATTGACTGTATAATTGAAATCATCTCTTATAGTGAACTCTGATACTCCAGTAAAAGCACTATTACCGATAGTCACAACTTTATCAGGGATGATTATCTCCTTTAATCCAGTTCCAAAAAAGACTTGGTCACCAATTCTATTAAGTGAATCTGGCAACTCTATATTTTCTAATTTTCTGCAACCAAAGAAAGTATTGTTTTGTAGTTCAAGTAAGTTCTTTGGAAGTCTAACCTTAGAAAGTTTTGAGCAATTTTGAAAAGCCCCCCTTCCTATCTTCTCTACACTATCGGGTATGTTTATCTCTTCTATATTATAAAAAGATGCAAAGGCATAATCAGGTATCTCCTTTGCAGCATTATCAATCTTCACGCTCTTTGCATCTTTTTTAATATTTTGGTAATCCATATAAATCTAAATCATGTTAGTAACATCTATTTTGTCTTTGTCTGTCCATATCCTTTAAACTTCTCTATAACTCTTCTCATCTCATCATCAGGCAATATATGAGGAGTCTTATTCGTGCATAATGCTCTATAATATACTTCTGCGCAATACTCCATGCCAGCAGCAAGCCCGTATGCACTCTTTAGTGACTTTCCTACTGCTATCATACCATGATTGGCAAGAAGTACAGCATCAGATGCACCCATAGCATCAGTTGCAGCCTTTGCAAGTTCCATAGTACCATAAGTTTGATATTCAGCACAAGGCACAAGTACATCACCAGCATCAGCAACTACATAGTGAGCTGCTCTAATTGGTTCATGAAGCACTGCAAGCACAGTACAATACATAGAATGAGTATGTACAGCTGCTCTTGCATTTGGCTTTGCTTTATACATAGCAGCATGAAGACCATGCTCTGATGATGGTTTCTTATCGCCCTCAACTATATTGCCATCAAGATCCATGACAACTATGTCTTCTGGTTTTGTATCAAAGTATGCTATACCAGATGGGCTTATAAGCATCAATTTCTTCTCAGGATCGTATATACTTATGTTGCCACTTGTACCAGTAGTTAGACGATCTGTGATTAATTTCTTTCCATATTCAACTATTTCTTTTTTTTCATTCTCATACATAACTTTATCTCCTTATGGGTTCAAAATATTACGATTGATTCTCCACTCATGGAAATATCTCTCAATGAGTGAATCAGGATCATTATTAGGCTTATATACTAGTGGCGCACTTGTACTTTCTTTATTGTCTATACCGAAGTACTCATTGAGAAGTTTTACACAACCAAGAACTGTAGCTTGATCAAATCCCTCATACATCATAAGTTCTTTTCCTGTAAGATCTGCTATAGCATGGCATAGATATTTTTGTTTAAATCCACCACCACAACCAAGTATATAATCATTAGAATTAGGTATCATCTCTTTTAAGTTTTGATATTGAAGATAGATAGAGCAAGCAACATCAGAAAGTACAGCAAGTGCAAAATCTCCTAAATCCATATTTTGTGGGAATGGTGCTCTCATCACAAAACCACCTTTTTTTAGAGACTTACGCTGTGTGAAATTAAGTGATGAAAATGTAGCCGTACATACAAAGTCTTTTTTCTTAGCAAGTATCTCATCAAGTTCTGGGTATGAAGTATCAGGGAACATAACTTTTTTAAATCTCTGGAAGTTATTTCCTGTGACGCCTGGGTTTGTTTCAACTTGATAAGTCTTTCCGCCAAGATTTAGATCAGTCCAGCATCTCTCTTTGTCATCATAATACTTCTTATCGAGTATTGTCACTACTGGTGATGTAGTTCCAGATACTATACATATGTCTCCTACTTTTACATTCATCGCTTTAGCAGCAAGTTGAGTATCAGCACCGCCAACGATAAACTCAGCGTCCTCATCTATCCCAAGTTCATCAGAAATCTTTTTTGTAATCTTACCTATGCTCTCTCCAGCACATTTTACTTCAGGCAAAATCTCCATAGGGATCTTAAAGAAGCCGCAAATTTTTTCTGACCATTTCATATCATCTATATCATAAAGCTGAGTCTCGCATGCCATAGATGGCTCAATTACGATATTACCTGTGAATATCTCTCCTATCCATTCAGAAAGACTTGTCATCTTTTTAATCTTAGCAAATTCTTCTTTATGCATCTTCCTAAATCCCATAAGTTTCGCCGCAGGGAAATCTTCTGTGCACCATCTACCAGTCTTCTCATAGACATAACTTTTTTCAGGTATCTCGTCCATCCATTTTGCACCACGATTATCTATATTAGGAAGTCCTAGAAAATCATCGCCATTCTCATCGTAGCATACGATAGTCTCTCTCGCTCCTGATGCAGATATACCAGATATCTTTAAATCTTTGTGGTTGCCAATTACTTTTTTGCAGCCCTCCATGATTCTTTTCTTCCAATCAGATGGGACAAAGTATTGAGCATCCTCATACAATGTATCTCTATGATATACATTTTCAAATGAATCCATATCAATGATGGCACCAGTTGAAGTAACTAATGCAACTCTTGAATTACCTGTACCAATATCTACTACCAAATAATTTCTTTCCATAACTTATCCTTTCAAGTTTGATTATTATTTCAATACATCTTTGTTATATACAATCTTATCAAGGTCTTTGCCCTCAAGATATCTTATAATTCTATCATTGATAATATCAGTTTGATGATTAGCAACTTCAAATGTAGCCCCGCAGATATGAGGTGTAAGAAGTACATTATCAAGTTTTCCAATCTTAAGCGCCTCCTCTGTAGGTGGCTCTTCATCAAGAACGTCTGTTATAGCTGCTTTTATCTTTTTATTTTTCATCGTGTCATAAAATGCATCCATATCTACCATCCATGTCCTTGATACATTGACAAATATTGATGTAGGTTTCATAAGATCAAAATGTTCTTTCTTAATCATCTTATGAGTGCTATCAATAACTGGGACATGTATAGTTACTATATCTGAATCTTTAAATATAGCATTTAAATCTTTCTTCTTATAATTCTTATAAGTTTCAAGAAATGGATCATAGAATGATATCTTGCATCCAAATGCCTCTAAGATATTTGCAACTATCTTGGCGATCGCTCCCATACCTACAAATCCAACTTCTTTGCCACAAAGTTCATTGCCCATCCAAGTATAATAAGGTGTAGTTCCTTTAACCCATTTACCTTCTTTGATCCAATTAGTCGAAGGGATGATATTTCTCATCTCTGTAAGTAGAAGTCCTACAACCATCTCTGCAACTGCTTGAGAATTACGACCTGGTGTGCAAAGTATAGGCACTTTATGTTTTGTACATGCTTCGACTTCTATATTAGCAGGGGTAGCACGACAATCTCCTATAAATTTAAGTCCTTCATAACCTGATAGTACTTTTTCAGTAATCCTATCAAGTTCTGTCACCACTACATCAGGCTTTACCAGAAGAAGCTTCTCAAGCATCTCGTCTTCATAATATCTCTCGCCTGTATCTGTCCATGGTTCATAAACTATCTCGTCAAAATATTTTCTAAGTTCCTCTATCTTATCTTCAGTATATGGCGTTCTAATATAAAGTTTCATATATTCTCCTTATAAACAAAACTTCCACAGCATTATATCGCTGTGGAAGTTCTATTAAAATGCTGTGACATAATCACAACGATATTAGTTTTTAAAAAAGTACGAATTAATCTTTTTTCTTAACAGGAGCTGCTATACCAAGAATTATAAATATAAGACTTGATATGCCCATTAAAATTGGGTACCAACACCATACAACTATTGATGCAGGTGAGATACCAGCAAGTGATCCAGCAGCAAGAAGTTGTCCTGCGTGTGGAGATATACCATTACCTACTGATGAGAAGATATCAAGTATAGATGCTATTCTCTCTCTTGCAACACCGAACTTATCACCAAGTTCCTTTGCGATAGGTCCTATAGCTATGATTGAAACTGTATTGTTAGTAGTAGCAACATCAACGATAAATGCTAAGAATGCTAATGCAAGCTCGCAACCCTTTGAAGTCTTAACGTTCTTAGATAATGTATTGATAAGCCATTGTATACCACCAAGGTAATGCATCATAGCACATATACCACCGATGAATATAGCTATAACAGCCATATCTTGCATCCACATCATACCTTCATGGATAACTTCGAATACGCCAGCTGCATCTCCAGTATGGAATAATGGGAACTTACCAATTGCAACGCCAATTATAGCTGCAACAGTAATTGATATAGTCATAGCAGGAAGTACGTGCATACCAATAAGCGAGAGAACAATGATAAGTAAGAATGGAAGTAAAACTATCCAGTTGATACCTGCAAGTGTTGTTGCTTCAGGAACTGTGATAGGAATAAATGCAAGTGCTATAAATGTAATAATAACTGCTGGTAAGCACATAAGAATGTTTTGTTGGAACTTAGATTTCATTGATACTTCTTGAGTAGAAGTAGCTGCTATAGTAGTATCAGATATGAATGATAAGTTATCACCAAACATAGCACCACCAACTACGATACCGCATATTACAGCAAGCTTTGTCTGTTCTGTTCCGAAACTGATAAGTGGAGCAAATGCTGTAGCGAATGTCATAACAGTATTAACTGTTCCCATTGAAGTACCCATAGAAAAACTGAATGCCATTGAAACTAAGAATATTGCAGGGAGTATAAGTCTTGGTGGGAGTAATGCAACACCAAGTTGTCCCATTGCTTCACGAGCACCAGTTGCTATAGAGATTGAATAAAATGCACCTGCAAGCATGTAGATGAGAACCATAAGTATAAGTGTGTCATCTCCACCACCCTTACAGAACATAACGATCTTTTCAGCTAATGTCTTTTTCTCTGATCCAGTATGGTTGTCAAGCACAAGTGAAAGCACTGATGCAATAAAGATACCCATCATAAGAGGTAAACTTTGATCAAATGCTCCTGTTCCTATACCAACTGCAAAATATACAATAAGAAATACTAGAATTGGTACGAGGCCTAAAAAACTACCTTTTTCTTTCATAACTCTCCTCCGAAATCAATAAATTTTTATACACCGCACCGTGTATATTCAATAATTAAATTATTTATTAAAAATGAATAAAAATCAACAAAAATCTTAATTTTATTTGA
>ERZ842401.6997-NODE-6997-length-11751-cov-5.268810_pt1 | contig 11751 bp, 1 predicted proteins | sample MGYA00521270_ERZ842401 | MGnify/ENA primary metagenome ERZ842401 (study PRJEB31892, sample SAMEA3878208) | bioreactor metagenome | biome: Moose rumen | place: Sweden | collected 2011-10 | study: EMG produced TPA metagenomics assembly of the PRJEB12797 data set... | reverse complement strand
ATAAAATTTTATTTTTAATATTCATTAAAATATATTATTTTTTAAAGTTTTTAATATATTATCTTAATATTAATTAAATAAAATAATGACGATATCCTTATCGCAAACCAAAGTAAAAGAAAATGTTAAAATCATCGTTATAAATAAAGGAAGCAAAGCTAAAAAGTTTATAAAAAAGTCTATTATTAATAATAATAATATTATTTTTGAAAAAAACTTGAAATTTAATCGCATAAATAAAAATTATTATTTGAGATATTTTTATTTAAGATTATTAATTTTTTTTAATATGCTAAATATAATTATATCTGATTTAGGCATAAAAATAACTGCTTCTCATGAAGCAAATATTGGTTCTTATAAAATTTTTGATTGTTCTAAATTTAAACAGCCAGATAAATTAATATTAAATAATCAATTTAAAGATATCGAATTAAATGAAAACCAATTTATTTATATCCAATCAAATTCTGAAATTGATAATATAATATTAATTTGGGCTTGTGTTGAAGATAAAGGTATCTTAGATAATTTAAATGTAGATTTTTCTGTAGTTGATAATATTAAAAATTTTTTCTCATCTTTTGGAGATAAATATGAATTAAAAAATGAAGAATTAAATGGAATAGGATTATTTAAAGATTGTTCATATATAACATCCATTGATTTTACTTATTTTGATACGACTTTAATAAAAAATATGCATCGAATGTTTGACTCTTGTATTAAATTAAGAAGTGTAACACGTTTATCATTAGAAAAAGTTCAAAGTATGTCTTATTTATTTCATAATTGTTATTTATTGAATAATGTCCAATTCATACAATCAGAAATATCAAAACCAAATGATATGGAATATATGTTTTATAATTGTTCATTTTTAGTAACATTGGATTTATCAATGATAAATACTGAAAATATAAAAAATATGGAATCAATGTTTTATAATTGTGAAAAATTAAGAAATTTAATATTAGGGGATAATTTTCATTTTAAAAATGTAGAAAACACAATAAATATGTTTTATAATTGCAAAGCTTTAACAACATTAACCATCGGTATAAATAATGAAATTTCACAAGTAAAATATATGAATTCAATGTTTTATAAATGCATAAATTTAAATGAACTTATTTTCAATTTTAGAGCTTCGAATGTTATAAATATGGAAAATATGTTTTATGGTTGTAGTAATTTAATGAGTTTAGATTTAACAAATTTTCAAACTACTTATGAACTTATAAATATTGATTCAATGTTCTATGGCTGTTCTAAAATAACTATTTTAAATATAAATACATTTGATACAACTAAAATTTCTAATATGAGCAGTTTATTTCATGGTTGTGAAAGCTTAAATACTTTGATATTTAATAGTGCGCGTTTTAATACTATTAATGTTGAATATATGGATTATATGTTTTATAAATGTAAAAAACTAACACCACTAGATATAAGTAATTTTAAAACCAAAAATGTTATAAAAATGAATAGTATGTTTGAATTATGTTCCGATTTAACTAATTTGAATTTAAATTACAACAATTTTAATACTTCTCAAGTAACAGATATGAGTTCTATGTTTAGTGAATGCTCTTCATTAGTAACTTTAAATATAAATTCTTTTGATACACAAAAGGTTAATGATATGTCAAGGATGTTTAATGGTTGTACCAAATTAAAAAATTTCAATTTAAATAATTTTATTACAACAAATGTAAATAATATGAGTTATATGTTTAATGGGTGTAATTCTTTAGTATCTTTAAATATAAACAATTTTAATACAAATAAAGTTTTAAGTATGTCACATATGTTTAATGATTGTCAATATTTAGAAAATATCATTATAACAAAAGATATTTTTATTACTTCAAATGTAGAAGATTTTGATTATATGTTTAGTAATTGTAGGGCTTTAAAATCTTTCGATTTATCAAATTTTTATACAAATTCAGCCACAAATATGGAATATATGTTTAATTATTGTATAACTTTAACAACTATTGATTTATCAAAATTTAGTACAACTTTAGTAAATAATATGGCTTATATGTTTAATAATTGTATTAATTTAGCTAATATAGATGTTTCCACTTTTGAAACAAAATTTGTAAGGAATATGTCAAATATGTTTAATAATTGCTTTTTATTAGAAACTTTAGATTTAACCAAATTCGATTTATCAAATGCTATTGATATGTCTTGTATGTTCCAAAATTGTTCTAGTTTAACTGAATTAAAAATAGATAATACAATATTTAAAGCTACTAATGCGAAATATATGGATTATATGTTTAAAGAATGTAGTTCATTAAATAAGATAAATTTATTAGATTTAAATGCTTATAATTTAGAAAGTATGAATGAAATGTTTTCTGAATGTACATCATTGATATCATTAACTCTAACTAATTTAGGTTCAGAAAATGTTACAAATTTAACTAACTTATTTTATAATTGTAAATCTTTAACAAAATTAGATTTAAAAACTTTAAAAGTACCAAAAGTTAAATATACATCTTCAATGTTTTATAATTGCTCTAATTTAAATTCTTTAGATTTACCTGATTTTGAAATGAATAAATTAATTGATATGGATTCAATGTTTTACGAATGTTATTCATTAAGATCATTAAATTTGGCTAATTTTAAAACTCATCTGGTTGAAAAAATGGAATATATGTTTTATGATTGTTCGAGTCTTACTGAATTAGATTTATCTAATGATGTATCAAAATGTGTTAAAAATATGGAAAAAATGTTTTATAATTGCGAAAAACTGAAAAAAATAGATTTATCTGGATTTGATACTTCATCTGTTTCTGATATGAATAATATGTTTTATAATTGTCAAAATTTAATTTCTTTATTAATACCTAATTTTAAATTTAATAATGTTAAAACTATGGAAAATATGTTTTATAATTGTTATGATTTAGAATATTTACAGTTTAATAATAGTTTTGATTGTTTCAAAGTTACTGATATGTCCTTTATGTTTTATAATTGCTCAAAATTATCAGATATATCACTAAAATTTCAAAATGGATATCAAGAATATAATAAAATTAATATGTCCTATATGTTTACAAATTGCAATTTATTAACTTCCATAGATTTTTTTAATGGTTACTTCAAAGTAAAGAGTGTTGAAAATATGTTTGAAAATTGTAGTTCTTTAAAATCATTAGATTTATCAAGATTGAATAGTGATAAAGTTCCTGATATGAATCATATGTTTTCATCATGTTATGAATTAGAATCATTAACATTTAATAGTAACTTTGATACATCCGAAGTAACTAATATGGAATATATGTTTTATAATTGTCATAACTTAAAAACAATTAATAATGAATATTTTAATACAATTAAAGTTCAAAACATGAATTCGATGTTTTATAATTGTTATAATTTAACCACTATAAATCTTGCAGGTTTTGATACTTCTCAAGTAACAAATATGGATCATATATTCACCAATTGTGAATCTTTAATTGAATTAAATTTAGAAAAATTTGATACTTCATTAATTGAAGATATGAATCAAATATTCGCAAATTGTTCTTCATTAAAAAGTTTAAAAGTATATAATAATTTTGTCACTTCAAGAGTAACTAATATGAGTCAAATGTTTTATAATTGCAATTCACTTGAAATTTTAAATTTAATTAGTTTTGCAACACAAAATGTCCGAAATATGAGTCAAATGTTTTATAATTGTGAAAAATTATCAACGTTGCAATTTAATTTTTATACTCAAAGTGTTCTAAATATGAGTCAAATGTTTTATAATTGTAAATCATTATCAATGTTAAATCTAAATAATTTTAATACTCGATGTGTAAGAGATATGCAATCAATGTTTTATAATTGTATTTTATTACAAACATTAAATTTAAATGAATTCAGAACTCAATATGTTCAAAATATGAGTTGCATGTTTTATGGTTGTGAAAATTTAGCAGCTTTGACTTTTAATACCAATAATTTCAATACTTATAATGTGAAAGATATGAGCCAAATGTTTTATAATTGTAAATTATTAAATTCATTAAATTTATATTATTCTTCTAATAGTTATTATTTTAATACTCTATATGTAAGAGATATGCACTCGATGTTTTATAATTGTATTTCATTACAATCATTAAATTTATATAATTTCCAAACTCAAAATGTTCAAAATATGAGTAGAATGTTTTATGGTTGTGAAAATTTAGTATCTTTGAATTTAAATGCCAATAATTTCATTACAATTAATGTACAAGATATGAGCTTTATGTTTTCTAAATGTAAAAAAATGGACTCGCTTAATTTAAATCATTTTAATACGATAAAAGTTAATAATATGGAAAGTATGTTTAGTGAATGCTATAATTTAGAATATTTATATATAAATTTTGATACTTCATTAGTAACAAATATGAATAAAATGTTCTATGAATGTAATTCATTAAAAACAATAAATGTTGAAAATTTTAAAACACAAAATGTTATTGATATGAGTTATTTATTTCATGGTTGCAAATTATTAGAAAATATTAAAACTAATTTTGACACTTCGAAAGTTGAAAATATGCAAAATATGTTTTGTAATTGCATTTCATTAAAAAGTTTGAAGATTGATACATTCGTTACATCAAATGTTGCAAATATGGCTTCAATGTTTGAAAATTGTAAAAAAATAAAATCAATTGATTTATCTAAATTTAATATAAATAAAGTAAAAAATATGGAAAATATGTTTGCTAATTGTTATATATTATCAAATTTAGATCTATCTAATTTTGCTGAATCTCTTGTAGCAAATGTTGATTCAATGTTTGAAAATTGTACAAAATTAATTTCTTTAAATTTAAATAAATTTAAAACTCCAGAATTAAAATCTATGTCTAAAATGTTTTATAATTGTGCTAAATTAGAAACTTTAAATATACCTAATATTCTTACAAATAAAGTGAATACTATGGAATATATGTTCTATGATTGTTTTTCATTAATTACATTAGATTTATCTAATTTTTTTACAAATGAAATAACAAATATAAAACAAATGTTTTATGATTGCTCTTCTTTGGTTCAATTAAATATAGATAATTTCAATACTGAAAAAATAAATGATATGAGTTATTTATTTTATGGCTGTTCTTCTTTAGTTTCATTAAATTTGAAGAAATTTGAAACAACTAATGTAAATAATACCGAAAAAATGTTTTATAATTGCAATAAATTAAAATATTTAGATTTGTCTAGTTTTGATACTCAAAATATTGTCAATATGGGATATATGTTTAGTAATTGTTCATCTCTTGAAGAACTTGATTTATCAAATTTTAATACTGAAAATACAGAAAATATGGTATCTATGTTTGAATCTTGTTTGAATCTTAAAACATTGGCTTTATCTAATTTTACAATAAATAAAGTTACACAGATAGACAAAATGTTTAAGAATTGTGAATCATTAAAAACTTTAGATATTCAAAATTTTGCACAAACAGAAGCTACTACTACAAATGAAATGTTTTATAATTGTTGGTCTTTAGAACATTTAGATTTAACTAATTTTAATACTCCTAAATGTACATCTATGAATAAAATGTTTTATAATTGTTCATCATTAGATAAACTTGATTTATCTAATTGGAACACTGAATTAGTTCAAGATATGTCTTATATTTTTTATAATTGTAGCAAAATGACTATTTTAGATATTGAAAGTTTTAATACAATTTCTTTAACTAGCATGGAATTCATGTTTTGTGGATGCGAGTCATTAATAGAGTTAGATTTAAATAATTTTAATACAGAAAAAGTGGTTAATATGAGAAATTTATTTACTAATTGCAAAACCTTGAAACAACTTGATTTATCTATCTTTAATACAGGTTTAGTTACTGATATAGAATATATGTTTTCCGGTTGTGAATCATTAATAACATTAACTATATCTTCATTTGATACTTCTCAAGTAAAAAATATGGGAAATATGTTTTCTTATTGTAAATCATTAAATCCTATAAATTTAAACAATTTTAATACAGTACGTGTTAAAAATATGGAATCGATGTTTAAAAATTGTGAATCATTAACCAAATTGGATATATCTAATTTTAATACTAACATTGTTAACAATATGAAAAATATGTTTGATTCATGTATTAAATTATCATCATTGAAATATGATAAAACAAAATTTAGTACATCTAGAGTAACCAATATGGAATATATGTTTAGTAATTGCAGAGAATTAAATGAAATCGATGTTACTAAATTTAATACAGCTAAAGTTACAAACATGGGATATATGTTTTATTTTTGCAAAAATTTAGCAAAAATTAATGTAGCTTCATTTGATACTTCTAAAGTTACAAATATGGAATATATGTTTAGTAATTGTAGACAACTTACTGAATTAGATATCACTAAATTTAAAACATCATTAGTTACAAATATGAAGAGCATGTTTGAATCATGTCCAAAAATAAAATCATTAGATGTTTCTAAATTTGATACTTCATCAGTAACAAATATGGAAAATATGTTTAGTAATTGTCAATCGATACAAATATTAGAATTATATAATTTTAATGTAAAAAATTTAATTAATGCGAGAAAAATGTTTGAATTTTGTGCTGAATTGAATACTATTAATTTCCTGAATTTTGAAGCATATAAAGTAATTGATATAAGTTTTATGTTTTATGGATGTTCTAATTTAATCCATTTAGATTTATCCAGATTTAAAACAGAGCAAGTAATTGATATGAGTTTTTTATTTTATGGATGTAGTTCATTAACCTCTATTAAATTATCTAATTTTATTACATCTTATGCTACAAATATGAATTCAATGTTTCATGGATGTTCTCAATTGAAATATTTATATATTAATAAATTCAACACTACTAATGTAATAAATATGGAAAAATTATTTTATAATTGTAAATCTTTGACTTCTATCGATTTATCTAATTTTATTGGTAATAATGTTATTCATATAAAATCAATGTTTTATGGATGTACTACTTTAATATCTTTAAATTTGGATAATTTTAAAGTATCATTAATCACAGATATGAATAAAATGTTTACAAATTGTCAATCATTAATATCATTAAATTTAAATAACTTTGATACTTCTCATGTTACTAATATGGCTTATCTTTTTCATGGATGTTCTTCTTTGAAAAATTTGGCAATTAATAATTTACTTACTTCCAATGTTAAAAATATGGAATATATGTTTTATGACTGTTCTTCTTTAAGTGAAATTAATGTTAAAAATTTTGACACATTTAAAGTAGTAAATATGGAGCATTTATTTTCTGGATGTAGTTCTTTAAATTACATTGATGTATCGAATTTTAATACTTTAAATGTAATTAATATGAAAGCTATGTTTCAAGACTGTAAAAAATTAGAAAGTTTATATATACAAAATTTTAATACTTTTTCTGTTATAAATATGAATTCAATGTTTAAAGGATGCTCTAAAATTGAAATTTTGGAATTATCAAATTTCCAAACTTCAAATGTTGTTGATATGGGAAATATGTTTAGTGGTTGTAAAGCATTATCAACTTTAAATATAAAAAATTTTAATACTCAAAATGTTGAAAATATGATAGAGCTATTTTCAGATTGTTCTTCATTAACTTCATTAGATATATCCAATTTTGATACTTCTAAGGTTACTAATTTTAAATCAATGTTTTCAGAGTGCACAAAAATTACTTCTTTAAATTTAAAAAATTTTAAAACATCAAATGTAATAAATATGGAATCAATGTTTAAAAATTGTTTTTCATTGACTTATATTGATGTATCAAGTTTTGACACAGCAAAAACAACTAATATGAAAAATATGTTTAATTTTTGTTATTTATTGAAAGAATTAGATATTTCAAATTTTGATTTATCTTCTGTAATATCTATGTCATATATGTTTTATTATTGTAAATTTTTAACTTCTTTAAATTTACCAAATTTAGATACTGTTTCTGCAACAGATTTATCTTATATATTTTCAGATTGTTCTTCTTTAGCATCATTAGATTTATCAAATTTAAATACAGAAAAAACTGAATATATGCAATATATGTTTTCTGGATGTAAATCATTATCTAATTTAAATATTGAGAATTTCGATACACATAATGTATATGATATGAAATTTATGTTTGCAGGATGTGAATCATTAAAAAGTTTGAATTTATCAAATTTTGATACTACCTCAACTAAATTAATGAATGGTATGTTTTATGGTTGTTCTTCTTTAGAGTTTTTAGATATAACTAAATTTAATACTGAATCTGTAGAAAATATGTCTTTTATGTTTTATAAATTAAAAGCATTGAATTATTTAGATTTAAGCAATTTTATAACATCAAATGTTGAACAAATGCATTATATGTTTCTTGATTGTAAATCATTGATTTATCTTAATTTATCCAATTTTAACACTTCAAAAATTAAAGTAATGGAAGGAATGTTTTCAGGATGTTTAAAATTGGAATATTTAAATATATCTAATTTTATAACAAATTTAGTAACATCTATGAAATATATTTTTAATGGATGCAGTTCTTTAATTGAGCTTGATTTATCAAATTTTGATACTTCTTTAGTTACATCTTTTGAATATATGTTTTCAGGTTGCAATTCATTGCAAGTTTTAAATATCCAATCTTTTAACACCTCTTCTGTAATATCAATGGGTCATTTATTTTCTGATTGTTACAACTTAATTAATATAGATTTATCAAATTTTGACACAAGTTCTGTAACTAATATGGAACATATGTTTAGTTCATGTATAAATTTAATAGATATAGATTTATCTTATTTAGATATTTCATCAGTTAAAAATATGAATTATATGTTTGCAAATTGTTCCTCTTTAAAAGAAATAAAAATGCCAGAAAAAGAAATTTCATATATAGAAAATATGTCTCATATGTTTGAAAATTGCTTTTCAATAACATCATTAAGTTTATCTTTTATTAGTTTAACAAAAACAGAAAATACAGAAAATATGTTTGCTAATGATGAAAATTTAGTGTATGTTAATTTTATTAATGCTGGTTATTCCAATATTAAAAATGCAAAAAATATGTTTTTAAGAACTTTAGAAAATATGGTATTTTGTATTAAAGAGTTCTCATCTCCTCAATTAAATAGAATTATCCATCAAAAAGGATGTCCTACTATTGATTGTTCTGAGAATTGGAGTAAAAATAGAAAATTAATAAGTGCAGAAACTGGGAATTGTGTAGATAAATGTTCTACACCTATTATATTTTTTTACGAATATAAATGTTATAGATCATGTCCTCATGGGACAGCCCCTGTTAATTTAAAATGCGTAGAAAATTTCGATAGTATTGGTGATATAAATAATTGCACAATAAAAAAATATTTTCGAAATTTATGCGAAATGAATTTAACAACACCGCTTTCAAAAAGAAAATTCATTGAAGCAACTGTAAATTCATTTAAAAATGGTACTTTATATGAATTAGGTGTCGAAGCAATAGAAGGAAAGAAAAAATTTATTATAAAAGAAGAAACAGAAATATATTCAATTTATTCGGTATCTAATAAAGATAGAGAAAATGGAACTACTTATATTGATTTGGATAATTGTATTAATATTTTATCAAGATTATATGGATTTTCATATAATGATTTTATCGTATTTAAAATAGAATATACTTCACCTGATTTCAAAATACCAATAATTGAATATAGTTTATTTGCTCATTATGGAATAAAAAAGTTCCAGTTACATTCATGCAGAAATTCAAAAATAAAATATTATATAAATAGATATATATCTAATTTTGAAGATTATAAATATAATCCTGAAAATGACTATTATTATAATGTATGTAATATCAATGAAAAAACAAATAATACTGTCTTAACATTATATCAAAGGAGAAATATGTTTAATGTGAATAATATGTCATTATGCGAAAGTAATTGTATTTTTAAAGCATATGTGGGAAATATTATTTATTGCGACTGTGATGTTAAATTGAAATTTAATTCATTTATGAACGTAAATGTGAGTAAATATGATTTAATATCAAGATTTGATATTAAAAATAGTTTAAATATTAATATCTGGGTAGTACAATGTTTTGTGATATTTTTTTCCAAAGAATTTATTTTGACTAATTTATTTAGTCAAATTAATTTATGTATAATATTTTTTTCTATTATTTGTATTCTTATATTTTATTTAAAAGAAAAATATACACTTTTCAACAATATTAAAAAATTAATAGTGCTTAATCAACTAAAAAAAGATAATAATAAAAAAAACACATCCAATAATGATAAATCAAATAAAAAAACCCAAAGAAATAAAGAAAATATTATTAATTTTAGTAATAGAAGTACTACCAAAAGATTAAATATAACTCTAAATAAAAAAAATTCAAAGCATGTTAAATTTAAAGAACAAAAAAATATAAACGAAAAAACTCATAATGAATTAAATAATTTATCTTATACTGATGCAGTTTTAGAAGATTATAGAACATTTTTCCAATATTATTTTTCTTTAGTAATAACCAAAAATATATTAATATTTTCTTTTAATTGTAGACATGATTTCAATTCTAAAGTAATTAAATTATGTTTTTTCCTATGTTTTTTCATATGCCTTACTGCTTGTACAAAAAAAGACGAGGCAAAGAGAGAGAATTATGTTTTAGAGAAGGTTTTTGATGAAGACTTTGATGATTCAGATGGTATTGCTGCATGGTTTGAGGGAACGAGCGATTATACACTAAGTAATGAAACACTAATCGTGAGAAATATAGTTACACGAGCGATTACGGAAATAAATATTGAATTTGGTGATAGACAACCAATTGAGGGAGTTCGGGATTTTGTTGATGAAAATGGAGCCGTACACATACTTTGTTATAAGAACAGCGGAAGTAATTCCAATATGTGCCAATATACTTTATCTGTTTTTAACTCTAATGGAAAATTAATTAAAGAAACGGATTTAACAGAGGTATTACATAAAGCAATCGAAAACAATGAAAGGAAAGAAATCATTCTTTTACCAAATGGAAAATTGATTGCTTTTTATTATGATGGGGATTTTCAACAATTAATTCTTTCGGAAGATGGAACAATTCATTCACAAATTGCAAAAGGGCAAATAAGTATAAACAATGTTCATTTAACGGATGATGGTGTTGTGTTGATTAGGGAGACGCATTTATCGGAAAAGTATGATGGTAAGCATGATATTAGTGAAAATGACATGGAAACATCTATCAGTAGAATTGATACTGAAACTGGGGAGTGGACAACATGCGTAAGGAATTTCCGTGAGAAAGGATTTGTTTCCTTTGTAATAAATCAATTAAACGAATGTCACTATTTTTCCAATCTTTTCCGTAGGAAGCTATGTGAATTCCTGTAAGTACTACTTCTTTTATTCCTTTTTTAAAATCACCTTCATATATCTTACCATCATTATAATAAAAAATTCCTTTTCCATCCTTTTGATCATCTTTATAATCACCTTCATATCTATTACCATCATTGTAATACATTATTCCCTTTCCATTTCTTGTATCATTATTAAAATCACCTTCATATTTTATTCTTTTATATAAATCGTCTTTATTATAATATAATATTCCTTTTCTATGCTTCAAATTTTTTTTAATTTCATCTATATATTTTGCTCCATAGATCGGAAGAGCGTCGTGT
>ERZ842401.6996-NODE-6996-length-11751-cov-5.320964_pt1 | contig 11751 bp, 9 predicted proteins | sample MGYA00521270_ERZ842401 | MGnify/ENA primary metagenome ERZ842401 (study PRJEB31892, sample SAMEA3878208) | bioreactor metagenome | biome: Moose rumen | place: Sweden | collected 2011-10 | study: EMG produced TPA metagenomics assembly of the PRJEB12797 data set... | reverse complement strand
ATCAAAGATGAAGTCTCAGCACTCTCAAAGAAATACCATATGGACCCAGATGAAATTCGGACTTGGTATGATGGGTATCAGATAGGTATGATGGCAGAGATTTATAACCCCTATTCTGTAATGCGTGCCATGCAGCGTCAGAGTATTGAGAGTTATTGGGTGGCTACAACGACCTACGAAGGTCTCAAGAATTATATCATGATGAATTTTGATGGCTTGCGTGATACAATAGGTGCATTGCTGGTCGGGAAAGAGGAACGCGTGGATGTGTTGCGGTTTACCAATGATATCCATTCCGTCAATAGCCGTGATGCTGTTTTAGCGTTGCTCATTCATCTTGGATATTTGTCCTATAATCGCGAGAACCGCACTTGCCGAATACCAAACCAGGAGGTGAGGCAGGAATTTGAACGTACTATCCAAGATACAGGATGGGAAGTTATTGCCAATGCCATCAATAACTCCGAGCAACTGCTAAAAGACACCCTTGCCGGCAACGAAGAAGCCGTAGCAAAAGCGATTGAAGTTGTGCATCATGAAAATATCTCTATCCTGCAATACAACGATGAAAATGCACTAGCTTATGTAGTGTCACTGGCATATCAAACGGCTCATCAGTATTACAACTTTGTACGTGAACTTCCGGCTGGAAAAGGCTTTGCCGACATCGTTCTCGTCCCTTATCGCAATGTGGATAAACCGGCTATCGTACTAGAACTGAAGTATAACAAATCAGCCGAAGGTGCGATTAACCAGATTAAGGAGAAACAATATACTGAGGCCCTGCGTGGTTTCGCGGGTGAGATAGTTCTCGTTGGTATTAACTATGACAAACGTACCAAACAGCATGAGTGTGTGATTGAGAAGGTTTCCAATAACGTGGCGATAAATCCTAAATGTGGCGATAAATGTGGCGATAAATTTATTTCTATTGGCGATAAAAACAAGCAACTGATATTAGAATATTTGGCAACTCATTCGAAAGTTAAATCTCAAGAAATTGCCGAAGTGTTAGGACTCGGTATTTCCCGTACAAAGGTATATTTGTCCGAGTTGGCTGATGCCGGTCTCGTCATTCGTCTTGGAGCCAATAAAAACAGAATATACAAGCTGAAACAAAATTAGTGTATCCAATTTTAATCGACCGAATGCGACTCACCACCGAGAGAAGAGCGGGAGACAACGAGTATTCCCTGCCGTGGGCGTTGGATAATCGAATACGAGGATGGTGCTACTGTGGAAAAGACTGTGGATAAGATATTAGCGTTGATAAAAGTCAATCCTCAGATCACAATGAAAGAGATTGCTCGAATCATTTTTATGTCTGAGCGTGGCGTGGAAGAACAAAAAAAAATGATGAGGGGCAAGTCTATTGAAAGAGTGGGAGGATGTAAAAATGGTTATTGGGAGATAATTCCCACCGACCAATGATCGAGAGATGACTGAGAGGGTAGTTTGAGACAAACACGCCTGCCTCTCTTACGAGACGGATACGGAAAGGAAATGAGAACAATAGAGAATTATGTCAGAATATAGCGAATTGATAAAAATTGGTGTACTGAAAGGTCAGTATCCATCAGTTCTGTACAAGTATTATAGATTGAATCAAAATTTTATAAATACACTTGAAGGGTGGTATTTATGGTTTGATTCATTCGATAATTATAATGATCCATATGAGGGAAAATGTAATGTGCAAACAAAATATACGAATGATGAAATCATAGAATGGATTCGTAAAATAGGTGGAGTTAGGCCATCAAATAAAGCAGCATTGTCTTTATTCCTCCATGATTTTCCAGAAATTCTGAAAGATAAGATCAATAATGCAGCAAAAGAAACGAAAGTTTGTTGTTTCTCAAAAAAAAATGATGATTTATTGATGTGGGCGCATTATGCTGATTCTTATCGTGGTATTTGTGTGGAATTTGATACCATTAAGTTAGCGGAATCGCTCTCATTGTTGTTATTACCGGTTAAATACGAAAAGAAATATCCTACAGTTGATTATCTCCATCATCCGCAAGATACAATCAATCAAATGGTATTGACCAAAGCAGATGTCTGGGGATATGAGAAGGAATATAGGTTTATTGTTCCATATTGTTCCACGAATAAAATATCATTTGATTCAAGAGCACTAAAGTCTATTGTTGTTGGATGTCAATGTGATAAGAAAAGTGAATTCTACCATCAAATGCTATCTATATTGCCTTCTTGGGTTTCTGTACATGATAGTGAGGTCTATGAAACCTCTTATCGTTTAATGATTAAATGAATGTAGAAAGAATAATGTTTGTTGGCTAGAAAGAGGGAAAGACAATCTGGGAGTTGTGGCGAATTTTATAATAATGAATCTCTTAAATTGCAATAAAAAGATGTTCAAAGAATATACAAAAGAATAAAAACTATCGATTCACCACCGAGAGACGATCGTGAGACAACTGAGGACAAATAATTAGAAAATGAAAGAAGAAAACGAAATATCGCAAACACCGCGTATCGTGAAATCTCACGATATACGCATTGACGGGGACTACGCGAAATGGATTGCCGAGTTGAAGCATCGGTACCGTTTGGCGCAAGTGAAGGCTTCTGTGCGCGTGAATGCAGAGAAGTTGCTCTTCAATTGGGAGTTGGGGCGTGATCTGGTGCAAAAGAAAGCCGAAGAACGTTGGGGCGCAGGAGTAGTAGAGCAAGTGAGTCTGGATTTACAGTGTGAGTTCCCTAATGCGGATGGGTTCTCTGCGCGTAATATATGGTACATGAAGCAGTGGTATCTATTTTATAATAAGGAAAATATAAAACTGCAACGACCCGTTGGAGAAACTGGAGATGAAAAAATGCACCAGCTTGGTGCAGAATTTCCGGCGATTTTTGGTCTTGTTCCTTGGGGACAGCGCATAGAAATCATATCGAGAAGCAAATCTATTGAAGAAGCTCTTTATTACATTGGACAAGCAATTGATAGAGGATTAAGTAGACCTGCATTGGTGAACTGCATCAAAGCGAACTTATACGAACATAAGGGAAAGATTATCAATAATTTTGTTGAGCACATGCCTGCATTGCAAAGCAAATTAGTGCAAGAAGTACTCAAAGAGAATTATGACTTCGGCTTTGCAACAGTTAAGCATGAAATTTATGATGAGCAGGAGTTAGAATATGCTCTAAGTCAAAGTGTAACAGACTTGTTATTAGAACTTGGAACCGGTTTTGCTTTCATCGGACGACAAAAAGAACTGATAGTCGGAAATACAACGCGTAAGATTGATTTGTTGTTTTATCATATCCGTTTGCGCTGCTATGTAGTTTGTGAATTGAAAGCAAAGGCTTTTGAACCGGAGTTTGCAGGAAAGTTGAATTTTTATGTCAATGCAGTGGACGACCTGTTGAAAGCCGAGGACGATAATCCAACGATAGGTTTGTTGATAAGTATGGCGTGCTGCAACGGTAGATGAGAAAGAAACAAGGTCTCTTATTAACCGACTGACAAGTTACTTATCGTATGCTGTTTGTGACAACCAAAACACGAACCAACTACGAAGGAACTGAGAAGGAAGAACAAATAAATTTTGAACCATTTTGGGTCATTGGAGTTTAAGAAAAATATTGTTTATATTGATAATTTTTAACAGGATAGAGTCTTTGTTTGTTGCGTCCGAATCGAATTCGGACATCGGTCAATAGACAGACCTATAGTTTTGTGTATTGTATCGGATGGTATTCGACAATTGAGCGAATCCGTGAAAACTGTCCCGCAGTAATAAACTTCACAATATAACATTGATATTGAGGCTTAAACGGACTATTACACGTGTAAATTCTTCAATGATATGAATATACTAAATATTGAGATGAATGATTGCTTTGGAATTCATCTGTTTTCCAAAGAATTTGAATTTGTTTCGGGGCAGAATACTATTCTAATATATGCGCCGAATGGAACGATGAAAACATCGTTTGCTAAAGCTTTGAAATGCAAGAGTGGTGTTGAACGAGGTTTAGAACTAATGGACAGAATACATCCTAAGCGTATTGCAACGTGTAGTGTGTCGGCTGATGGAACAGAAATGGCTGCAGGGGATATATTCGTTATAGACGCAGAGGATATTGAGTATGATTCTTCCAAATATTGTACTACTTTCTTAGCCAGTCAAACACTAAAAGATAGGTATGATGGTGTTTATCAAGAGTTGAATGAAGCAATTCGGCAATTTACCATAGATATGGGGCATGAAACTATCAGTTCAGATTGTGAGACTGAGATTATAAGTACTTTTAAAATACATAAAAATGATAGTTTCTTAGATTGTTTATTGTCGCTTAAAGAGCAGGCTGATGGAGTGTACACGTTGTACTCCTTTAAATACGATGATGTGTTTGACGATAAGGCAAGTATTAAGATAAGAAAATTTTTAGATCAATATAGTTCTCAGTTAGATGATTATTTCACTCGTTACAATGAATTATTAGAGCAGTCAACATTCTATAGAAAGAATGGCAGATTTCGATTTGGAACAAAGCAAGCTACAGATTTACAAAAGACGGTTGGAGATGGAGCCTTTTTCGGTGTAAACCACAAAATCATTTTAGCTGATGGTTCTGCGATTGTTACATTAGATCAACTGAATGAGAAAATCAATGAGGACAAGCATCGGCTTTTGACAGATGCACAATTACTGCGGACATTTGAACAGATCACAAAAGCTATAGATGCAAATACAGAACTTCGAGAGTTGAAAAATATTATCGAGAATGACCCCTCTCTATTGGTGGAATTGCGAGATTATGATGAGTTCCGTAAAAAATACTGGTTGGGGCATTTGTTTAGCGATGAGAAGCGTGAACGCACGAAGGCGTTGATTGCATTGTATGAGATGAAATTAGAGGAAGTGCGTGCAATAGTAGCCGAAGCGCAACAAGAGCAAGATGCATGGAAACGGATTATTGATTTATACAAAGTTCGATTCCATGTGCCTTTTAAGGTGAAGTTGGGCAATCAAGAGGATGTACTATTAAAAAATGAAGTGGCAAATTTAGAGTTTTCCTATATTGATACGTTGGGTGATATTGATAAAAAAAAGAAAGAGTTGATAGGTATATTGAGTAAAGGAGAGCAAAGAGCATTATACATATTGCAGATGTTATTCGAAATTGAAGGAAGAAGAAATAATCCCAATGATCAATTGTTAATATTTGATGATATCGCAGACTCGTTTGACTATCAAAACAAGTATGCTATTATTGAATATTTGAAAGATATAAATCGCGATGCGTTAGGTCATTTTAAATGTATATTGCTGACACATAATTTTGACTTTTATAGAACGGTTCGTGCAAGATTGGGATTGCAAAGGAATGTATATTTTGCAGATAGAAGTGCTGATGGCAGCATAACGCTAAGCAATGGAATCTATCAATACAAGACACCATTTCAAAATATGCAGAAATTATGTAATTCCAATGATAGGCATTATATCGCGATGATTCCATTTGTGCGGAATCTAATTGAATATAGGAATGGTGAAACGGAAGAGTATAACAAATTGACGAATTGTTTACATGTCAAGAGCGATTCTAATACAATGACGGATAATGTTGTTTCCAATATAATAAGTCCTTATTATAAAGACGGAATGAATATATGGTCAAGAGCAGATAGTGGAGAAAAGATATACGATATGGTAATGCGTGTAGCAGATAGTATCGTAGCGGAGAATCCGCAAGCGACAATGGTAATAACAGAGAAAATAGTTTTGTCTATAGCAATTCGTCTGTTGGCAGAAAAATATATGATATCTAAACTATTGTCTAACGGTGTAGACCAAGCTGAAATAGATGCAATTACATTGAATCAAGAAAGTGCACTTTTGCAGAAATGTAAAGATATGTGTATTACAGTTGATTATGGAGTGTTAGAGAGAGTAAATATGATGACCCCAGAGAATATTCATATAAATAGTTTTATGTATGAACCACTAGTGGATATGTCAATTACTCATTTAGTACAGTTATACAATGATTGTAAGGGTTTACAATGAATAAATAATCTAACTATAAGATATTCGCCTACGAGACTAATCCTCTCATATTTGTCCCGTATGTCTCTCATAAGAAGCAAGTAGAGAAAATGAGAAAAATGCATTTCTCCCGCAATAATTAAGAAAAATATGCTCATGGATAATTTGTCTCAAATATACAAATATGCTAATAAGGTTATCCGGCTGAAGGATATCGCAGAACTTACAGCAGGGTACTATCCTACAAATAGTCGTATATTCACGCTCAAGGATTGTTCCGTTACAAGGGGAAAATTGATAGAAGGCTATTCGGAGATGTTGCAGCGATATGTGTTAGTAGAAAGAGAAGCGGTGCGTCCCCTTGTCTCACCAAGTATGGTGCAAGATTTCGTTGATGCAGATTATCAACATTATTCTACATACTTAATAACAGCTAACCATACAACCTCATATTTTGGAACACAATATCCATTGACTGCAAGATATTTGAATATATGTGAGGAATATTTAAGGGGAGAAAAGATTTCTTGGGGAGATGCGCAAATTCGCCCTTATTTACAAGAAGCGATAGATAGAAAGAAGGTTATCATTTCTACATCAGGTAATATTTGCCATGCTATGCTAGATGTGGAGATGAATGTGGTATCTACTTTGAAAACCTATTTGTGCTCATTTCCCTATGAAGGCATTCGAACATACAAAGCCTATATGGCAATTTTTAATTCACAGTTGTTTTCATATCTGTTCTTCCATGAGATGTTAGATGCAAGAAATCATGATTATAGCCGAATTAAAGTTGTTTCTAATCTGTTAGTCCCCCACAAATCTCAAGATTTTGCAATACTTGAAAATCTTTCCGATTGCTTGCTATTTATGTCAAAATCAGAAACGCCACAGTTGGCTTCTCGCATTAGTAATGATAGATTAAGGTATTATTTTACGAAGATATTAGATATGGTGGTTTATGAAATGTATTTTCCTGAGTATGTATACCAGCGTGGTTTAGACGTAATTGAATATATGCTGCGTGCTCCGTTTATGTTAACAATGATGAAGGAGGAAAATCGTATCTTGGAAACGTACACATGGTTTCAACGACAGGATAATATAGTTCGCCAGAAATTGTCACTACTGGATACGCGCAGCCCTGAATTCTTATATAAAATTCAAACATTTGTACCATATGAGCAAGATTAAGACCATACATATAAGCAATTTTAAATTCTTCGGAGAGTCATCTCCAATAATATTGGACGGGAAGAATTTGCTACTCTACGGAGAAAACGGAAGTGGTAAGAGTTCTATCTACAATGCTCTATATACGTTGTTTGAGGCTGCGTCGAAGACGCCGAAGGGAATAAGGAAATATTTTGTTCCTCTTACAGAAGACACTCCGGAATCTCTCGTCAACATCTATGCCCCTCGTGATGCACAGGGCAATATTGATTCTTATATAGAAGTTACAGACGAAACGAATAAGATATACCGTTTATCGTTAACTGATGTTGACCTATGTGGAAACGATGATTTCAAGGAATCGCAACGTGCATCTGATTTTATATCATACAAAGAATTATTCCTATTCCAACTATTCCGCAATAGTGAATTGTCAGACCTACATGATGTGTTTCAAAGGGCAGTAATTCCCTATTTGCCATGTTCTACATATACATATAGAGGGCAGACACTGTCAAGTTTATCTGCTATGTTTGAGTCGTATTGCGATATTGAAGCCATAAAGGATAAAAATCCGAAAGGAAAAAGAGTGATATATAAAAATAAAGAGAAATACAAGGCTTACTTAAAATTAGAGGAACAAATAAACCAAGAATTACAAGAGCTTGTTGAGTATATTAATGAGCAGTTGCCATCTATAATTCATAGTTTCGGTTATAATTTTAATGCATTTTTGCGTTATGAGAATCAATCTCACAAGAAATACGACATGAGACTTGAGCCGATTCCGTATAGAGTTTTCCTTGAGATAGATGAATATAATGGGCAACCTGTTTCTATTAAGCACCCGAATGTTTTCTTGAATGAAGCAAAAATGTCAGCATTAGCATTTGCTATACGTTGGGCGATATTGACGAAAAGACCTGACGTGTTAGCGACACCAGATGCGTTGCGTGTGTTGGTGTTAGATGATTTGATGATTAGTTTGGATATGGGGAATCGCGAGAAGATATTGAGGTTTCTACTGAATGATGAGCGAGCACGTCAATATCAAATACTATTCATGACGCATGAAAAAACATTGTTTGAGTGTCTAAAAAATAAGTTAGTCATCAAATATCGTATTGGGACAGATAAAGTGGTTGAGAAATTAGATGCGTGCGGATGGATGTTGCGAGAGATGTATGACTATACAGTAAAAGGAAAGCATCTTCCAATGATTGAACCATACGAGTCGAATTATAGTAAAGCACTGGACTTCTTTAATGGGCACAGCGGGAAGATAGATTATTGCGCGTGCGGCAATGCGCTGCGAAAAGCTATAGAGGAGGAGTTTGTGCGGATATTTGAGTCATGGCATGTAGAATACAATGATACCACCATCACGGCACAAAGTAAATTGATGCTAAATACGCTTGTGTTAATTGGCGCAAGTGAATTCCCAAAACATCATATATCTACAGAGGTGATAGATGCTATAGAGCAATTGAGATCGTTTGTGCTCAATCCGTCATCACACTATAATCCAGAGTCTAATTTCTATAAAGAGGACTTGGAGGCTGCCTTTGAGGCATATCGAGTTCTGCAAAAGATACGGACGGAGACTATAGTCCCTTTTGATGAAGTGTTGCAGTTTGAAGTGAGATGCGTAGCGGGGAAAGTGTATGCATACGAGGTAAAGATATTTAGGGAGATTATGGCCAATGTGTCTCCGATGAGTGCAGATGGAGAAATATTGGATTTACGAATGCATGTAGAAGTGAACGAGGTTGGCGGGAAGGTTTATCCTGAAGATAGAAAGACTTTGAGTGAGATATATTCGGAGACTATTAAGTATTTGAAAGAAAAAATGAATGAAGATCCAATAGATATGTCGGCTGCAATATATGATGTGTATACATGGAACGGGAAAACCATCAATGAAGTGTTTGTGGAGACGATAGAGAGATTAAGAGAAACGGAATGAAATCCTTCATGAAAGTGATTCGTAATGAAATAAATCAAAAGATTAATGCTAAATATAACGAATAAAATAGATTGTTGCGGCAGTAATGCGTGCGGAGATGCGTATACGCCATCCTCCCACATCTTTCCCGTATCCTCTGGAAGTAGAGATGTAATAGAAATATAAAGCAAAAAGATAAAAGGCAAGATTTATGAATATTCTCCAGTCAGTAAGTGAAAATTCTAATATACTGCAGGTAATATGCTCGTTGTGTATGTTACTTGTGACGATACTATATGTGGTGTTTACATGGAAACAGTCAAAGTATACGAAACAAACTTTTCTTGAGTCTATTAAGCAGACGAAGGAAGAGCGACAACCTTATATTATACCAACTATAGAACGTGTGTCAGGAGCTGCTTTTGCTACTTCGACTTATGTAAGAGTACAGCTGAATTTTCATTGTAGGATGGAGAATGTTGGCGACTCTACTGCTGTGTCGATATACGCATTTTTATATGCAAAAATGCAACATACACAAGGGAAGCAATTGGTTTACGCTCATTTAATACCCCAATACAATTACTCTAGTAGTGTTGGAAAAGCTACAGACGAAGATATTCATTTTGAAACGAGTCAATTTCGTGATATTATTGAAGATTTGGAAATAGCTTATTCAAAAATATGAAACGGATTGAGACAAATCCTCATCAAGATGCTCATAAAGGTCCGGAGATAACTCTTCGTGTACTTTATAAGAACGTGATGGAACAATGGTTTGAGAGTGAACTTATACAAGAACTCTTGGAAGTCACCTACAAGTCCACGGATGAGAATAAGCATGGAAAGATGGTCACTAATAAGGATATAGCAGATGGTGATATATATAATGGATGTATGATAAATCCCTGCTATTCGCTTATAAATCGCCGAATGGTAAGTGATGAATATGTGAAAGGAGTTTTGAGGTATTGTGGAGAGAATGCGGATACGAGTTTCTTTGAAATAGAGAAGTACATATAAAATTAGTGTAACAAATATCATGATTCTATGAATACAAGATACACCAAGATCATCATATCATTGTCCTATATGTGGACATCCAATGACCAATTATACAGGTATATTTAGACCATTAACGTATTTGAAATGACACCTCTCCCTCCCGCAACTAACCAGATAGATATTCTCTCCAAATGCCATTGACGTATGTTGAATTATAAAATTTTGTAGAATATCAAGAAAATAACCCAATAATATGATACTCCACTTATTGACAGACGAAAAGTTCACTGACTATGCTATTAAGCAGTTCTCGGCTCCGGAAATGATGTCGGAGTTTGTGCTTGTTCCTACAAATAACATGATGGGCCATGTTAGACTGATTGATAAATGTCGAATAGTAAATCAAAATAGTCCCGAATTTAACGAATTACTAACTAATTTAGGTAACTATACCGGAATAGTCTTTCATGGATTGATGTTCCCCAAGTGGCAAACCACTATCCTAAAAAACATTCCAAATCACGTAAAGATGGCATTGTATTTTTGGGGAGGTGAAATATATTCAAGACTAGATATAGAAAATTCTTTTTATGCACCTATTACACGTTTTCTTGTTCAATTGCATAGTGTTAAAAAAAATGAAGCAAATGATAGTCTAACAGAAATACCATTCGAGTTATTTCGAAACGTTGATTATTTTTTAACAAGCATCAAGACTGAATATGAATTTGCAAAACAATATACAACTGTTCCATTTCAATTTATTTGGTACACGTGTTACTCGTTAGAAGAGACAATAGGTCCTTTATTAAGCGAAAAATGTAGTGGAAATAATATATGGATGGGTAATTCAGCTGCGCCATTAAATAATCATTTTGATTTACTATGGTTATTGTGGAAAGGTAGGCTCGTCAGTAGACAAGAACAAACAAAAATTATAATCCCGTTAAGTTATGGTTCACCTTGGGTAAAAAATTTAGTTTTGAAAATCGGGCATTTGTTATTTAATCACAAATTGCAGCCCTTGGTAGATTTTATGCCGCGTAATGAGTATAATAAGATGATGTTATCTTGTTCCACAATGGTAATAGGCTATTGGGAACCTGCCACCAGTGGAAATATTATAACAGCCCTATGGCTTGGTATGAGGGTATATTTAAGTGAGAAAAACATAGCATTAGAAGGCTATAAACAGATGGGGTTAAAAGTTTTTTCTATTGAATCAGATTTAGAGAAATATAAATTTATGCCATTATCTGTAGAAGAAAGATCAGAAAATCGCAAAGCTCTTACAAAGTGGTTTGGCAAACAACATGTTATGGATGCTGTAAAAGATGTTGTAAATGCATTGCAATAAAAAAATAATGATATTAGGTGCCGGAGCAGGGCAACTGCCGCTGATTCGTCGTGCAAAAGAGGCAGGGTGGCACACTATTGTAGTATCCCCGAAAGGCGATTACCCCGGTTTCGCATTAGCGGACGAAATCGCCTATTGTGATATAGCAGATATAGATGCTATTGCGAAATTGGCACAAACGATGCAAATTGATGCGATTGTTACAGGCGTTGTCCGTGGCGTCGCCTATGAGGTCAGAGGCTATA
>ERZ842401.6995-NODE-6995-length-11751-cov-35.101231_pt1 | contig 11751 bp, 7 predicted proteins | sample MGYA00521270_ERZ842401 | MGnify/ENA primary metagenome ERZ842401 (study PRJEB31892, sample SAMEA3878208) | bioreactor metagenome | biome: Moose rumen | place: Sweden | collected 2011-10 | study: EMG produced TPA metagenomics assembly of the PRJEB12797 data set... | reverse complement strand
GACCATCATCAAGAACATCTCGCTGCTGGAACCGTCGTGGCGGTTCATCCCGCACAAGACGCTGATCTTTTTCGACGAACTGCAGAAGTGTCCCGACTGTGCAACCTCGCTCAAGTCATTCTGCCAGGACGAGCGGTACGACGTCATCTGCAGCGGGTCGCTGATGGGCATCTACTACGAGGAGATAGAGAGTAATGCCGTGGGATTTAAGGACGACTTCGATATGTTCTCGATGGACTTCGAGGAATTCCTGTGGGCCAAGGGTTACCAGCCAGAACAGATTGAGGACCTGTACCGGCACATGGTGGACCTGAAGCCATTCTCTCAGTTGGAGATGGACACGATGATGAACGTGTTTCGCGACTACATGAGTCTGGGCGGAATGCCGGAGGTGGTGAAGATGTACATCGACAACGGACATTTCGGAGGCACACTGGAACTGCAACGGCAGTTGCTGAAAGACTACGAAGAGGACATCACAAAATACGCCAAGCAGACGGACAAGGCGAAGGTGCTGGCCGTGTATAACCATATATCCACCTTCCTGGCCAAAGACAACAAGAAGTACCAGATTACTAAGGTGGCCAAGGGTGCAAGAAACAGGGAATACGTGGGCGCTGTGGACTGGCTGAAGGAAGCAGGCGTTATCAACGTGTGCTACTGTCTGAACAACGTGGAGCTGCCGCTGAAGGGCAATTACATGGCTGACTACTACAAGCTGTACTATCACGACACGGGACTGCTTATTGCCTCATTAGACGAAGAGGCGCAGGAGGACCTGCGTGCCAACAAGAATTTCGGAACCTACAAGGGGGCAATATACGAGAACATCGTAGGTGAGATGCTGCGCAAGTCGGGCTACGACAGCCTCTATTTCTACAAGCACGAGAATCCTGCTCTGGAGATGGACTTCTTTGTTCGCGATGCCAACTCGTTGGTGCCAGTAGAGGTGAAGGCAAAGGATAACGCCACGGCTTCGCTGAACAACCTCATCAAGTGGGAGTCCTACCCCGACGTGAAGTACGGCATTAAGCTGGGTTACAAGAACATCGGGTGGAACGGGCAGTTCTACACATTCCCGTATTTCCTCACCTTCCTGTTGAAACGTTTTTTGAAGGAATGTGACGTAAGAAATAAGGAAAAGACCTTATAAGAATAAAGAACGAGACATGAGTGAGAATAATGGCAAGAAACTGTATTTGAACTTTGACGAGTATATTCGTCAGGGGGAGCCGGGGCAGCGGGAGAAGGCTGGGTACTGGCAGACTGCTATCGGACTGCAGGCTGTGGACGGGCTGAAGACTTCGGAGTATCTGCAACAGACGGCTCGTAAGCACATTGAGGGGGACATCACCATTGATGAAGCACGTGAGCTGGTTAACCAGTATTATGTCACAAAGACTGCTCACGATGATGACGATGCAGATAAGGAAGAGGCAGACCGCGTTTCGTCGAACATCGTGAAGGTACTGTCGAGTCCCACTTTTGACTTCAGTACGGGAGGCTACCTGTCGGTGCATCGCCGGGTGTTCGAGGGCGTGATGAAACATGCGGGAGAGTTGCGCACCTACGACATCACCAAGAAGGAGTTGGTTCTGGAGGGCGACACCGTGCTTTACCTGAACTGGGAAGACTTGCGTCGCGCCATCGACTATGATCTGGAGCAGGAACGCTCTTACACCTACAAGGGAAAGAGCCAGGACGAGATGATCGGTCATTTGACGCGGTTTGTCTCGGGCTTGTGGCAGATTCACGCATTCGGTGAGGGCAATACGCGAACCACAGCCGTATTTACCATACAGTATCTGCGTTCGCTGGGATTTGATGTTGACAATGAGCAGTTCGCACGTCATTCGTGGTATTTCCGAAATGCGCTGGTCAGGGCCAACTACCGCAATGTGGCGAAGGGAATCGACTATACGCCCATCTATTTGGAGCGTTTCTTCCGTAATCTGTTGCTGGGTGAGAAGTGGGATTTGTGCAATCGCTATCTGCACGTTCATCCTACGGAGGAATGGAGCGTGCAGCCAAATCTTGCCACCCGAACAAGTATGGAGCAAGTACCCGAACAAGTACCCGAACAAGCTAAGGGGCTGCTTCAAGCGAATAACCCTCTAACCATTGGACTGATAAAAGTAATTGGAGATAAGGAGCTGTCTATTGCCGAGATGATGAAAGTGTTGGGGCTTAAACATCGACCAAACTTTTTGCAATATCATTTGAACCCTGCAATGAAGGAGGGATATATTTGTATGCTCTATCCCAACTCTCCTCGTCATCCACGACAGAAATACCTGTTGACGGTGAAGGGAACGATGCTATATCAAGAACTGTTGAAAAATAACTGAACAGATAAATAACATTTTTGAGCAATGAATAGAGATTTACTTAGACATACGCTGAAGTCGTACTTTGGCTACGACACGTTCCGACCGATGCAGGAGGAGATTATACGGCACACCGTTGGCGGGGGCGATTCGCTGGTGCTGATGCCTACTGGTGGCGGTAAGTCGCTGTGTTTCCAGATTTCTGCATTGGTGATGGAGGGAATGGCAGTTGTTGTGTCGCCGCTCATCTCGCTGATGAAGGACCAGGTGGGGGCGTTGAAGGCCAACGGCATTGCGGCGGAGGCGCTGAACAGCGGTAACGACGAGGGGCTGAACCGAAATATCATCGAACGCTGTCTGGAGGGGCAAGTGAAACTGCTGTATATCTCGCCGGAACGACTGGTGGGCGGCATCATGCAGGTGTTGCAGCAGGCTCGCGTTGCGCTGATTGCTATCGACGAAGCACATTGTATTTCCAGTTGGGGACACGATTTCCGTCCGGAATATACGCAGTTGGGCGGGCTGCGGGAGATGTTCCCGAAGGTTCCCATCATGGCACTCACGGCTACTGCGGACAAGATAACGAAGGAGGACATTCTGAAGCAACTGCACCTGAAGCACGCTCAGATGTTCGTCGGTTCGTTTGACCGCCCCAATCTGAGTCTTGACGTGAAGCGCGGCTATTCCGCCCGTGAGAAACTGCGCTCGATAGTCGAACTGATTAGACGGCATCCGCAGGAGAGTGGCATTATCTATTGTCTGGCACGCAAAACGACAGAGGAACTGGCTTCGAAGTTGCAGAAGGAAGGCATACGGGCAGGCGTGTATCATGCAGGACTGCCTAACGCTGAACGCGACCGCGTGCAGGACGATTTTGTGGCTGACCGCATTCAGGTGATTTGTGCTACCATCGCCTTTGGTATGGGCATCGACAAGAGCAACGTGCGGTTTGTGGTACACTACAACCTGCCCAAGAGCATCGAGAGTTTCTATCAGGAGATAGGGCGTGGCGGACGTGACGGTCTGCCCTGCGAGACGGTACTCTTCTACAATTTGGGCGACATCATCACGCTGCGCAAGTTTGCTGATGAGAGCGGGCAGCAGGAGATCAATCTGGAGAAACTGCAACGGATTCAGGAGTATGCGGAGGCGCAAGTGTGCAGACGACGGATACTGTTGAACTACTTTGGCGAGACGAGCGACAAGAGTTGCGGCAACTGTGATGTCTGCCACACGCCGCCCCAAACGTTCGATGGGACCATCACCGTTCAGAAGGCATTGTCAGCTATCATGCGTACCAACGAGCAGATTGGCTTTACGGTGGCAATAGAGATATTACGGGGCAGTATGTCGCCAGAGGTCATTGCGCATGGCTATAACCAGTTGAAGACCTTTGCAGCAGGACACGATGTTCCCTTCCGCGACTGGCACGACTATCTGTTGCAGATGCTTCAGATGGGATTCATCGAGATTGCGTATAATGAGGACCGACACATCCATGTGACAGAACTGGGAAAGGAGGTGCTGAACGGGAAGCGGGCTGTGCAGTTGGCCGTCATCAATCGCGAGGACTTCAGTGTGAAGGGGCGACGGAAAAGACAGCAGGAAGAGCAGAGAACCACGACTGTTCCTGTTGCACAAGACGAAAACAAGGAACTTTTCGAGAAACTGCGTCAGGTTCGCAAGCGGATTGCAGATGAACATCAGTGGCCGGCATACGTTGTCCTGTCAGACCGTTCGCTGCATCATCTTGCCACAGAGCGTCCCACAACCCTCCAGGCGTTTGGCAATGTATTCGGAATAGGAGAACATAAGCGGGATAGCTTTGGAGAACAATTCATCGAGGTGATTAAGGAGTTTGCGCCTGCACGGGAAGAGTCGCTGTTCCCCGATACGCCAGCAACTGATGAACAAAAGATATTGTTCGACAATCTGAGCGTTGAGTTTGCTGACATGCCTAAACATAGAACTTAATTGTGACTAAAGAAGATATAAGAAAGAATACGTGATATGGAAGAAAAAAAAGATATAATGATTAATGGACAGCAAGATGCCATGCTGTTTCAGGATGCCTGTACTATCATTGAAAAGGCGCAGGAGGAAGCCTATCGTCAGGTGAACGTGACGCTGATAAAGCGCAACTGGCTGCTGGGGCTACGCATCAGTATAGATTTGTTGAAAGCGCAGCGTGCTGAATATGGCGAGCATATTGTAAAGACTCTGGCAAAGTCACTAACGATGCGATATGGGGAGGGCTTTACTAAGACCAATCTATACAATTATATAGGATTTTATCAGAAGTGGCCAGAGATTTTCCACGCAGTGAGTGGAAAATCTAATAGCCTCGAAAACATTTTCCACGCAGTGAGTGGAAAATCTGAGAACATTGTGAACGCACTGCATGCACAATCTCCTATTCGTCTTACTTGGACGCATTATCGCATCATCCTGCAGGAGTCGAGCAAGGAGGCTCGTGACTGGTATGAACAGGAGGCGGCTCGCGAAATGTGGGGTACCCGCACGTTGCAGCGTAACGTGAGTAGTCAGTATTACCATCGGTTGCTGAAATCGCAGAACAAGGCTTTGGTACATGATGAAATGGTGAAACTGACCTCGCCTCTGCAAGACCGTCTGGAGCATTTGAAGAATCCTGTGGTGGCAGAATTCCTGGGCTTCAAGAACAGGACCGACTATACTGAAAGCGAACTGGAACAGACGATTATCGACCATCTGATACCGTTCCTGATGGAGATGGGGAAGGGTTTCGCATTGGTGGACCGTCAGAAGCGCATTCACACGGAGAAGGAGGATTATTACATCGATATGGTTTTCTACAACTATAATTTGCGCTCGTTCGTCTTGATTGACCTTAAAACGACCAAGTTGTGTCATCAGGATGTGGGGCAGATGGACATGTACGTAAGGATGTACGACGAACTGATGTGTCCGCAGGGGCATAATCCGACCATTGGCCTTATCTTATGCGCTGACACGGATGACGATGTGGCCCACTACTCCGTGCTGAACGGTAGCGACCATCTGTTTGCTGCCAAGTATCTGACGTATATGCCCAAGCGGGAAGACCTGCGCCGTGAGATTGAGCAGCAGAAGGAGTTCTACCGCTTGCAGCATAAAGACGACAAGAAGGAAGGATAAACAAATTTAAGTGAGATTTAAGCAAGAATTTAGACGATATGAGAACAAAACATTTAATGTACAAGCCCGCTGGGGTATGCTCGCAGGTCATAGACGTGACGGCTGACGAGAACGATGTGATAGAGCAGGTGTTCTTCATTGGAGGTTGCAACGGGAACCTGCAAGGGATAAGTTCGCTGGTGAGGGGTCAGAGAATTGACGACGTCATCAGCAAGCTGCAGGGCATCCGCTGTGGCATGAAGCGCACGTCATGCCCTGACCAACTCTGCGAGGCATTGAAGGAGTTGAAGAATGCGCCATTGGAAGAATGAAACTTTACGGGCATTTCCACTTGAGATATGATAAGACAGATGTAAGATATAATATATAATATATGGAGTTACTGTCACATTTCAGGACGATAGAGGAACTGGTGAAGGTACTGGACAGGGAGAAGGTGCTGATGCGCGATATGTTTGAGCGACGAAAGTCGATGACTTATCGTGCAGACTTCGCTATGGAGATTGTGGACTATAAGCGGGAAAGGGTGCAATACCTGATAGAGCATGGCGTGATTCATGAGAATGGCGACTTCCTGGAGATGGAGGATGTGTACGTGCAGTTTTTCGAGGAGGTGCTTGAGATGAATGAGGAAATCAGTGTTTCCAGCGTGAAGGAACATATCGATGCGTTGAAAGAGAATATTGGCTACTACCTTGAAGAAACCAATGAGCACCGTAAGGCGCAGTATCAGGGGAATGTCAGGAAGATGCTCCGCCGCATAGGACTGAGGACACTGAAGAACGTGATTGACCTGAAACGCAATGTGGACGTGGCCTACAAACAGGAGCCCAACTACAAAATCAAGAAGACCCGCCTTGAGAATCTGGATGAGAAGCGCAAGGGCATCAAGCAGTTGATGACTGAGTGCGAGAAGATGATGGATGGAGAGGTGGTATTCTTCAAAATGGCCACCGACCCTGACATGCAGCGCACAACGATGGATGTGCGTAACGACTTTACAGAAGCAGACCATAACCTGCTTGAGATAGAGCACCAGATTATCGAGTACATCAACCAGATAGAGCAGCAGAGCCTGTTGCTGAAGAAGATACGTAGGCTGAAATACCTGAAAGACCAGTTGACCTGGCGTGAGGATACGAATGTAGTCCGTGCGCTGGCTGACGACCATCCGTTGTGGACGGAGAAACGCCCCTACAACCGTATCTTCCTTTCGGTGGATATGCTTCGCAGCAATGAAGAAGCCTACGCCTTGATACGCAAGATAGCCGGGAGAAACGAGGTGCGCAGGTTAGCGAGGACGGAGGCAGACCCGTTGGATGCGGTATTCCTGAATGACAGCACAGAAGAGGTGAGCAGCGTGAACACTACCGAACTGTGGAATGCCTTCAAGGCGCAAGGTCAGCACTTGTTCTCGTTTATCAGGAACTACGGCTATCACCAGCCGCGAACATTGAGTGACCACATCATACTTTACTGCCAGATAGCAACGCAGCACAGCGATGAGTTGCGCATCACCGACAACTACGAGACATTTGAGAACATAGAATATGCACTGATATATGCGAGCTAATACACAACAAATCTTTGAACGGTTGAGCAAGGGCGGTTTCCTCTCTGTTGACAGTACCAACCAGGAGGTAAAACACCTGTATGACGACATCGAGGAAAACTATGGTGACTACGAGACCTATTTCTTGGAGCTGGGGCTTCGGTTGGAGTCGGGCGACGGCTATTACTACTTCGCCCGCACTGCTGAGGGCAAACAGACCATTGAACAAAAACTGCAGAGCTTTGCCCAATGGGTAGATATTCTGGATTTCCTGAAGACCTACGACATCACGTTCTCTACGGGTTTTCAGTTCCGCAGCACACATATCCTGGAACGCATCAATCTTGACGTGGAGTTGCGCGACAAGGCCCGCAAACTGTTCCGCAAACAGAACACCAACCAGGAAATAGTTGAGAAGCTCATCAGCGAACTTACCACGATGGGATTTGCTGAACTCATCAACGAGGAAGACGGCACCTATAAGGTGACAGCCGCCTTCCACTATGCTGAGGATATGGTGAACCTGATAACCATCTATAACGAAGAGGAGGTGCCCGAGCTATGAGACATTTAAATAAGATTATCTTCCTGAACTCAGCGAATATCCCATACGCAGAGGTGATGCTGGACGGCAATGTACATTTTGCGGGGACACAGGGTGTGGGAAAGAGCACGGTATTGAGGGCGCTGCTTTTCTTCTATAATGCTGACAAAATGAGACTTGGCATTCAGCAGGGCCAGAAATCGTTCGAAGAGTTTTATTTCCGTTATAGCAATTCCTACATCGTCTATGAGGTAAAGACCGAGCAGGGCGCCTACTGCATTATGACCTATCGCAGTCAGGGGAAGGCTGTGTTCCGATTTATTGATGCGCCCTACGAGAAATCATGGTTCGTAGATGACAGCGGACGCGTGGAGAGCGACTGGATTCGCATCCGTGAGCGTATTGCTGGCAGAGACATCAGCGCGAAGATAGAGACCTACGAGCAGTATCGCAACATCATCTTTGGCAACACCCACGACCGCAGCCACCGCTTCGACAAGTATGCCATTGTGGAGAGTTCAAAATATCAGAACATCCCAAGGAGCATCCAGAACGTGTTTCTGAACAGTAAACTGGATGCCGACTTCGTGAAGAATACCATCATCCAGTCGATGACAGAAGTGGAGGACTGCATCCGCCTGTCGGACTATCGCCACCTGGTGACTGACTTCGAACGGGAGTTCGACGAGATAGACTGCTGGTATCGCAAAGACAGCAACGGTGAGATACCTGTTAGAAACAAGGCGGCAAAGGTGGTGGAGACCTACCGTCTGCTCATCGCCCTCGACTACGAGATGACGCAGACGTGGCACCGGCTGAATTATGCCGTCGGTCATACGCGAGAGCAGATACCTGTTGTGGAGGAAGAAATCCGAGGGCTTCAGGAGCGCTTGGCGAAGATTAAGGAGAAACTCGACGGAGCACAGCAGGAATACGAGAAGGAACACGACCGCCTGACAAAAGAAATCAGTAAGCGGGAGCAACGCCTGGACGACATCCGCAAGAAACGCAAATATTATGAGGAGATAGGCATCAAGGCCATGATGGAACAGGATGCGCTGGAACCGAAATTGCAGAGTGAGAAGGCCCAAAAGGAGAAGATGCTTCGTGCCTTGGAGGAACAATATAAGGACGTGACGGAGAAGTACCGTGCGCTCTATGCTGCGCTCGACGATGAGTGGAGCAAGTTTGAACTCACGCTGAAAGAAGAGTTGCAACGCCAGCGTGACAGGATACAGACGGAGAGGGACAAATGCGTGAAGATACGCGACCAGCGGAAGAAGTCGGTGGAGGATGGCTACGGTGAATGGTTGTCAGCATCAGACGAACGGCTGAACACCTTGCAAGGGAACCATGCATTGGCAGACAAGCGGCTGTCAGAGTTGCAATACTGGCATCCGATGGAAAAAGAAACATCTGGTTGTCAGGAAGATATCAGAAATCTGAAGACTCAGGAGCAAGAACTGAAGAGCAAGTTGGAAGTCACAACCAACAGTCTGAAAGCACAGCGACAGGAATGGGAACTGAAGAACGACCAATTAAAGCGTGACTTCGAGCGCAAGCAGGAAGAGGCGCAGAACGGATTGAAGCAACTTCAGACGGAGTTGGCGGAAACAGAGGCGCTGCTGGCCCGCTGGAATGGGTCGCTGTATGAGTGGCTGACGCAGAACAAGCCGGGTTGGGAAGACACCATCGGGAAGGTGGTGGACGAGCAGCAGGTGCTATATGCACAAGGGCTTTCGCCTCAGTTGGCAGAGGATGGCAGCCTCTATGGGGTGAGCCTCAACCTTGACGCCATACCTCAGCATCATCGTACTCCCGACGAATACCGCTCTCTGCAAAAACAGCAGCAGGAAGCCGTTGCAGCCAAAAAGAAAGAAATGACTGAACTCGAAGCGCAAGCGACAAGCGAGCAGGAGGCATTGCGCAAGATTTATAAGGGCAGGATAGCGGAACTCAGCGAACAGGAGACAATTCAGCGTGTTCAGTTGGAGCAGAATCCTACCAAGATAAAGGATGCGGAGACTCGTCTGCGGCAGGCTGAACGCAAAGAGCAGGAACTAGTGGCTGCGGAACGCGAAAAACGCACAAAGGTCTATAATGAAACGCTGTTGGCTTTGGAAGGAGAGAAAACCGCTCGCCAACAGCAGCGGACTAAGCGCGACAAGGACATGAAGGCGGCTGACAGTGAGTATAACAGTGCCATGCGCGACCTACAGAAGCAGTTCGACAGCTTCCGACAGAAGCAGTCTGAGGAAAAGGCAGCCCGCCAGAAAGATATCAGCGAACGCAGGCAGATGCTGGAACGGCAGGAACGTGACGAGTTGAAGGGCAAGGGGGCAGACACGAACGCCCTCGACCTCTGTCGCCGCGACATTGCCAACCTGAACGCCGTGCTCGACAAGATTGACCAACAGCGCCACTATGTCATAGAATACCACAAGGACGAAGAGGAACTCTTCTCGCATGAGTCTGAGTTTCGGGAGGATAAACGGCAGTTGGAGGCCAAGGATGCCGCTGCCCGTCAGCAGTACGACGACAAGCGTAAGCGCCATGAGGCAGAACGTGCGGAGAAGGCTGGTCAGCTTGAAGTAAAGCAGACTGCTGTCAAGACCATGCAGGAGGGTCTGAAGCAGTACGACCTGCTCTGCCATGTAGAAAATATCCTGCCCGAAGCATTCCTGCACGACGACGTGGTTTCGACTTCGTCAACGGCCTTGACCGACCTGGTGGTGCAGATGCGTGGTGCCGTCAACAAGAAACGCCAGAAAATGGATGAACTGAAACGGGCCACCAACTCGTTCAACTCCCATTTTGGTGCCAACAACACCTTCCACTTCATCACTCCGCAATACGATGAGGACTATCTGGCCTTTGCCCTCAACCTACAGGACTTCGTGGAGAACGACAAGATTGAGATGTACCGGTCGCGCGTCAGCGAGCATTACAACACTATCCTGCGCAGCGTCAGCCGCGAGGTGGGACTGTTGATGAACCACTCCGCAGAAATCCGAAGTATCATCAGCGAGGTGAACCGCGACTTCCAGGAGCGCAACTTTGCTGGGGTCATCCGCAGTATCGAACTGCGTGCTGAGGAGTCATCAGACCGTATGATGCTCCTGCTACGCCAGATACGCGACTTCACCGAGGAAAATGCGCTGACCATCGGTGAGGTGAACCTCTTTTCGGGCAGCGACCGTGACAGGGTGAATGAGAAAGTGGTGGAGTACCTGAAGAAATTCATGAAGCAGTTGCAGAAAGAACCGTCACGCACAGAGCTGACGCTCAGCGACACCTTCCGCTTGCAGTTCCGCATCCAGGAAAACGATAACAACACCGGCTGGGTGGAACGCATCAACAATGTGGGCAGCGACGGCACCGACATCCTGGTCAAGGCGATGGTAAATATCATGCTTATCAATGTGTTCAAGACCAGGGCTTCGCGAAAGAATGGCGACTTCATTATTCACTGCATGATGGACGAGATAGGCAAACTGCATCCCAGCAACGTGAGCGGCATCCTGCAGTTCGCCAACGTGCGCAACATCTACCTCATCAACTCGTCGCCAATGGGGTATAATGCGGATCTTTATAAATACAACTATCTGCTGACAAAGGACGGCAAGTCGCAGACGCACATCAAACGTCTGATGACAATCAATGCGTGATGAGGATTTCACAGACTCTTGCAAACACCTTACAACGGCTCATGAATGGAGAGTCGGTTGCTGCCAGCACACTCCGAAAGGACTTTGCAGAGACACTTATGGCAGAGGGACTGCTGACTGTGCAGACAAATGGCAGCAGGAGAAAGTTCCGGGCTATCGATACCGAGGCTTTGAAGAATTTTTTGCAGGGACGCTATGAAGGGCTGAAGACGATTGGTGACGTGATTCCTGCGTTATATGAGACACGTTATGAGCAAGCCTTTGAAACGGGTAATTCAAAACTGGTCAAAGTTCGCTCATGTCCCGGCTTTCCCGTCAACAGCTACGAGCCTATCGTCTGTACGCTTCGTGGCCGCGAGTTTGTAGTTAGTCCAATGGAAGGCAACTTTGTGTTCATAGATGACTGGCAGCATTTTGTCATTCCAGAGGATGTTGTCGTGGTGGGGATAGAGAATATGGAGAATTTCCGTATGATTCGTCAGCAAAAGGCGTTGTTCGAGAGGG
>ERZ842401.6993-NODE-6993-length-11755-cov-2.999060_pt1 | contig 11755 bp, 21 predicted proteins | sample MGYA00521270_ERZ842401 | MGnify/ENA primary metagenome ERZ842401 (study PRJEB31892, sample SAMEA3878208) | bioreactor metagenome | biome: Moose rumen | place: Sweden | collected 2011-10 | study: EMG produced TPA metagenomics assembly of the PRJEB12797 data set... | reverse complement strand
TCCGATCTTATTCTAATATTTTAAATAAGCTATTTAATCAAAAAACTATGGCTGCTTTAGGAGTTAATGTCTAGGATTTAAGTCCTGTAATTAAAAATACTATTACCGGCACAGAAGCTGTTGCTAGTGCTAAAAATAAATTAATGCTTGTTGAAAAATAGTTATCAGCAGATGAGCAAAAACAATATAGCACTCAAATGGCTTTAATAGAAGCATATAAAGAACAAACTAATGTTTTAGCTCAAAAAGTAGTTGAAGAACAAGAAAATTTAGAAAAAACTCTTGATAGTATGACTACCACAGAGGCAACTACCGCTCTGGAAAAATAGCGGAAAGCTGGTTTAGATGAATTAATTGCTAAAGAAAAAGAAGCTAAAGAATTATGGATGTCTTCTACAGATTTTGCGAGTTAGGTTGATAATTATACTAAATATATTCAAGCTAGTGAAGCCGTTGATGAATATAGAGATAAAACAGAAAGATTGGTTTCAACTCAAGATGATTTAATTTTTAAATTGCGAACTCTTTATGAAGAGCAATTAAAATTTAATATGTCTTAGGCAGACGTTGCTAAATAGTCAATAGAAGTAGGAGATTGTTTTTAGGATATAACAACATAGATTGATACATTAATTAAAAAAAGCGCTAGTTCTCATATGAGTAAAAGCAGTATTGGACAATCTTTTAAAGATATTCGTGCTTAGTTAGAACCTCTTTTAGAAGCATTTCCTCAACTTAAAAAAGATGTTGATAATATTTTTAAAGGTAATCCAACTGCGAATCAACTCCGAGAACGTTTAGGCCAATTAAGTACAAAGTTGAAAGAATTAAAAGTTGAAGGCAAAGATGCAAAAGATATATTAAATAAACTTGGAGATGGAGTTAATGTTAAAACTCTTGAAGATGGATATAATAGTTTACACGTAAAACAAGAAGAGTTAAAAACTGCTTAGGAAGCTTTAAATCAAGCAGTACAAAATTTTAATCCTTAGCATATTATGACAGGAACAGAATCTTTAACAAGAATGGCTGGAGCTGGAATGTAGGTTCATATGGTAATTTCTAGTTTAAAATCAGCTTTTTCTACATTAGCAAGTGATGCTTCTGTTTTAGAAAAATTTTCTGCTGTTTTAATGGCCTTTGGTATAAGTGTTCCTGCTACTATTCAAGTATTTAAAAGTTTTAAAGCAGTGATTGCTTCTTTTAAAGCAGAATTAGCGTTAGCAACTATTGAATAGGAAGTATTTAATTTAACACAAGATGAAGCTGCTATGAAAGAAATAGCTACTGCCGCAGCTACTGGTGCAAGTACAAGTGCTACTATTGCTAATACTATAGCTAAAAAATTGCAATTATCTACAGAAATGCAAAATTTATTAGCTAAAAATTTAGAAAATGCGGCTAAAGCAAAAGGAACTGCCTTAACTGAAGAAGAAATTATAGCTACTACTTTAATGACTTTAACAAAAGGAGCAGAATCAAAAGCTCGATGGGGTAATGTAGCTGCTATGTTAGCAGAAAAGGCGGCTGTTTTAGTTGTTATTGCGGCTATTGTTGCAGCTATTGCTATAGCTACAGTTATTATTAAAAAAATGTAGGCTGCTAGAGAGGCTGATCGAAAATCTGCTGAAAATTCTGCTAAAGCCGCAAAAGAACTTTAGGAAGCTTATGAAAATACAAAAAAAGCTTATGAAGATTTATAGAATACTATAAAAAATTATGACGATGCTAAAAAAGCATTAGATGAAATGACTAAAGGTACTCGAGAGTGGAGAGATAAACTTAGAGAAGCAAATGAACAAGCTAGATAGTTAATTGAAACATATCCTGAATTAGCAAAATATGCACATTATACTAGTAATGGCTTATTAGAAATATCTCAAGAAGGTTTAGATAAAGCTCTTGATAAATAGTCTCAAAAAACCGCTGCAGCGATGTCTAGTGCAATGATGGCAAAAGGTGTCTCAAAAATAGCTTCAGCTCAAGCAGATGTTACAGATTTTAAAAATAATTAGCATTGGAGAAATCAAACAACTGATATTATTTCTGCTGTTGGTATAGGGGCTGGTTTATTAGGAGGCTTTCTTTTACCTGCTGGATTGGTTGTTGGTGCATAGAATACTGCAGCAGCTATACATGACAATAAAATAGATAAAGCTATAGATAAAGCTGTTCAAGCATATACAGAAAATGCTGAATTAGTCGGAAAAACAGATGAAGAGTTAGCTGATATGTTTGATGTTACAAAAGATCTTGTTCCAAAAATTAGAGAATTAGGAGAAGCTACTAGACAAGCAAAAGAAGATTTTATTATAACGGCTAATGAAGCATTAATTGCTTTATATGAAGGAAATGAAAATATTAATCATGCAGCTGCTACAGCTGCTATTGCCGGTGGAGGAAAATATTCTCAAGAAGTATATGATAAATATTATGAGCAATATAAAGCTGATGCTGCAAGCAGAGGGCGTAATGTCGCTGGAATAAAGACTCGAGCAAACGAAACTTCTAAAGGGGCTTTTGCTGAATATGCTAAAATTATTCAAGATGAAAACAAGTATTAGCAAGTTACTGCAACTAATTATCTTCAAAATGGTGGAATAGAATTTACCGTAATAACTGCAAATGGTGAAAAAGAAAAGAAAACAGTTACTCCAGAAGCATTAGCTTCTAAAGTAGCTGGTGTTAAAGCTGCTGAATAGGAAACAGCAGAGGGCGAAAAAAGAGCTGCTGTATTAAATAATCTTAGTGATAAAACTGCTGAATTTTTATAGATTGCTGCTTCTAGAGCCGATGATGAAAACGGTGAACCTCTTGCTTTTAATGATATAGATACTTTATTAAGATTTTTAGAATTAAAAAATGATAAAGACGTTTAGGCAGAATTAAAAAATTTAACAGAAGCAGATTGGAAAAGTATTACTGCAGGAGATAATTAGATTGGTGATGATTTTAGAACTGGAGAAATTGTAGCTGCTCGAGCAATTACAAAACAATTTGGAGAAGGTATTACAGAAGAAACTTTAAAGCCTCTTTTAGAGGTTAGAGAAGCTTTAAATTTTGTTGAAGCATCTAAAAAAGCTGTTAATGCATTAAGTGAAGTAAAAGACGCTTTAAAAGAAGTAATGACTCAAGAAGATTGGGATGAAATTGATACAAAATTAACTCAAGCTGGAATTGATAATATTTCTTCTGAAGATTTAAAAGGTTTAACTTATGAATAGCAAAAAAACATATTAGATACAGCTTATAAAGAATAGATAGAAAATATAGTTACAACAAGTAAAGAAACTGTTGCAAATACTTCTAAAACAATTAACTCTTTTAATTCTTTAATAAAACCTTTACAAGAAAGAAAATCTCGTAATACAATAGACGATTTTTTAGCTTCTGGAGCTACAGATCGTACAGAAGTAAAAAATAAATACAAAGATTGGCAAGCATACAAAAAATTTTTTGACACTACAGAATTTACAAATGATGATTATATATATTATTATAAACAAGCAGTTCAAAATAAAGAAATTACACCAATTAAAGTAGAATATAATTCAGATTAGGAAAGATATCAAGCACTGGGTCAAAAAGTTATAAACGAGCCGGTTACGATTAAAGATTCTGGATATTTAGATAGTGATTTGTTTGCTGTTGAAGGTAATAATGATTTATTTTCTATTAATGAATTATATGGAAATAATAATGCAGCTACAAGAAATACATTATTAAATGCTGCTATAGAAGCTGGAAAGCAAGTATTGTCTAAAAGAAATGAAAACGCAGAAACAGACTATGAAAATGCAATAAAAGATTGGGAAAATGAAATTCAAAAAGATATTGATACTTATAATGAACAAATTAAAGAACAATAGACAGATCAAGATAAAGCTAATCAAGACATTGCAGATGCTTAGGATATGGTTAATACTAATTTTATTCGTACTGCTTCTACTTTGCAAGAGCTTGATAATGCAGTTGCTTATGGCAATAGTCTATTTGATGAAGGCTGGCTAAAAACCGGAGATTATTCTTAGGCTTTAATTTCTATGGCATCTAATTATGATAATGCTGCCGATGAAGTAGCTAAATTTAATTTGGCTCTTTCTCAAAATGATGAAGAATTATTAAACGCTGCAGAAAATTCTTTACGTTTATCTATTCGAGTAGGTGAGTTAGCTGAATAGTATGGATTAACTGCCGAAGATGTAGAAATGTAGGCTAGATTAATTCAAACACAATATTAGAACCAGGGGCAAGAAATTTCTGGAGAGGCGGCAGCAGAGATGGCCGGCCGCAATCAACGACTAAATCGTGGAGTTAAAACACTTTCTGAAAATTTTGAATCTTGGAATGAAGTTTTACAAACTGCTGATAGTTTATCAACAGAGTATGCAGAAGCTTTAAATGATACTTATGAAGCTTTAGCTGATTTAACTGGTGCAATAGATGCAGCACATATTCCATTGGATTTTCTAAATAAACAAGCAAAAAGTGGAGCTTCTATATTAGATTTAATGGCTAAGGCAGCCGAAGGTGATCAAGAAGCTATTAGAGAATTAAATTATGAATTAGCGAGAACTACTTTTGAAAATTTAGATTATTCAAAAGATGTATTAGATTTAACAGACGATAATGATTCTATAGTTACTAATATTATTGGTGATCCAATAGTTTTTGAAGAAACTAAAAATCGTATTTTACAAACTATTGATGATTTATATAGTGCAGCAAGTAGTTATGATATTGGACAAAATTTAACCGATGAGGATTGGGCTAAATAGTTTATTCAAGATCTAAATGAGATGGCTGCTGCTACTGGAATGACAGTAGAAGAAATGAATTCTTATCTTTCTCAAATAGGAGTAGATATTCCAGTAGAAACAACATATATAGAATAGACTAGAGAATTACCTGAATATGTAACGCATCATAGATATACGACTGGAAAATTAGAAGAGGGCGAAACTGGTATTGCAATTGATGATTACTCCTGGACTGAAGCTTCTGGGAAAATAAATACAGCGAAAGAACGTATTCCAGTAGCTAAAATAGGTGAAAATGCAAAAATTACTTATACCGGTGGAGGTTCTGTTGGAGGAATATCTAATTCTTCCACGTCAGGAGGATCTGGTGGCTCTTCTTCTTCTACTCCAAAGCGGGAATCCACTAAAAATACTTCCGATGAAACAGAACGTTATCATGTTATAAATAAAGAAACAGATCAATTAACTAAAGCTTATGATAGATTAAATACTGCTAAAGATAGAGCTTTCGGCGCAAATCGTCTTAAGTTAATGGATGCAGAAATTGCTAATACTAAAAAGCAAATTGCATTAAATAAAGAATATATTAAAGAAGCTCAAGCTTATGCTCAATAGGATTATAATAATTTAATAAATGGTAAACAAAATGCTTATACTATTGATGGATAGTGGTATTCATCTGAAGGATTGCGTGGATTAGGTGTTGAATTATAGCTAGATGAAAATGGTGTAATTCAAAATTATGATGAAATTATGGCAGCAGCAACAGCAAAATATAATGAACGTATTGCTGCTTATAATGCTAATCCAGAAAACAGTAATCTTAAAGAGATTGCTGATGCTGAATTTAATGCTATTAAAGAATTAATTTCTCAATATGAAGAATCTAATGAACTTGTTCAAGATAAACTTGATGAAAATCAAAAGTTAATTAATCAATTACAAGATTAGAATCTTGAAAAGTTTAATTATAAACTTGAGCTTAAACTTAAAATTAGTGAAAGAGAAAAAAAACGTATTGAGTTTGAGTTACGAGAAATTGGTGATGATGCATTTAAATTTGCTGAAGCTTTAAGTAAAATGTTCTCAACTGATGGTAGCGCAAATCAATGGACAAATGCTATTGACTAGTTACAAACCTATAAAGATAGTTTTAAAGAATTAAATGAACTTTATGAAAAAGGTGATGTTTCAGAAGAAGGATATATAGAAGGATTAGAAGAAATTAGTAATGGTATCTATGATTAGTTAGAGTCAATTCTTGATTTAAAAGACACTATGGAAGATTATTATAAAAATACTCTTTCTAAATTAAAGGAAAAATATGATGCATTATATGCTTCAATGACCCATGGAAATGAAGTCCTTGAACATATGAAGACTCTTCTTGGTTTAATAGGTAAATCTACTGACTATGATTCTATTGGCAAACTTCTTGAAGGACAAGCTGAAATTTCTAAAAATGCTTATGATGTTTCTAAAGCTAATTATGAAAAAGATAAGAGATTAAGAGAATAGAGAGAAAAAGAATTAGAAGAAGCTGAAAAAAGGGGTGGAGAAGAATAGATTACAATAGCTAAAAAACAGCTTGCAGCTGCACGAGAAGCTGAACAAGCTTCACAGTTACAGATGCTTACAGATTTAGAAAACTATTTAACTAAACGTAAAGAAATAATTAATAATAATATAGAAAAATCATATGCTGAATCTGAGAAGATATTAAGTAATGGAATGGGCTTTGATTATCTTAATCAATCTATGGAGCTTGCGGCCGCAGGTGCTGAGCGATTCTACACCAAGACTAATTAGCTTTATGAGACAGATAAAATGCGTCGTAAACTTTAGTAGGATATAGATAAAACTACTAATGCCGCAGCTAAATAGAGACTTGCTGCATTTGATCGAGAAATTTAGCAAATGCAAGATAAAAATAAGCTTAGTAAAGTTGAATTAAGTCTTGCGCAAGCTCGCTATGAACTGCTTCTGGCGCAAATAGCTCTTGAAGAAGCTCAAAATGCTAAAACAACTGTTCGGCTTTAGAGAGATGCAGAAGGTAATTATGGCTATGTTTATACTGCTGATTAGTCAAAAATCGCAGACGCTGAATAGAATGTTGCTGATAAACAAAATGATCTTTATAATACTGCTAGAGAAGCAGAACAAAATTCTATGCAAGAAACTGTTAAATTGCGTCAAGAATTAAGAGATAAATTACATGAAATTGATATAAATGAAGAACTTTCAGATGATGAAAAAAGATAGAGGAAAAAAGATATTAGAGCAGCATATTTCTAGTAGCTTGAAGATTTAGAAGGAGATCATTCTTTAGCTCTTGAAATATTAAATGAAACATCAGCAACTAATATGAACGATACTTGGACAGATAATTTCAAAGAAGTTATGGAAAATAATACTGAAATGATTGATAACTTCATTTCTGAACAAGATAGATTAGATGAATATCTTTATGGTAAAGATGGTAAAGGTGGAGCGTTTAAAGATTTAGCTGATGCTGCTAGAGACGTATTAGGTGTTGAATTAAGCAATCTTGGAACTATTATTAGTGATAATACAAGTAAAAGTAAAGAGTTTAAAGAAGAATTAGTAGGAAAAGATGGTAAAAGCGGTTTAGTTAAAGCAACTAAAGAAGAAGCTACTGAAGTGGCTGATTTAACACTTAAATTTGGTAAAGCTATTAATGAACAGATTGATGAGTTAATTAAAAAATCTACTGAAGACATTACTATTAAAACTAACTATGAAGATACTCATAATGTTAAATATAATTTCACTTATACCAATACAGGAAATCCACCTCCGGAATATAAAGATACAGAAGTAACTGTAACTGGTGGAGGGAATGGAGGCAAATAGCCTGAACCAGAAGATAAACCTTATAAAATTTATGAGGGAGCCGCTAATGGTAAAAAAGATTTAGTAGCAGAATTTACAGATGAATCAATAGCTCAAAATGAGTTTAATGAGAGATATATAGATAATAATATAAATGAATATAAAGGTCAAAAATATCTCTTAAGCTACGGAGGTCCCATTAGACAAGCTCAATTGCAAAAAGGTGAAACTGTTATAGACAATATACCAGGAATGGATGCTAATTAGTTTTTACAATTGACTGATCCAAAAGCTTATAAAAGAGGAATACGATTATATGATACCGGCGGTTACACCGGCTAGTGGTATCATTCTTCTGATGATCCTATGATGAGCGGCAAACTCGCTATGCTCCATGAAAAAGAACTCGTCCTCAACCAAGAGGACACCAAAAACTTCCTTGCCTCTATCGAAATAGTAAGAGACCTTGCTCGGATAATAGACTTACAGGCTGCTTCCGTTGGACTGCGGCAATAGCTCGAAGCAAGGTTTGGATTCGACGCTGCGCAAAGCGAGCTCGCGCAAAACATAGTCATCAATGCGGACTTCCCGAATGCAACAGACCATAATGAGATTATGGAGGCGCTCGAAACTCTCGCTGATCGGGCCGCGCAATATGCTAATCGAACCAACCGTTTAATAGATTCAATGTAGCAAAGAAGATAATTTAATAAAAGGAGAGACTTTTAACCGAGTCTCTCCTTTTTCTTTTTGCTTCTGGTCTAATCAAATTATTTGACTTACTTAAAAAATTATAATATAATAGAAATATCAAGAGACAAAGGAGTGAATATAATGGCAAAGACCGATATTAATGAAAATATTTATCGAGCTATAGATACTATTATAGACGCTCGATTATAGAATGTAAATTTTAATTCTACTGTATTATGTACTATAGCAGATGATTCAAAGGCTGCTTCTGGAATATTTACTGTAGATAATGCTGGTATAAAATTCCAAGCTACCTCTATGGATAAAAGTTTTAAAGTAAATGATTAGGTTTATGTAACTGTTCCTAATAATAATTTTGATGCGCAGAAAATTATTATTGGTAAAAAGGAAGATTTTGCTAAGCTATAGGAATAGTGGAAAGACCCTTTTAGTTATTTAGATATTAAATATAAGTTTGATGATGATAGTGAAGCGATAGAAATTACTCCTACTTATCATGAAGAGCAAGACCGCAATCCTTAGTCGATTTTAGTTAAAAAAATTATTTTAAATGATAATTTTTTTAATCTTAATTGGTAGAATAATTATGTTAATTAGTATAATAATATAGCTGATGCTCAACAAGATTTATTAGATGCTGGTTGGGCAAAAATTACTAGTTCTCAGCCAGAATTTACAGACAAAGATAAAATGCCTTTTAGAACTATTTTAAAACGGTCTAAAGGTACTTGTGATTCTTATCCTAATCAATTTTTTTATAGAATAAAAAATTTTAAGCAAGATTTTGTTCCAACAGATAACAATATTGAATGTGATAAATATGGTTCACAATATGGATATAGTAGTTCTGTTCGTGCCACTTGGAAAGAATATGGACAATATGAACTTGATGGATCTGGAAATCATTGTGTATTTAATTCAACTGCTGAAATTGATGAAATTAGATTTGGACAATATGGTAATTATTTTGATCTTTTTTATAATGAAAAAAAATATCAACCTATTTAGTTAAATGGTTTAAAAAATATTATTATAACAACAGATATTAAAACTAATTTTATTCAAGAACCAGATCAAGTTATTGCTGGAACATATTTACTTGAATGCGTATTAACTTTAGAAGATAGAGATGATACTACTAATATAAAAACAATTTCATTAACTATGTCTAATGAACAAGATTTCTTAGGAGATTCTTATAATTATTTTGATTTTTTCACTCAAACTGCATTGTTTGATTGTTCAGAATATCAAAATTATATTCTTAATAAAATAGAATTTAAACTTTGGCAAAATGATAATTTTACTGGAATAGAAGAAGGGTCTAAAATATATGTAAAAAATCCAAAAATTTATTTTGGATTACCTATTCAAGAAACCACAGTAGGCTATAAAAGTTATAAATCTTATTTTGAATCTTCTCATGATTATTACCAATAGTTAAAGCCTAGTACTATTGCATATATAGATGCGTGTTTAAAGCATATTCCTCCAACAGATACAGAATTATTAAGCGATGGACCTTTTGAAATAACTTTTTCTCAATTTGAGACAACTACAGATCCAGCCCCGGTTGAGGGAAAACAATATTATAAATGGATATCTGGATAGTATTAGCCAGTTTCCTCTCCTACGTCACCTTATCCTGATGATTGGCCAACTAAATATTATGAAGAAATTTTTTATTCAGTAAAACGATATAAGCCAAAGATTTATCAAAAGATTATTGATAACGGTAAAGTTCAATATAAGGATATTGATTGTTATTATGATAACATTCGTTACATAGACAATCCTGAAAAAAATCTATATTCTTGGAACACAAACAAAAAACTCTGGGAGTTTTAGAATGAAAACACTTATAGTTTAACACAAGATACAAGCGTTTGGAAAGATAAAAATTATTATACTCGTTCTGGAGATGATTATACTTTAGTAGAAGATCCTAAAGGAAATCCTAAAATACAAGGATATTATGAACGAGAAAAAGATTTTTATGTTTGTTATCCTGCCGGCAGAGAAATAACTGGTTATATAGGTAGTATAGAAGAAAATAATACAGATGAATCAAGTCCTCCTCAAGTAGGCATTTCTTCTATAGATAATAATGTTGATGTTGTATTAGCAGCTAATGCTCGTAATTCAAATATTTTAATTAGTAGTAAAGATACTGATAGTCATATCTCTCTTAATACTGCTAACAATAGAAACATTACTATTAATGAGAATAATGATATTGTTATTAATAATAATGGTAAATCTTCTATTGATTTAAATGAAGATTTATTATTAATCAAAAATACAAACAATAGTAATGACAACGGTATTAAATTATCAAATAATCCCTCTGGAAAAGGAGAAATTTCTTTAAGGCTTGGTTATGATAATGGACAACCAGCTTTAACAATCTATATTCAAAAAACTAACGGAGAACACAAAACATTAATTATCAATTATGATAATTTAGATAGATTAATTAATTAAGAGATAAAGGAGATATAAAAATGAATAATTATATTATTACCCAGGCGCAACTAGAGCAGCTTTCGAGAATTTACAATACTTTCATTGAAGTTCCCGTCCGCGGCGAAGGAGCTTTCCTTCATGTCGATGCTCTTAGAGCCTTACAACAAGTAATTAATACAATTTCTCAACAGCCAGAAGCAAAGCCCGAGGCAGAAAACGAATGAGATAAAGGAGTGATTTAAAATGGGTGTTCAATTATACCCCCCAATCATACCTAATGTATTAACTGCTATGTATAATGATACAGAGGGAATAGCTATTGCTATTCCCTTTTCTTTAAACAGAGCAGTTTCTGCGAGTTAGATTTATAACTTTAATATAAAAATTAAAACAGTCTTTGATAATAAGACTATTTATACTGGTAATATATTAAATTTAAGCGATGCAGATTATGCGCAAGGATAGCCAGCTGCTATTACTGAAATGATTGCGGCCGGGGTTATTAGCGGCCACATAGAGAGTGCACCGGCGCTCGTGGTTGGCCAGTATTATAAAATTCAAGTTGCCTTTGTTAATTATAGTGATGCAACTGGAGGAAATACGCCTTCTCCAACAATAGGTATTTATTCTTCTGTTGCAACGATTAAATATACTGCTCTTCCAGAAGTAGCAATTCAAGGTAACTTGAGTACTACGGAAGATAATATTTTTGCTTATACTTATTAGGGTAGTTTTGATAATTCTAATGACCCTAGCGAAACTAGAGACTAGTATAGATTTGATTTACTGCTTAATAATGAAGTTGCTTTTACTAGTGGCTGGTTATTTAAAGATTAGTATAAGGAAAATGATGAATATACATTTACCGATATCCAGGAGAATGAAGTTTATTAGCTGCGCTATGGTGTAAAGACTATTAATGGCGTTGAAGTTTATAGTGAGCTTTATCCTGTTATTAAATA
>ERZ842401.6992-NODE-6992-length-11756-cov-3.923596_pt1 | contig 11756 bp, 7 predicted proteins | sample MGYA00521270_ERZ842401 | MGnify/ENA primary metagenome ERZ842401 (study PRJEB31892, sample SAMEA3878208) | bioreactor metagenome | biome: Moose rumen | place: Sweden | collected 2011-10 | study: EMG produced TPA metagenomics assembly of the PRJEB12797 data set... | reverse complement strand
TTGAACAAAATGCGCAAATGGCTCTGAGTATTGCAAACAGAGGCTACGTTATGGAAACAGGAAAGATAGTTACTACAGGAACAGGTGAAGAGTTGTTAGCGTCTGAGGCTGTGAGAAAAGCATACCTCGGAGGATAAATCAACAACAAAGCCCCCCGGAATATTGAGGGGGTGATTTTTTTTGCGCTTAACGTCTGCGGATTATACACAGCAAGGCGCAATAGCTGAAGACCTAGAAAAAGTCTACTCACTCTTCCCGCGCTTAAAGGAGAGAATGCACCAGACTGCGGGGACTCTCTCTGGCGGTGAACAGCAAATGTTAGCTATGGGACGAGCACTCATGAGCAGGCCTAAGTTACTCATGCTTGATGAACCGTCTATGGGACTCGCGCCTATACTTGTTGAGCAGATTTTTGACATCATCGCTGACCTCCATAGAACTGGAGCGACGATTCTCCTTGTTGAACAAAATGCGCAAATGGCTCTGAGTATTGCAAACAGAGGCTACGTTATGGAGACCGGAAGGATAGTTACTACAGGAACAGGCAGTGAATTATTAGCGTCTGAGGCTGTGAGAAAAGCATACCTCGGAGGATAGAAACATTCACGGAAAAAACAGCCCCACGGAACTTCTCCGAGGGGTGAATTTTTATCTACAGTATATGCGCTAAAACCGGCCGTACAAGTTTGCTAAGTTTTGTCGAGATATTCACTATTGACTGTTCATAGCTTGTCCCTAAAAGCAGAAGATAAATGTATAACAGCCAAATTCTATTTCGCAGCTTGTATTCCAGGCACAGGCCGCTAATAACCTCAAAAGCCGCATCCTCAGTCTTCAGAATTGCAAGAAACAGGATAAATGCACTCCACAAAAATGCGCCGTAAAGTCTACCGTAATCCGTCTCCAATAATAAATATGGTATATGTCCCAGAGGCAGAACAGCAAGAAGTATAGTGTAAAGACTGCCCTTCCCTTTGAAGTACCTGACAAAAAATTTGCCTATAAATAAGAGAATAGGACTTATCATGACAAAGTAGAACAGCAGCTCCAAGCCGTTCCCCCGCAGAGCATAAGCAAAAGCAATGTTGTCCTGATTTGAGCCAAACCATAAATCAATCAGTGGAATACGAGGAGATATATCAACAGAAGTCCTGCTTAACATCGAGAGCTTCATTTCCTCAACCGACAGATTGAGCGAAGGGTTGACAAGTACAAAATACAGAAACAGACAGCCAGTAGTGATAGAGTTTATCCAGAAAACAGTTCGGGCATTCTTTACATTACTGGCAGCAAGATAGAGTAGCAATGCTTCTGCAATCAGAAAATGCATGAAAACCACCCCAGGATAAATCATTACCTCCAGCAAGCATATAGGGATTATCAGATACAAAGACTTTTTCTCTAAGACTATCCATGCTATCAAGAAAGATAACGTCAGCAAATATATGTCAAAACGTCCCCAGTCAAGATAATACATACATATTGACTGTGGCATAAAAGCCGTTGTCCACAGTACAGCACGAACAATATCCCTTTTTTCTCCGCTAAAACCTTTCAAGATGTAACGGAAAAATAGTACGTATGACACAGTGAGAATAATAGTTCCGGCCATGAAGATAACATGAAGTTTTATAGCCGAAAGGTAACCTAACGGGTAAATCAGAGTCCCTATCAGTCCGCGCCCCATAAAGCCGTATTGCCAGCATAAAAGATACTGGAATACTATGTACGGATTAAGCCCCTTGTGCCATAAGTTCATGAACTGGATAAGCAGAAATATGCATAGAAGCATAATATCTCTGTTGTCATTTTCACGGTTTAAAAGTTTTCCCATTTAGTGCACCGCCTTCAGGATTATTAGAACGCTCATGAGAACAATCATTCCCATTCCTGAGACATCACAACCGCTGCTTGAACTGCTGTCATCACCTTTCACATTACCAGCTGTAATATATACAGGTAGTCCGCCCAGTGAAGAAGCGTCATATTCACCAATAAGCAAATCATCTTTCATGTTGTACAACAGAATCCTGCTGCCAGTTACTGCACCTAACACATTATAGGTCTCGTCCCGGATAAGCTGGCAGGATAATCCAGTATCGCCAGTGCTCAAAATAGTTATTTCGCCGGAAGAATAATGCTTTAACGTAGTCATGTATGTATCTCCTGATTGAGCGCGTTCCAAAAAATAAAAACCGTTTTCGGAATCCTGACACAACGCCTTCACAGGAGCATCAGTGCTCACAATAGAGATAAAACCACTGCTACCCCATATGCTTACTCCGTCAGTGTGCGCAGCTGCTATCCTCGATCTGCTCAGCCACGAAATAGATGTCGTCCCAGAAGGCAGATATTCTTTCGTGAAATTTTCTACATCATCCCTAAGTTGACCATCAAATCCAAGAATTATATCTGCTGAGTTTTCCTGTTCAATCATCGCGTATATCATGTATGTCCCCATGAGAAGTGCTTTGACCTTAGGAGTAATATCTCTGCTCGTCTCAGGATCATACGTGTAAGAACGAACAGGCTGAAAATCCAAAGTCCGTAACTCATAAACAGATGCTCCGGAAGCTAAGAATAATCCCCTCCCGTTGTTAGAGCCGCTTATTGCCTGCGTGTTATATACTCCGCTGAGCGTTATGTTCTCATTAATAGGTGCTGTAAGGTTTGAAGGGCTAAAGATTAACGCTGTGTCCCCTGATGTAGTCAAATCCGTCGTCCGGTCTACAAGAATTATCCTTGTGCTGCTCCCGTCCCAGTATGAGCCTAATAATAAACTGCTATCTATACCTGTACACTGCGTTCCGTAAAAATCTGCACTCGTTGAGCCGGTAATACCTATCAGACCCATATTGCCCGTGTCTGTCGTGTAGACTATGTCAGCATATGCACTCACGCACAGCATCATCACTAATATCACACTCACCAAAAATTTACGCATATTAATAACTTTCTCCCTTCATGATTTGTTGCGGTTAAACAGCCTGTCCAGAAAACTGCGCTTCTTCGGCTTCGTCTTTTGCGCTGTGTCCTTTGCCTGAAGCTCTTTCACAGTGTTCATCACTTTTGCAGTAATCTTTGTTCCTCCTCCGCTGTAACGCATCAACGTCCCATTTAAGTCTTTGGACTTGGCCGCACACTCGCTCAGTATACGCGTCCCAAAAAATATATTTGTCCTCGCGTCTAAGAAATCAATAGCCTTCCTTATCTTCGGGTATTCCGCCTTAATGGCCTTCTCGTGTACTCTCCAGCGTACTTGCATCAATCCGTAATCTCCACCCTTTGAGACTGCCTTTGCATTCACTGTAGACTCGTGAACTATTATTGCCGCTATAACGTATGCATCCTGTTTGTACTTCTGCGCCGCCGCTATGACTATATCTACATACTTCTTCACTGTTCCGGCCTCAAGTTTTGGGTTGGTCTTCGTGAACAGCTGGTAAATATTACGGGCTTTGCTGTCAACTTTCTGGGCTGCACTGGCATTACAGGCAATTACAAGCAATATCACAAGTGCGGAAAGTGCTCCGAGTTTTCGTGCCGTCATTTCTTCACCGAGTTAGTCCGCAGAGGCTTCATGCCTAATTCTCCGATAACATTATTGCCCTTACCGTAGCGTTTCACTGCCTCCCGCCATGTCCCGTCCTCGTCTGGTGCGTACTCGCCGAGTGCCTGCCTTAGTGCCACTAGAGCCGCATACATTCCGCGTATAGCATCAAGATACTCTGTCCTGACTGCCTGATATGCCGTCTGCGCGTTAATCAAGTCTATCTGCGCTCCCATTCCTTCAGCGTACATCAGCTCCGTAATCCTCAGTTCCTCTTCTGAACGTTCTACCTGACGTTGTTTATCCTGTTCGCTCGCTGCTGCATTCCTCCAGTTGTTCATCGCTACAGTAATATCACGGCGTGTTGACTCCTTCAGTGCTTCTAGACTGGACTCTGCGGCCTGTATCAGCCTATCAGTGTTGAGCGTCTTATACTTTGTGGTTTTGCCGTCAGTTATTGGGATACTGAGTGTTAATGAGGCTCCGGCCTGCCTGTTGTTCGGTGTAGTGGCAAGTTCAGGATCTGACCATGCCGTGAACTGAAATCCGAAATCCAGCGTAGGGGAAAGGCCTTTTGCTGTCAGTTTCTTCACCAGTTTGGCTCGCTCAAGTGTCAGGCTCGCTGCCCTAACGTCAGGACGAAACATTAATGCTTCCTCAAAATTTACGTTTATGTCAAAGTCAGGCACTTTCAGCTCCTCATCTACAGGCTCAACGTCTATTCCTCCTGCCATCAATGAGAGTTCTGCTAACAAGTTCAGGTATGTAGTCTCTGCGGTCTTGGCCGTAGTCTCTGCAGCTACAACTTGTGCCTCGCTCCTCACTATGTCGAGCCTTGGGACGAGTTCTTGATTGTACTTCTCCATAGTTACGCGGTGATTCTCTGAACGCTGGAGGAGTATTTCCTTCTGGAGCTTCATGTTCTCTCTGGCAAGCACAGTATTCCACCAAGTCTGTTCTGCGGCCGCTATAAGATTATTGATGTTAGCGTCAAAGTTGGCACGAGTAATTTCATAGCCGAGTATGTTCTGTTGCTCGTTGAGGGTGTAGCTTCTGGAAATGTCTATACGCTGAGTAAGTTTCAGGCCTAGACTTCCGGCAAATACATTTGACTCTCCCTGCTGCTTGGTTACGTATGAGCCTGTTGCTGTCGCTGCGGTACTTAGACGCTGATTCCCGACTGACGCAAGAACAGAATAGTAATCTGCCTCTACATTTTTCATCCCGGCCCTGAGAGAATGATTGTTGAGAAGTATCTCATTGACATACTGAGGAAGAGTCATTGACACTGATGCGCAGGAGACCCCTGAAGGAAAAAGCACAAGGACAAGAATTAAAATATATCGTTGAATTTTCAAGATAAGTTCACTCCTTTATACTATGTGATAGAAATTTTCACGTTATTATACTATCTATCTATATAAGCATTCACTAAAACTGTATATTCATAAAAATGGGGGAAATAATCGTGTATGTCAATAACATGTTTTACCGCGCAATAAGAATCAATCTTGCTGGTGTTCCGGACTTTTATGCAGTACTGTCCTCATGCGTCGAGCCACTGCCTCACCAAATAGAAGCCGTCTATCATGAAATGCTCCCTCGCTTGCCCTTGCACTACCTCCTCGCTGACGACCCAGGCGCTGGCAAAACCATAATGACTGGACTATTCATCAAAGAACTTATCTTCCGCAAAAAACTCTCACGCTGTCTCATAGTCTCCCCGGGCGCTCTCGCTGAACAATGGCTGGACGAATTATCAGCAAAATTTCACCTGCACTTCTCACTGCTCACTGATGACATAGTGCCCGACTTCTGCATCGCTAGATTGGACACTCTCTCACGCAACAAAGACCTTCAGCAGAAAATATCAGCCATTCACTGGGACTTAGCCGTCATAGACGAAGCTCACAAGCTCTCCGCTCAATTCTGGGGAAATGAAGTCTCATACACAAAACGTTACCAGCTGGGGAAAAAGCTCTCCGCATCAGCAGCCAATTTCCTCATGCTCACCGCTACCCCTCACAACGGAAAATCTCAGGACTTCAAGCTCTTCATGTCCCTCATCGACAAAGACAATACACAGGCAGCTTCCTTCTCCTATTACTCAGACAACTCAAAGTTTATGCACAGACTCCTAAAGGAAAACCTCCTCACCTTCTCTGGACAAAACCTCTTCCCTGAACGTGAAGCCTTCACAGTAACCTACAAACTCTCACCCCAAGAAGCAGAACTGTACGAACACGTTACTCAATACGTCCGCAACGAGTTTAACCGCGCAGACAGACTCTCACCAAAGTTAAGGCACTCTATAGGCTTTGCATTGACCATACTTCAGCGCAGACTCGCATCATCTCCTGAAGCCGTATGCAAATCACTTCACCGCAGACTCGACAGGCTAAAGGAAAAGCTCGAAAACACTTCCACTGACTACAGCTCCCAGACGCTACACTATTATGACTACTCCGACGACGACTCAGACTCTTCACCAGACTTCCTCACAGCATCAGAGACAGCAGGAGAACTCGCAGCAGAAATAGACACACTGCGCACACTCGCTCAGGAAGCCTCTGAACTCACAGCATCAGGCGAAGACATAAAGTGGGCTGAACTCTCGCACCTCCTTCAGAACAACACCTTTATCACTCAGGACGGCAAACGAAAAAAACTCATCATCTTTACTGAACATAGAGACACACTAACATACCTCACTGACAAAATCAGGAATTTACTGGGCAGCTATGACGCTGTAACAGCCATCCACGGGGGCATGTCCAGAAATGAACGGCGCAATGCAGCTCTAGCCTTCATGACGGACGATAACATCAGCATTCTCGTAGCAACTGACGCTGCAGGAGAAGGCATTAACCTTCAGTGCTCTAACCTCGTCATTAACTACGACCTACCTTGGAATCCAAACAGGCTCGAACAGAGATTCGGTCGCGTTCACAGAATAGGCCAGAATAATACCTGTTACCTCTGGAATCTTGTTGCTGTCAATACTCGTGAAGGAAAAGTTTTTGAACGCCTGCTCTCTAAGCTGCAGGAAGAAAAAAAAGCTCTCGGCGGCCAAGTCTTCGATGTCATAGGTAATATACGTTACAACGGAATACCGCTTCAGAAAATGATGCTTCAGGCCATATTAACTGACAAAAATCCACGCATCATACCAGGACACATCAAAGCATTGATACATTCACGCTCCTTATTGTCAGGCAGGCTCTCTCCGGCTCATGTTGATGAACTCAAGAACGAACTCCGGAAAAACGAAGCTCATCTGCTCCCTCCGTCATTTGTTGAGGCTTTCGTACTTGAGGCTCTACCGGCTCTAGGCGGCATAATACATCCGCGCGAAAATGGCTCTTACGAAATAACTCTCGTCCCGCAGAAACTCCTAAGCAGAGACACAAGAATAACCAGACGTTACCGCAGAATATGTTTCGACAGAAGAATTAATGCTGAAGTCATCATACAAGGTCATCCGCTGCTCTCAGCCATAGTCTCCGCAATACTGGAAACATACCCTGACGTTCAGCCCTCCGACACAACAACTCATGAAGGCAGAACAGCCATAGAACAAGCCGCTGTTAATGCAGTCATGAGAATCGAACGTGAGCTGGGAAACGTTCCGTGTGATGTCAGTGCTCAGAAGCTGGGCTATGACATAGAAAGCACTACTCCAGAAGGCACTTTACGCTTCATAGAGGTCAAGGGCAGAAGAAAAGGTGCTGATACTGTTACGGTTACAGCAGGAGAGATTCACTCTGCACTTCAGAATCCGCGTGAAAGTATTCTTGCAATCGTCGAGGTTGACGGCGATAATACACACACCAAGTACTTAACCCGGCCGTTCAGGAATACACCAGATGACGCAGTGAGAAGCATAACGTTTGACATTGCGGCACTCGTGAACAGCTCGGAATGTGTGTACAAAGACTAACGATAATCAGGTGAACGCTATCATGTCCCGCAAAAAGCTAATCGAGGTCTCCATACCGCTGCAGGAAATAAACAAGGCCTCAGCTACAGAAAAGTCCCTAAGGCATATGCACCCCTCAACCCTCCATCTCTGGTGGTCGCGCAAACCTCTGGCAACTACACGTGCAGTACTCTGGGCCTCCCTCGTCGATGACCCAGAAGACAAAGCCAAACGCAAGCAGCTTCACAACATCATGTCCAGGCTCGTAAAGTGGGACGCTGACCACGTCGTCAACCCTCAAGCTCTCGCAGACGCAAAAGCCGCTCTCCCTAAAGACCTCCCTGACTTCCTAGACCCTTTCGCAGGAGGAGGCTCGATCCCACTTGAGGCACAGCGACTCGGACTCAACGTACATTCCCGCGACCTCAACCCTATAGCCGTAATGCTCAACAAGGCCATGACCGAGATACCTCCAAAGTTCGCAGGTATGCACTCAATACACCCTGACCCTCAAGGTGAGTTCCCATTCACAGCAATAACGTCAGGAGGCAGAGCTTCAGGACTAGCTGATGACGTGAAGTTCTACGGCCGGATCCTCAGGGAAAAAGCCTTCTCACGAATCGGCAGCATGTACCCGCTCGTTCAGACAACAGACGGTGAAGCTGTAGTCATTGCATGGCTCTGGGCACGCACCGTCAAATGTCCTAACCCTGCATGCGGCTGCGATATGCCCCTCGTAAGCTCGTTCACGCTCTCCACAAAACATAAGGCCTACGTTGTCCCTCACGTCAATGGCCAGGACATCACATACACTGTCGCCGAGGGAACAGAGCCGAAGCATAAGGCCAAGATCGGACGCGGAAAGTTCCAGTGTGTGGCTTGCGGTGCTCAGGCAAAGACAGACTACCTTCACGAACAGTTCAGTGCTCACAAGGACGGAAAAGTGATGCTCGCTGTAGTGGCTGAGGGCAAAAAAGGAAGGCTGTACCTGAACGCTGACGATGAGCAGGTCAGAGCAGCAGATGTACCTATGCCGGAGGACTTCCCTGACGCAGAGATACCTGAACACGCGCTAGGCTTCCGTGTGCAAGGCTACGGGTTCATGCAATGGCACCAGCTCTTCACGAACAGGCAGCTAACCATGCTGACGACGTTATGCGATATTCTCCCTGAGGTTGAGGAGAGAGTGAGGCATGATGCAGTGAGTGCAGGACTTGGTGAGGAGTCTGCGAAGGAGTATGCGGAGGCTGTGGGGGTGTACTTGGCCTTTGCGGTTGACAAGCTGACAATCTTTCACTCGTCTCTTTGCCCCTGGAATGTTGCTGGCGACAAGATAGAGAACTGTTTCGGCCGGCAGGCTCTCCCTATGATCTGGGACTATGCGGAGGGTAATCCGTTCTCTGATTCGTCTGGGTGCTTTAGTCATATGTTGAGCTGGATTGTTGAGGTGCTGGAACATCTGCCTGCATGTGCTTCTGGTGAGGCCTCACAGCATGATGCTATGACTCCTGAGACTCTGCGTAACGTCATGGTGTCAACAGACCCTCCTTACTACGACAACATAGGCTATGCGGATCTGTCAGACTACTTCTACATATGGATGCGCAGAAATCTCCGGCATATATACCCTTCATTGTTCAGGCCAGTGCTTGTGCCTAAGAGTGAGGAGCTAATTGCTACACCATACCGGCATGATAATGACCCTAAGAAGGCTCGGAAGTTCTTTGAGGACGGGATGCTTGAGGCTCTAAGGAATATATATGCGTGTGCGTCAGATGATTATCCGGTAACGATCTACTATGCTTACAAGCAGAAGGAGACTGAGGATGACGGAGTTGTGTCCAACGGCTGGGAGGCAATGCTTAATGCGGTGATAGATGCGGGGTTCACGGTGATTCGTACTTGGCCGATACGTACGGAAAGACCAACAGCACTAAAGGCTAATGTTGCTGCTCTTGGGTCAAGTGTGGTGCTTGTTTGCAGGAAGAGGCCTGCTGATGCTCCGGGGACGACGAGGCAGAAGTTTATGCGTGAGCTTAGGGAGACGCTGAGACCAGCCCTTGAGGGTTTTCTGAAGGAGAGGATGAGTCCTGTAGATGTTCCGCAGTCAGCGATAGGGCCGGGAATGTCTGTGTACTCTAAGTATTCGCGTATAGTGAGCACAGACGGAAAAGTGATGAGTGTACGTGAGGCACTTTCTGAGGTGAACGCTGCGGTTGATGAGCTTTTGGGAGGAGGAGAGCTTGATGCAGAGAGCCGTTTTTGCGTAGACCTGTACCGTCTGCGGGGATTTGGCCTTGCTGCTTCTGATGACGCGCTCAAAATTGCGACAGCCCGTAATGTTGCGCTGGACTCGCTGAAGAAGAAAGGGCTGATAGTTGCTGACGGAGGGAAGGTGCACTTGACGGATCGTGAGGAGCTTGCAGGGTGTGATGAGTCAGTAGTGTGGACAGCGGCGCAGAAGATGGTGAATGCGCTTGAGACCGGAGGCGAGGAAAAGGACGGTATAGCCTCTTGCGGGAACATAGCAGCTCGTCTGAAGGGAGGAGTTGGGGAGCTGTCGAGGGAGCTGGTGTATTATCTTTACACGATAGCTGACGGCCGAAAATGGAGTAAGGAGGCGTATATGTACAACAACCTTGTGAATGAATGGGAGAAAATACAGGCTTTTGCTTACAAGATAACGCTCCGTCTAAAGAGTGGTCCTGAGGACAGGCAGATTACTATGAACATGGAGGGATAAGTGATGAGTGAAGTACTAGACAGTTGGCGCAAAGTGATAACTCCGCATCCTGACATAGCGTCGGGGAATTACCGTAATTCCGAGTTTATGGCGGACTTAGGGTATGCGGCAAAGGGAGAGGGCAGCAGTGAGTACACTGATTCTGTAGAGTTTTTCCGTAGGACGTACCTTACTGACGGACTGCGGGCACTTCTTGTGGGTTCGCTGAAGAGGTTAGGCGGCCGCGGCGGAGATCCTGTTGTGCAGATAAGGACGGCGTTTGGCGGAGGAAAGACTCACAGCATGTTAGCACTGTATCACCTGCTGAAGGGTAATGCGAATGTTTGGGGACTGCCTGAAGTGCGAAAAGTGGTTGAGGAGGCAGGAGGTCTTCCTAGAGCGAATGTAGCTGTTCTTGCGTGCACACACCTTGAGGTAGCTTCTGCGGTTGATGTCTGCGGACATAAGGTGAACACGCTGTGGGGTAATATGGCTGCGCAGTTAGGGGGCTATGAGTACGTGAGGTCTGCTGACTTAGCGAGTGTGCCTCCCGGAACTGATGCGCTGAGGAGGATGTTTGACAGTTTAGGGCCGTGCTTAGTGCTTATAGATGAGCTTGTAGCTTATGGCCGGACGTTGCGCAATGATGAACAGAGTCATAAATACGGACTTCTGCCTTCTGGAACGTTCGAGAGTTTTCTGACGTTTATTCATCAGTTGACGGAGGCAGCAAAGGGCAGCCGTAACAGTCTTGTAGCAGCGACACTGCCTGAGTCCGAGATGGAGGCGGGAGATGCGAACGGAATACATGCTCTTCACAGTGCAGAACATATTTTCGGCAGAATTGAGTCAGTGTGGCAGCCAATAGCAGCGAATGAGGGCTTCGAGATTGTCAGACGCAGGCTTTTTCTTGATGGCGATAACCTAGAGGCTCGTGAACGTACAGCAGATGCCTTCAGCAGTATGGACAAAGACAATGCCGGGGATTTTCCTGATGAGACTCGTGATGACAAGTACATGGAGCGGATAATATCGTGTTGCCCTTTTCACCCTGAGCTGTTTGACAGGCTTTACGGCGAATGGTCAACGCTTGAGAAGTTTCAGCGTACACGAGGTGTATTGCGCTTGATGGCGGAAGTGGTTTACAGGCTGTGGATAGGAGATGACAAGAATCCGTTGATAATGCCCGGCAGTCTTCCACTTTGGGATAATAAGGTCAGTGAAGAGTTGATAAGTGCATTGCCTGACCGCCGCGAGACATGGAATCCTATTGTTGATCATGACATTGACGGATATAATGCGATTTCTTCGAGGCTTGATGCAAGGAGCAGGTTTTCGGAGTATTCAGCGGCCCGTAGAGCGTCTCGTACTATACTGCTTGGTAGTGCCCCTTCAGCTCGGACGCAGACATTACGCGGGATAGACGAAGCGCATGTGAGGCTTGGGAGTGTTCAGCCTGGTGAGAATATCTCAGTGTACAACGAAGCAGTGAACGCCCTGAAGGAAGAGTTATCGTACTTGTATTTTGATGACGGCCGGTTATGGTTTGACACGAGGCCGACTCT
>ERZ842401.6991-NODE-6991-length-11756-cov-5.489274_pt1 | contig 11756 bp, 7 predicted proteins | sample MGYA00521270_ERZ842401 | MGnify/ENA primary metagenome ERZ842401 (study PRJEB31892, sample SAMEA3878208) | bioreactor metagenome | biome: Moose rumen | place: Sweden | collected 2011-10 | study: EMG produced TPA metagenomics assembly of the PRJEB12797 data set... | reverse complement strand
AGAGCCTGTCCGGCTTGTATTCACGGATGGCCTTCATCGCCTCCGCCACATGGTCTGCCCTATTAAAGGCCAGGACCAAAACAGGTATTTTCTTATTCATATTTTTTCAAGTTTCATGTTTCAGGTTTCACTTACTTATTGGGAATTATTTCACTTTTATATCCCTGCACCGACAGCCATTTCAGGTAGGCCGGCAGGATTTGCTTGGTCTCATTCTCATGCCGGTGGCAGAAGTGGAACAAGACCACATCCCCTGGCTTTGTCTTACTTTTCAGTCTGTATTTATACTATTCAAAAAACTCATTAGTGCGTTGGGGATTATAATGTTTGTCCCCAATTGTGTTAGGGAATCTACAAACACATCATCTTGATTTATTTCCAAATATTTGTAGCTATTTTTTAATGCGGGATATACACTATGATTAATTATATAGTTCTCACCTTTTATACAATGTCTATTCTCATCACCATATCCCATAAACAGCAAGCCACCATCAATCACATTAAAGGAAACAAAATTGTTCGAATTATTTTTATAATAACTTACTCTATCTTTAACTCTTCGCGAAAATATACTATACCCCTTTGGTGTATTTAATACTACATTATAATAGACACTTATATTACTGGCTCCATCATCACAATAGATGCCCATATTATCTCCCATACCTGTAAAGTCATGAATATAATTATAACGAATAATAGCTTCGTCAACTTGTGTCCAAGTATATATAGCACCACCATCCATCAAAGTGTATCTTTCTTTACTGGTGAAATACTCTGGCGTATAATAAATCTCATTATGTTCAACTATTCCTTTTGATATGTATTTTTTTTGATGGCCATACCATAAGCCAACACCAATCGCACCATATCCAAAGTCAACGAATTTATTGTGTCCTATATAATAAACCGCTTCGTTACATCCCACACAAAAGGTGTTATTTAAGCACAAACCACAGTTTTTGAACGTATTATTGCTTATATATACCATATCACATCCGCCTCCGAAATTTAATTCCCACCCATTTGTTTTATAAAAGCTACAGTTTGTTATTGATATATTATCTGAAGCTGTTCCCAAAACACAATATCTCCCAATTCTTTCAAAACGACAATTATCAATAGATATGTTACCAGCCTTAACGTTATCTATCTCTATAAGGGGCTTCTGGTCTTTATTCTGTATAAAAGAGACACCTTTCACTTTGAATAAACCATAACTACAGTTCTTTAGGTTAATGAAAGTAGATGCGTTCCCTTCATCATCATTGTTCTCATATAAAATACGGAACCTGGGTATAATCTTAAGATAATGATAATCTTGATTAATAATATGATCCAAGTCCGATTTTATCTGATTTGAAGCTTTAAAGTAAATACCATCTTCTTCTATTTTTGTAATACTATAAACAGGTGCACGAAATGCTTGTGTCAGTTGAATCCTCGTGTAATTCTCTCTTCGAGAAATTGGGATGTTATTCTTAAACGGGACAAAGCATATCTGATTGGTTGTATCAACTACCTCAAGAAGAGAATCAGCAAATGTTAGTTCGGTACTCGAATCATGAGTTGTTGATAGCATATCAGTTGATGTTATGATAGTATTATCACCTTCAATACATATTGAGACCGTTGGGTAGTGTTCATTGCTTCTTAGAATATGGTTCTCATTGAATCTATACACTCCTGATTTTATTGAGACCTTTATATTTAAATACCCATTGGATATCGCTCTTGATATTTCATTATTAATATTATTGAATTGATTCTGATTCTTAACTCTAATAATTTTTTCTCTTCCTTTCTGTACAACTCCTTTGGGGGGTGCAGGCTGTAAGCACTCCAGTGAATCAATTCTTTCAAGAAAAATCAAATCACTTGTCTGACAATTAGCCATATTATTACAGCAAACACTAAAGATAATAATAACACTAAAAGATATTTGCTTTATTAACCCACGCATATTTCAAATATTTAACCAATTCGGACAGCCCAAAATTACGATAAGCAATTCTCATAAATCCAATTAATCGGATATGCATATTATAGCGACCAACAGACTTAAGAAACCCATTGATTTTAATGGCGCCTTTATACCGCGAAAATACATTCTCGCGCGAAACTTTCTTTGTAAGACTCTGGCCTTCGCCACCTTCTGTTACAACATATACAGTTGAAGAATCAACCACTATCTTTTTTGCATAATGCCCTGTTTGTAACGAAAACCACGCATCGTTGCCCACCAACTTCTCCTCGAACTGGAAACCACCCTTTTTCAGGAAATCAGCACTGAACATCTTGGCCCAGGGTGGCTCGAAGCGGTAGCGCAGCCTGTCCGTATTTCCTGTCTTGAAATATACGTCCAAATGGGAGGCGTAGGTTTCATGGCGGTCAGATAACGCACCGTCGTTCAACCTTACACTCGTGGGCATAAAGAACACGATGTCGTTATGCGACAATAAATGTCTGTCAAAGGCCGTAAATGCCTCCGTCGTAAAATAGTCGTCCGCATCAAGGAATAACACATACGCACCTTCCACATGTTTCAAGCCCTCGTTTCTGGCGCAACCGGCACCTTGCGTTGGTGAGGAAGTAGTATAGTCTACTCTTGCATGTTGCTTGACGGGTATCTTCTCCTGCGGTAACTGCTCTGGTGCATTGTCCACGATGATAACCTGTATGTCCTCCCTGTCGGGAATACTATCTATGGCCTTGACAAACAAGTCGTATTTGTCACGATAAGGCACTACCACACTATAATTATACGCCATATTTATTTTGGATTTTATTTTTATTCAATGAACTGATGGGGCGCTCTTGTTGCGCGAATAACGAGAAATAAAACACAAGTATTATTGGGAAACATTTAGAGTCCCAAAAGCCCTCCTCCGTTATAGAAAAAATCAAGAAAAAAACAAATGTAATGATTAATGTTTTTATGTATTCTTTTTGAATATTCTTTCGCCAGTACCTGAACATTTGATAAAAGAACAACAAATACAAAAAAACGCCCAACACACCAATATCAATGACCAGAAACGCCAGATGTGCATCTGCCACCAAATTCTTCACCGTAGAAACATTCCCGCTGATAACGTCGAAATCATCACCCTGCGAAGACAATCCCAAACCGATTATGGGAGTCTTTGACATATAGTCTTCAAGAACCATTTGCGACAATCTCATGGTTGATTCATCATCATATCCCGATTTTTTCGATTGCGTAAACGAGGACAGACCTTCCACAATTCTGTTCAGTCCCTCATTTGAGCTTATATCCCCTCCCTTGTAATTTGCCAGGAAACTCAGACCGAGATAGCCTACTATAAACATTCCGGCCAGGAGAAACCGATGCTTCTTCTGATAAAAGAAAACAGTAACGATAAGGCCCATAAGTGCTATCGCAAAGCACATTCTTGAACCTGCGCTTATGATACAGAACATCGCACATAGAAACAACACCAGGAACTTAGCCTTAGGGAGCACTCTCTTACAGAAAAAATAATAACAAATCAGAAGAAAAAGTGTTGCCATAAAATCGCCCAGAGCCTGTCCACTTTGAAACGTTCCGGAGAGATTAGCATCAAACGCCTCCCTGACCACAGAAAAAGTAGCCCGGTAAAAACGGACACCGACAAGGTTTAGCAGCACCCCTACCGTTTCTAAAATAATCAGAAAGGAAATAAGCCTCTTCAAACTTTCTTCATCAGGCCTGATTCTGTCATTAATGGCAAGCACAGCGAAAGAAAGAACAAAAACTCCAATACTTTTTACATTCAAATAAAGATACGAGAAATTGTTAATGGACAAGGCCGCCGTTTGATAAACGAAAAATGCAACTAAGACAACAGCCGTAATGAACAAGCCTCTTAGCCCTTGCACCTTCTTTTTTCTAATCATTATAGAATCTATCAGTATCCATAAATTGAGATACATAAATGTCCCCGGGAAGTGATGTATCACAGTATATGAATCTTCATCTGTACTGATGCCTCCAACGTAACAAAGAAATGGTACGAGTATCGGATAAGTTATCATCCAATACAGCATATACCATTTAGGTTTCTTATAATACACCAAGAGACCCAGTAATAGTATAACTATTTGTATTGCCGTTGTCATAAGAAATATGAATCCTTTATCTGTTCGCTACAAAGCATGTTAAAACTCTCGCACGTCTATCACTTCTATTCCATTATCAACATAATAAGATTCAACAGAGCGATATCCTTTATTATCGGTTTCAGAAGTCAAATCCATATAGATGGTTTTCACCTCTGAGTCAGGAAATATTTTTTTCAATGTAAGCAATGCCGTCGAGCCAAAACCCACTATGAAAAGCGGATATAATTTCCCCTGAACAAAATCAATCTCCACGCTGAACTTGGTATCAAACATGCACCATCCTAAATCTGAAACCAATCCGGAATAATCATGTGAGTCTCTCCTATGAGGGCAGTAGAACACTTTCTCCTCCGGATATCGGTTCTTAATATAGGATGCCAAATGTCTTAAATACTCAGAATATGACAAGTCTTTAAAAAGAAGCATATCACTGTTGGTTCCTATTATGTATATATTTTTCTTGAGCGTTGCATCCGGAACAAGTGAAGAAAAGGTGTTTTTCTCTACTGGGAGCGGACAACCCTCGTTCAAATCGAAGATAGTAAACAGTGTCTTTTGCAGATGCTTGATTTTTGCCAAGGAATCCCAAAACTTAAGATAAGCTTTTTCTCGCTGAGAACGACCGCGCTCCAATGAGACAGGAGGAACTATTGATAAAGTTGAATTCCCGTCGTCAAGATAGATGATTCTCGCGTTGCGTTTTGCTTTTGTGATTGCCGCGACATAAGGCCCGTAAGAATAGTAATCCCCCACAAAAACAAGGTCGTATTTCTCTTTCCATTCACTCTGAGTTAAACCTCTTACTATTGAAAGAGTAAGATTACCCTTTGTCTCAAGGAAATGAACTATGCCTTTTGCTTCTACCATTGGCAGTACCATTTTTCGAATAGTGCTGTCGTCTTCAAATAACAGAAAATGAGCCTTTTCAACCATATAATGAATAATAGCCTCTGTTGCACAAAGAGCCTGAAAAGGCGAATTAACTATAAATAAAGCCTCTTTCATTATACATTGTCATTTTGCAATTGGTTCATTTTCTTTTAACAACCCTAATCTGTTTAAGGCATATACCTTCATCACATAATTGACGAGACGGCGCGGATCTTCTATTTTTTGACCATGAATTAAATTAATTAAATTATATTGTTCATACAGAGATTGTACTCTCTTAAAAATCTGCTCGTCATTTGCAAATCGCCATTGCATCTTTGTGCCCCTTACAGCTCTAATCGCCTGAATGGTCCAAGGGAATTTTTCCACAATCAACCCTTTTAGCCTGCTCTTTAATGAAAACTTAGCGTTGTTTTCTGCTTCAAGGCTCATGGTTTCTCTATGGAATTCACGAAATACCTGATGTGAAAATACTGGGACATCAAGCACCTCAGGATACAATGCATCTAAACAGCGAAGCATAAAGCCACTATTAGACGCTTCTTTACAAGAAACCCTGCCAGCCGTCAGACTTTCATACTGTCCTATAGTATAACAACAGTATTTAATAAAATTCACGTGATTCAAAACACATGCGTCAGCCGACTTCCTTCTTTCAAGGCTTAAATAGAATATATCTTCATTTGCTATGTGATTTGGATTCAGACGATAATATTCGCAAATTCTTAATTGTTTGGCTTTTATATAATCATAGTATTCTTCGAATTTTATAATTACACTTTTTAATTGATGAGTAATATAAACTTCATTAATGTATTCATCTATTGTGAAATAATCTTTTTTTCTCCCTTCTATCCACGGAAGATTCCGATATAGTTCACCACAATATCCGTAGGTAAACAAATCATTAGGATTATTGCAAATAGATTCTATAAAATCTTGAGACCCTGCATAACTATCATAATGAAATCCAAAGATGTTAAGCAAAGAATCCCAATATTTGTCTATGGGTTCGGGGGTGTTCCAACTTTCATCAAAAAATTCCAGGTCAAATTTCTTTGAAAATATTTCATCTATTTCCTTGTCTTCATTGTGCGTATTGGTTATAAACGAATTACCGGTTCCATAATAAAGAGAAGGGTGAATACCGGCAGCCAGATACGACGACATCGTCATCCTCGCATCCAACCCACCTGTCATAGAAATCGTTGGTGCTCCATAGCCTTTGGCCATTTTTAAGGCAAAAGTCCTCTGTAATCCCACAAAATCTTTCAATTTATCACTCAACGGTGTCAGAGCCATCCGGTAATAATACTCATTAACCTTTATATGCAACTTGTTGTCTGCAAGATACAAACTATTAAAGCCGCTTAATCTATGGATTTCATTAAAAAATGTGTCATCAAGCAAAATACCATCTTGGATAGTAGATTCTATAAATGCTAACTTATTTAATGAGACATGATTACCTAAGCAAAAGGCCATGTCATAAAGAGAATTACTGACCAACCAAACATTATCATCATTATAATAGTAGATGTTATAAAAACCGGTTATCTCTCCAAACACATAAAGAGTACCCCCTTTATATATAGCCGCCGCATAATTCCCAATAGAGTTCTTACGTACTATATCCACATTCCCATCAAAAACCTGATAGATTTTCTGAAGTGACGTAGGCGTTATCGACTCACCATCTCCCCATGCCATAGTACCCGTTACAATGGCAAACCCATCGCTGCACTTAGCACCATTCACATTATCAATTTTAAGCTTTTTGGTTGACAGGGCAAAAATACCACCACCAGAATATTCAAATGCCTTTTCATATTCAGATATTTCAACACTCTGCTTGACTTTATTAAATAATGAAGAGCTGTTTGTAATAAAAAATTTTGACATAACTATCTTTATATGATTTATCTGATTATTGTTTTCTTTATAAAGCTTATTGCCATTTTAAAAATATCAAATTTAAGAATTAGAGTAAAACTGATATAAATATAAGGAATAAGCAAAACAAGTTTAATCCCTACTGCCCACCAGGAACTCTTCAGGCATAGCGTTGCCCCGTAGAGTAGCGAAACCAGAGCCACCTTCAGTAAGCTGCTCCAATCATATTTTATATAAAACGCTTTCTTACTATAATAGAGCATTAGAAGAAATGTCACCGTATAGGTCGCAAGAGAATTCAAGCTTGCCGCATAGATGCCATATTTTGGAATCAGAAAATAATTCAATGTAATATTAATCAGGCCTGCCACTACCCAAATGATTGATTTAACCTTGGTATATTTTATATTATAGGCAAGTGGCGCCATATATATAATTCTGTAGCTGTTCATCAAAGAAGTGTATAGCATGACCACTACAACAAAGAAAGCATCGGCATAAGCCGGATTCAGCAAGTGAACTATGTCGCGGGAGAAAGCGACAAATACCGCGTTCACTCCTAACAGCACGCAGCTGACAATCAGGAAAACTCTTGAAAGGTTCGCACGTAAAGCTTGTTCATTTGCCTGATTATCGGCAACCTCGATGGCCTTGTATTGAGAATTAGCATACGGAGTAAAAGCTGAATTCATGGATGAAAATATCATATTCGGAATCATACCGATATTTGCACCTATACCATATATTCCTGCTTCAGCATGTCCTATGTATTTATTGATGAATATTCTGTCAGTGAAATTCACCAGCCAAGCAGAAACATCACTCGGGAACTGGGAAAAAGAGTATTTCAAGTATTTCCCTGTCTGGCTGAAATCAAAAGAGAATGTAAGATAGGGTCTGGAATAGAAAAGAAATATGATGAAAGTGGTGATGGCTTGAATCATCATGGTTGACAACAATGCCATAGCCTTATCTTCCATATTAATAACCAAGGTCAGTTGCAGGACTATCTGAAACACCCCGACAAAGATGGACGTTATGGATACTTGCTTTGCTTTCTGCATAGCATACAGCAAGGCCAATATAATCTGGTAGTAAACACTCAGATAAGACATTATCAGCCCATAAATCAAATATTTATGCGGCAGGTTAAGAAATACCGACAGTTGTTGGCTGAATACGAAAAATGGAGTTATGATGACTGAGGAAGAGATAAAGACAAAAAGCAGTATCGTAGAATATAGCGTTTTGACCTCCTGCTCATTGGTACAATCAAAGTAGAAGCGCGACAGACAGATAGACAGCGACAGTGACAGCAATATCGTAATAAAATTATTCATTGCCGACACCACGTATATCTGGCCATACACCTCCGGAGGAACAAGGTTAGAGTATAAGGGCAAGAGGAAAAATGAAGTTGCCCTTATCGCCAACGTTGCTATAAGATATAAAAACGAATTTTTTGCTAAACCCATTTCGTATTGTTTTCTTTATTAATTTACCACCCCATAATCTGTCCTTCCAGCCACTCCACCTTCGGCAGCATTACTCATCTTCAAGCTTTCTCTATATACTTACAGTCCCTATTGTGGAATGCTGGATATGTTCCCTCCAACACGTCCACAATCTGCTTATTGATAATAGGATTCTCTATGGCTCCTGAAGTAAATGATACTGTGTTCTTATTCTGCTTGTCGATATTCATGCGGATAATCTGGTCTGCGTCACACACCACTGCCAAATTCGGATTGTGTGTCACTATGATAATCTGCCTCTTTGTCTTTGCCTGACGGATGAAACTGACAAGGTAAGTATAAACACTCTCGTTATCAAGGTTCTCCTCCGGCTGGTCAATAATCAAAGGCTTGTCGTCCATATCCACAAACAGATAAAGCAACAAAAGTAGTGCTCCTCGCTCACCTGGCGACAGGGAGGACAACGGCTTCCCATTCATCTTCAACTGAAAGAACGGCTGGACATACTCCATTCCATACAGGTAGTCATAGAGTTCTTGTTGAGTATGACCTTTTCTTAACTGGTCGGCAACATTCTTCGCGACAACTTTAGTGGCATCTCTTCTATCTGCCAGAAGGTCACCATTAATCGCTACAGGGAAATTTACAATGGAATCAATATTATTGATATCTATATTCTCTATTGCTTCACTTAGACGGGTCATACCAGACTCCTTCCCATAAAACGAACCCGATACCTGCTGACCCACATAATCAAAGAAGTGTTCCGGGAACTTACGGACAGAAAAAGCCGCATCGAATTCTATGGGATAGTCATTGAGTTCTGAGCTGTATTTCTGAATGAAGTCGACAACGGGTGCAAATAACGTGTTGTATGTTTTCAAAACCTCAGCCTTCTTATCCATCAATTGTCTTACTGATGCTCTACGGGCTGCACGTTGTTGGGTCAGGTCTTCACGCAGATGGTGCTCCACATACTCTATCTTAGCCTGATAGTACTTGATGCTCCCTTCTTTGTCCGGAGCTCCGGTGATTTCCTCTATCTGCTTTTCCCAAACCTGTTTTTGCTTCAAATATTCTTGATATTTAAGCTCCGGCTCACTGAGCTTCTTTTGCGCCTCTTCAAGTTCCTTGTTCTTATTTTCCAGTCGCTTGATAAGTCCGGTTGCCTCATCGTTGACCTCCTTCGAAATTGCCTTACCCTCTTCTACGATTTTCGTGATAAGCGCATCCAGCACCTCCGGATGGTACTGTACTTGAAACACCTTATCAATATCCAGACCGTATGCTGAAAGGGTGGTTGTAAATAAGCTCAAAGATTCCTGCACTTGATTATTCAGTCTGCCAAAACTCTCCTTAACTGAACGTATATCCTGCAATCCTTTTTTCTTGGCCGCAAGAATCTCTTGTTTCTGGGCTATTTCTGTTTTCAACTTCCCAATTTCAGTTATCAAGGCGTCAATAGCTGCCTTGGCCTTCTGTGCTTCTTCGTTTCCTGACAAGTCGGGCTTTGCCACCTCTACTGGCTTTGCCCCTTGAGCATTGCTGAGTTGGTCTTGCTTGTACTTCAACTGATTTTGCAGGGAAAGCTTATAGTTAGGCTCCTGCATTTGTTCAAGCACTATTATACTCTCGTTCTGTCGTTGAATGGTGTCTTTAATGAGTTCGCACGACTTATTGTTCTCGTTGGTAAGATACTCTATGATGTCATCAAGACTTTCCTGTCCATAGCGGTCTTCTGGCTTCAGATACTGGAAGATGATATCTTTCAGTTCCGCCTCAAACTTTTCGTCTTCCTCTGTTGTACAGATGGTTTCGAGGAAGTTCTGTGGTATATACTTCACCCGCTTGGGCTGCGTCTCGTCAGAATCCATATCGAGTGTCTTGGTAGTAGAATATGATCTGTCCAGCCACTGGATATTGGCTTCTATCTGACGAGACCTATTGAAGGGTTTATTCATCCTGAACTTGTTCGGAGTCAGGAATGAAAGGTAATCATTGGTTGAGTCGGCACATAATGCCAGGATATCAGCAATGGCACTCTTCCCGCTTCCTTTGTTGCCTATGATGGCTACCATTCCAGGATTAAGGGGAATCTTGGTGTTGTCAAACCACACCTCAGGCATCGTTGCGGATTCTGTTCTCCTGATGTTCAAGCCTTTGATAAACTTATCCGGGTTTCTACGAATTCTTTGGAAAACCTCAGGCTCCTCGAAAGAGATGCGACCGGGTTCTATAAGTACCTGACGCAAACCATCGAAAGTCGTATCTGCCTTTATCCAACAATAATTGCTTCCCACTTCCTCTACCTTATGGGCATCTGAGGTGATGATGGAGGGCTTTCCGAATTTCTTCTGATAGAAAGCGGCATCTTTTGGCTGGGTAATATCACAAATATCAATGTAGCCTTCGGTAAACAGCTCTTCTTTTACAGGACCAAGAGAATTCTCTATTGACGTATTACGCACACCCTTCCCGTCGTGCTTCATGGTCTCAATGCTATTACTCTTGTTGCCGGCATGCACCGTCACCAGACCACCATACTTGTGTATCTTGTCTGCCGCAGCCTTAAAACTGACTTGCACCTGAAACATACCAGCTTCAAACCAATCTCTCTCGCTTCCCTGCGGTTTGATTTTCCTGCCTTTTTCAACTATTGCTGACTTGGATAAGTCCAAAGGACTGAGAACGTTATCATGGAGGAACTCAGCAGTAAGTTGCGTACCCTCGTATTCATCAGGGAACAAACCTATCATGTGGACTGACTCGTCTCCATATTCAGTACGAAACTCCACTCCAGAGATGACCGAAACCTTGTATGCCGGTGCCAGTCTTTTCATCTCGTCTATATTGGCAAAGGTATGGTGGTCGGTTACTGCAATACAGCTTATCTTCTTTTTCTGTGCCTCCGCCAATATCTCCTCGCACGTACCTTTCCCGTCAGAAGCATTGGTATGTATATGCAAATCCCATCGCCTCCACCAAGATCCTCTATCTGCTATGTTCGTTGCCATAAAACTATCATTCAATCGGTTTAAAACTACCCCTTTTACCACCCCATAATCTGTCCTTCCAGCCACTCCACCTTGGGCAGTATGCCGCTCATCATTTCATCATGCTCGGCCTCTGCGGTGCTAAGTGTACTTTACCCACCAATGCACAGGGTTTACGAAGTCTCCTAAAACGTCTATTTCAAATGCTTCACTAGCTCATTCGCTTTCTGGTACTCCTGAGGATTACCAATGTCAATCCACGTCCCGTTCAAGGGAAAACGAATCACCTTCTTGTTCTCAGAGATAAGTTTCTCTATCAGGTCTGTCGCATTGAAGAACGTGTCTTCGGGTATCTCATCCAACGCAGAGCGTTTGA
>ERZ842401.6990-NODE-6990-length-11757-cov-4.258332_pt1 | contig 11757 bp, 17 predicted proteins | sample MGYA00521270_ERZ842401 | MGnify/ENA primary metagenome ERZ842401 (study PRJEB31892, sample SAMEA3878208) | bioreactor metagenome | biome: Moose rumen | place: Sweden | collected 2011-10 | study: EMG produced TPA metagenomics assembly of the PRJEB12797 data set... | reverse complement strand
ATATTTCAGAAGAATTTACAACCTCATCTGATAATTCTCCTGTAGAATCTCTTGTAATTGCCAAAGTAGCACGTACTTGTGACATAGCAGTATCTAAATCCATACTTGTTTGAATTGCTGACTCTGCTAATTTTGCTATTGGTAATGTAAAAGTAGTTGTTAAAGAAGTTCCTAAACTACCTAAAGCACTAGACCAAACAGAAAGATTTTGTCCTAAAGTTCTTCCTGCATTATCAAGAGAACTTAAAGCAGATTGCGCTTGTGCTATACCAGAAGAAAATCCTGCATCTTTCATAGCTAAATACGCAACGGCAGTTCCGACATTTATTTCAGACATTATAACACCTCCCTTCTTTTATTATTTTTCATACTTCTTATATATATCAGATGGTCTACCATAATTTATAATAGTATTTTCTGTGTTTCTCTTTTTAATTATAGGCTCTTTACCATCTTTTAATTGCGCTAATATAAACGCACAAGCTTCATCGAAACAAAATGCTGTATATGCATCCTCAATCTCTAATAATTCAGAAGGTCTAGTTTGCATATTCAGCATTTTGTATACACCAATTATTCTTAATATCTCACCGCTTGATACGAAAGTTCTCTAGTGACTTTACACCCTTTTGAGTATATGAGAAAACAGCCATATATTGTTCATCTGTTAACTCTACTCCTGCCTCCCTTAGTTGCTGATATGTAGGCTCTACGAAAGAAGCTTCACAAATAGCATCTAAAATTGAAAAAAGGTTGCTCATCATCTTATCATCATTAACCCCTTCCTTTACAACCCCTCCTACACCGCCAGAGAATAGGCTATTTGCTTCTTTAAGTAACGAGTTAGGTATTTGTCCACTCTTTACCAAAGAGAGCATTGAAGGCCGTTTTAAACGTGCTACAAAGGGTATATCTTCTTGAAAAGAAGGAAGTTCTACGATCTCACCACGAGATAGGTTTTTTAATTCCTCTATTGAAGTTACTTTTAATTCTTTTGTTTCTTCTTTTACAGGCTTTGCCATTTTAAATTCTCCTTTTAATAATTTTAAACAACTTTAAATTAAGTAGTAGGAACAGTAGGAAGTGAACTAACAATACTCATTGTGTAAGGGGCTTCACCACTTGCAGGAGCGGAATTAATTGTATAATCCTGCGCTCTGAACGTTCCATCTTCTGAACTAAATGCAACAGGAGTACCTTGACAATTAGGATACTCAATCTTCTCATATCCAGTTAAAACTCCTGCTTCATTATAAATTGCAGAATAGGCTTTTAGTTTAAACAGACTTCCTTTTTCTGTACTTCCTGCAACAGGCGGCTCATAACTTTCAAATTCACCAGTCGTTGCATTATAAGTAAAAGTACCACCTTGAAGAATCTCTACAACCTTGTCATTGAATACATTGTCGGTAAGAACAATAGTATTACCAGTAACAGTAGTTACAGGCGGCTTTTGTGCAATTAAACGTCCTTTTACAATCAACTTAACTGCATCTTCTGTTTCAGTTGCAACAGTAACGTCAATTTTGTTTGAAGTATCAAGAATGATTTCATCTGCTCCGGTAGTATACGTTTGAATAGAAACTAATACTACGTCAATAGTAGCAATTTCAGTTCCCTTTACAACAGCCATTTATTTTTCCTCCTTATAAATGTTTTACTCGCACATTATTGTAATATGTTATTATACGTAAATGTGCATCGTAGTTATCATCGTAATAATCATTTTCACTATCACCTGTTGGCATTAACATTGGATATATTGGTGGGCTATCCAATATTTCTTTTACTTCTGCTTCATAATCAGTTAACTTATCATATTGATCTCTAGGAACATATATGTAAAAATCATAAAAATCTCTTTGTGATGAATAGTTTTGAACCTGTACTGATCCAGACCTTTTAAACATTACATAGGGATTTTTACATTTACCGTTTTTTGTAGCAGGAGCATAAACATCTATACCATTTTGTTTTAAAGCTAAATAAACTGTTTGCCATACATTTTTACTCATATTTATACCTTCGCAATTTTAGCAAATTGTAGCTTTATTTTATATAGGAAATTTTTTGTTATTTTTGACTTTAAAGCTGCTTTATCGCCATTAATTAAGATTGGCCTACGCCTTTTTAAATAGCTTATATGATACAAACCATTATATTCAAGAAATACACCATAAGAAACACCGTGATATAGCTTAACACCAACATTTAGATTATTTGTATTTATTCCATTAGTTTCTTCAAAATATTCTGCACCAAGAGATTGTCTGGCGTTTGGACCATATAGCCCTCTTTTTGCTCTTTCACTCGGCGTTCTATCTTTCCAAGGAGCTTCTTTTCTCATATATTCAGTTATTTCTTTTGCATATTCCTCGGACGCTTTTTTAACAGCATATTTAGTAAAAACTGCATATTTATACAAGCCAGAAACAACATCGGAAGTATCTACATAGACATTTCCTTTTTCATTTTTATACGCTTGATTGGTATAATTTTTATTGCTTTCTGTAAAAATATCATAAGTCTGCATTTTCCTTCTCCATAGAGATTTCAAAAGCAATATTAAGATTTTTTACATCTTGCTTTCCTACAATTTTATATTTATCTCCACCTATCATAGCCCAATCATCAATTACTAAATCAATTCCATCTTCATAACTGCACAAAATCATAGGCTTCATTTTGGAAATTATTCTAGCACCATCACGTTCATATAACTCTATATTAAGCATACCTCCATATCCACCACCCTCGTGAAATATACCTTTAAAATTAAACTCACACTCTATGTCACTAGAAAGTTCCCCATATTTATTTTTTGCATATCTGTAAAATGTAAAATTTTGTCCATCCCATTGTATGTGCCTGTTTATTTTATTTTTTAAAAATAATGTAGCCTCCATACAATTATCCCTCTAAAACCCTAGAATTATTTTGCCTATATCTTTGTGCTAACCTTCTAAAATATTTAGAAGTATCGGCAGCTTCAAAGCCACTTAAAGTTAATGTAGTATGCTCTGATTTAATAATTAAACATTGGTATGCTGTTTTATCAAAATCATTACCGTTTTTGTTTAAATAAAAATTTAATTCCTCTTCACTAAAAAATGGACAATCTTTTTCTCTAAGAATTATTTTTAATTCTTCTACTACAGACATACAAAATACCTCCTATGCAGTAAAAGATTTAATTGCTTCTCTTAATTGCTTATTAGTATTTAGACCTGTGATATCCATTCCAAGTGAATTTGCTTTTGCAATTAACTCTTCTTTATTCATATCGGATAAAGGCTTTTCAACATCTTCATCTTTTAATTCATCTATAACCTCATCCCATTCATCATCAGAATTTTCTTCAACCTGTTCTTTAACCTCTTCTTCCACTTTTTCTTCTACAATAGGGATAGAGGGGGTATAATCCCCCTCCACAATCACCCAACCTTGCGATTTAAAGAAGTTGTCAAAAGAAGATTTAGGAACAGTATTTACTAAATTACCTTTTGCAATTCTTACCATTTATCGCTCCTTTTATTCGTTTACAGATACATCTGCAATCAGTACATTATCAATTCCCTCATAAGACGGGAGATAAATCATAGAAACCTTTGTATCTACATTTACAGGATCAACCTTCTTAGAAGTCGTAACAGCTACACCAAGGTCAACCATAGATACATTAGCGGCAGTTCCAGACATTAAATCACTCTGTTCGGGAGTCGTACCAAACCAACCCGTTCCAAGCGTTCCATCGGGAATAAGAACAAACAGATCGTCTGGAATATACGCTTTCTTTAAGCCAGTTTCATCAATAAACTTCTTGCTATAAACAGCAATACTAATTCCAAGAGCGTCACGGATATAAGAAGTAACTGTACCTCTAAGAACAGGAGCAGTAGACTCATTACCCCAAATAGCGTTCCTAATAAGGTTATTCTTCATAAAATACTCAAACGTTGCAGGAGAACAAATTGCTCTATTCGGTCTAACACCAGAATCCTCTTCAATCAAATCCTGCCATTCTCTGATATCGGTAATAATATCTGCCGTAGGATCGGCCCACTTAACAGAAGTCTCTACCTTATGATTGCTGTCCATCTGGTAATCATAGTAATAATCCTGTCCATTTGCAGAAATGGAGATAATACCAGTTGTCAGAAGGGACATTCTCATACGCTCTCTCTGCGCTCTAGCGGCCCTAATAAGCCTGATTTTATCATCGAATACCCTATTCATTATAGAGTCAATATAAGCCTGATTTCCGGTTTCTAAGACCATATTAAGCTGTTGTCTAAGCTCTTCATCAATGCCTACACTATTCTTGAAGAACGGCATTTCAGTTTGTACTCTCTCAAAACCGATACGATCAATCTTCAAAGCAGCTACATCGTATGCACTCGGCATCAGGACTACAGGAAGTCCTTGCGATCCCTTAATCCACTTTAAATCTAAACCTAATTTTTGCTGTTCGGGCCAAAGCTCTTCACCTAAAAGGTTTTCAGTTTCAGCCGCTTTCGAAGTCCAATAAGCTACAATGTTATCGGATGTAACTAAATCAAAAATACTCATTTATTTATCCCTCCCTCAATTACTTAATAAACTGGATCATTTTTAATGCAGACTTAACTTCGGAAGTAATAAGGCTCTGCACACTCGCATCCAACTTATTAAGATCAATAGTTCCGAAAATAATTGCCTGTGCGTTCTTAGTACCGTCTGTAACGTCAACGTCATGAAGAAGGATACAAGTTGCATTTGAAACTCCCTCAGTAGTAGTAGCCTTAGCAAAAGCTGTATCTCTATCAGTAAAATCACCATTCAAGGGCGTTCCTGCTTTTGCAATCTTCTTTCCATCACTATCAGCAACAATTCCTGTATTTGCTACCTTACAAGATACTGCCGTACTATTCTTTTCATCAACTAAGATGATTTTTCTGGTAATACCAGAAACAGTTGTAAATCTAGTTTGATTTAACATTATTTATCCTCCTTAGAAAAAACTACTCTTTTTCTCGCTCTTATTCTGCGCAGCATTTCTTTCGGCTAAACTTTTACCATAACTTCCTGCGTCAAAAGAATTAGAGCCTCCGCTATGTGCAGGATCATTACCTGTACCTTTTTTCTGTTGACTAGAAATGAAAAATGAAGCATAACGTGTTTCTTTTTTCATTTCTTCAAGCACTTTGTCTAAATCCTTAGACTCTGTAATTTTTGTCTTTGCAATCGCCAAAACATCATCAATGGAATCTTTATCAACCCCTGCTTGGAAACAAGATAATTTATTTTCCGCTTCTTCTGCTCTATTAAAATAACTATCTTTTTCTTCGTTTGCTTTCTTTAATTCCTCTTCCTTTTTCTCTTCGTCTGACTTCTGTGAATTAACTAAAGCATTATATAACTCTATGGCCTTTTTAGCATCTTCTTCACTTTTAAACCCTAAATTTTTAAGAACAGAACGCTTTCCTTCGTTCTTTTCTTTTGCCATCATAGAATTAACTTGTTCTTGCGTGAACGTTTTTTCATTTGAGTTATTTTGGTTATTAGCATTTGAATTAGAATTATTATTGTTTTGATTATTGTTCTGATTACCATTTTGATCGTTTTGATTATTGTTCTGATCGTTGTCATTATTTCCATCACCATCTGCAAAATACTGTAGATTTAACGGAAATAACATTTTTGTCTCTTTTTTCACTTTTTATCTCCTTTATGTAAAATCCAATTTTAAATAAGTTTTGGTAAACTTTCCTTCTAAAAAGGTAATTTAAACACACATATTATTGTACAACAAATCTTAAATTTTGTCAAGCATTTCTTAAATAATTTGCAAACTTATCTAGATTTTCATTCATCATTGGATCACCATCTCCTAAATACCAATCTGCTATAGCTTCTGATATTTCTTCATCTGACATTGTTGTTACAACTTCAAAAGTACATTGTCCATTTGGATGATCTAGTGGGAGACTGCCCTTCGGAAAGATACCCTCTCCAAGGCCGTATTTGTCCTCTGTAGCCCTTTCAATACACAAAGGGCATACATTAGGCCCTCCACTCGTTAGCCACCTATATGCGTCTATAAACGGGTTTAAACGGGTAGCTGACACGAACGCCTCCTCATAGGCATGTTGAATAGAAGTTCTGGCAAGTCTGATAGCATTATAATCTATCCTACCTCTTATACCGTCTATATCCATTAAAGAACGCCTACTAGGATTTACAAACTTTGTTAATTGCCTTGCTATCTCATTTACACTTTTATTCTCTGCTACACCTTTAGCAATAATTTTATTTATCTCGTTTATTTTCTTTGAATTATCGCCCCAGATAGCAGAACTTAAACTCCATTTACCACCATAAATATCTCCTGTAACTAACCTGTTTATTACATCGGATTTTATTAATGGATTATTTATATAACTGTTATAACCTAAACCAGATAAGTATTGTTGATTATTATCCAAAACAATCTGAACCATATTATCCATATTGTTTTTAACTATAGTTTCTGTTTTGGAGTCTATTTGTCTTAACGCTTCTGAATATTCTTGTTTTAAACCTCTTAAATACTCTTGCCTTGCTATTGCATAATCACTTGTTGATTTAGAGATATACCTTAATTCTCTTTTTACATCATCGTATAATTCTTTATATAAATCTTTAATTTGTTTTGTCTGGCTATTGGTAATTTCAACCCTTTTACCAGAAGCATATTTAAAAGGATTTTTTGTTGCCATTAAACCACTTCCTAAACGTTATGTTTGTCGTTTCCTTGTGGAGAAGCGTTTTTAGTGGGATCTTCATAAGACATTTCTATACCACCATCTTCTGAATTATACATTGTTGCAAGGTAACTATCATCTAACAACTCATTCTCATATTTAATTTGACGCAATTCTTCATCTGCTTCATCGTCATTCAGATAACGCCATTTCTTTAAATATGATTTCCTAGACATTACCTTAGACTCTACTTCTGCAATATCCATTGTCTTTTCTTCATTAATATCATCGGGCAGAGGATAATTGTTTTCTACAAAAACAGTAAAAGGTATTTCTGGTAATTTATCAACATGTGTATATTTTTTAATACTTTGCGGATATAATAAACCACCTTCTATAATTGCTGTTGCTATAAACTCTAAAGCGTGGCCCCAAGCAAGCATTTTTTCATCACAACGAACAGTTAAACCCCAATATAAAGCTCTAATTGTTTTTCCAGAAGTAATTACTCCTGCTAACTGGTCGCTTGTAATGTTTGGAACATCAACAGTATTATACATTTCATTTTCTATTCTATCCAACGTAGTTTTTAACGGTTGAGAATAGTTCATTTGTGCTTCTAATGTTCCTACATGGGCTTGACGTTCTACTGTCTTTTCATCATCTGATTGTAAATCCCAATAAGAACCGGGGCTTGTTGATAAATGTTTTGAACTTTCCTGTGTTACGTCAATGGTATATCTGATTGGATTCATACTTTTTCTTTCTGCATCCATATCAGTATTTGCCATTTTTGAGTAATACTGCTCATAATTTAACAAATCTTTTAATTCAGATTCTCCTTTATATTCACCAGATAAACCATCGTTTAATACAACAGTTGCAGGAATATAACCAAAAAGGATTTTTGTTTTACTTGTTACTGTTTCAATTAAATTTCCATCACCAGAATAAATTTCTTCTACCAGATAAACACCATCGTTTTCTTTTGTGTATTTCTTTTTAAACCATCTTTGTTCAAACAGACTTTCTGTATCATTCATTTTGTAGAACGTAATAAATTTTGTTAATTCATTATCATCTTCACCTTTTCCAGAAGTCTCATAAATAAACTCTAACGAATTTAAGAATGTAAGAGTTATTCTATCTGAAAAATTTAAAACAATAGCAATACGTTTTCCGATAAAACAATCTTTTAATGCTTTTAATATTTTACCATTAAAATTTGTTTTTCTTAAAACATTATCTAAATAGCTTTGCAATATTGCATTTTGTTCTTTATATTTAGTATCTACATCATCTTTATTTATGTTAAATGTAGGAGGATTAGCAAAACAGAACCTAGCTTCTTTGTTAATAATCATAGCAGCTTTCTTATACCTTAAATCAGACGGGATATAATCACCATTAGAACCTTCTGCTATAAATTTTACACCCTTTTTATAAACAACATAATATTTTGCTATTTCTGCAAATTCGTTTTGAATTTCTCCACGCCTTGTAGAACTAACCTCGTTATCCAACATAAAATACGGGATATTAACATAAGCAGTTAATTTACCAACTTCATCTGCTTCTATTTGCTGTAGTTCCATTTTTTGCTCTTCTAACATAGCTTACTCCTGTTACACGTATACTTGTCCAGTAATCTCATAAAATTCTTCTTCTGTTATCCAATTTTTTACAACAGCATTTCTTACCATATCAATATTCCATAAACCTCTATCATAATAATTCTTTACTTTTTCAAATTTTTTGCTGTGCATTACTCTTCCTCACTTTCTGGCAACTCAATATCACTCATCATAGCTAAATAATCTATATTTGCTGTATTTTGATTTCCTTTAGTGTCCATTAAAGCAATATATTCGTCTTTATCATATTGTACTTCATGATATTGCCATATTGTATAAGTATCACCTGTTTCTTCATTTGTTTTTTCTATTTCTTGAACATTATTATGAACATATACTGTGGTTTTACCAATAATAATTGGACGTGAAGATTCATAACTTCCTTCAACTATTCCTACGTCTTTCATACAACAATTCCTCCTATTCTTAAACTTAATTTTGCCTTAAATCTAGCATAATGTTTCTCTATTTTATTATTTACAAATATTATATAATAATGCAATAAAGCATTTTTAATAGGTTTAAAATATTTTTGTTTCAAATTATAAGAATCACAATACTCCAACCACCCACAATAAGCATTAATACCACAAAATTCTTTGTATGTCATCAGTAGTTTTCTTTTCCATTTTTCTTTTACATTTAAGCATATCATTTTTAATCTTTTTAGCGATTTCTTTCTCAATAACGTAAAATGGTGGAAAAATCTAAAACCAACAAAATCAACACCTCTACAACCTACGCTAAATATTTGATACTTGTTATTTAATTCCAAATTTAAACTACCCACATACTCTTTTACATCTGCTAAAATATTTTGTAATTTCTTTTTACTATAACTAAAGATAACAACATCGTCCATATAACGAACACAATATTTTATTCCTAATTCCTCTTTTAAATAATGATCGAAAGACGATAAATAAAAATTAGCAAGATATTGTGATAAATAAGAACCTATCGGAACACCTTTATCATTTGGACAGGAATCAATAATTAAATCAAGAAGCCATAATAAATCTCTATCTTTTATTTTATGCCTTAATTGTTGTTTTAATATAGACCTATCAATGCTATCATAAAACTTTTTAATATCTAATTTTAAGCAATATTTTGAACCTTTTTTATCCTTTAAATAACAATTAACTAAATTTTTGGCTCTTTTTATTCCTCTATTTGGTAAACTGGCACAAGTATGTTTGCAAAAGTTTTTATTAAAAATATCACTTAGTTGTAACAATATAGCCCATTGTATAATTCTATCTGGATAATATTGTAATTTTAACAAAACACGTTCTTTTCCTTTGTCATTTATTACTTGCCGTCTATACCTACTTACTGTATACGTTTTATTTTTAAGCATTAAATGTATTTGCTCTGCATAATAATCTAAATTTTCATCTACCATCTTAACTTCTCTGTAAAATGATTTATCACGCTTTGCATTTCTATGTGCTTCTTTTATATTTTCTATATCAATTATCTTTTCCCAAACATTACCAATTCTTTTCATTTCATACTACCACTTTTTTTTTGATATTCTTACACGTAGAATTTTCGGTTTCCAGACCTACTAATACTGTTGTGAATTGTTCGCCATTGAAACAAAAAATGTTCAATGCCTCAATCTTTTACCAAGAGGTAAGGAGAGAAGTTACAGCGTACGCATTTTTATATAAAATATTAGGTGAGCGCTGTAATTCGAATTCGTATTAGAAGCTGTTTGATTCACATTCAGTTGAAAAACGCCAGTATTAGACGTATTATTCCAATGACCGCTGAAATTAGCTAAGTGGTCTGCATTAACATTCGTATAATCATTAACTAATTTTTTTGGCTACTGAACTTGGTAAATAACCATTTATCACAGCGCAATAACTTCCACTCCTAGCGGTTTTATTTTATAAGACGCCACACCTTATCTATTTTATACGGCTTTAAAAGCCGTTTACACATTATTAAATTGTTTTCATATACATCAGGCGAGCGCCGTAATACGAATTCGCAGCAGAAGCCGTTTGAAACACATCCAGCCGAAAAACGCCAGCATAAGACTTATTATTCCAATGACCGCCGAAATAAGCCAAGCGGTCCGCAGCAACATACGCATAATCACAGAAATATGTTGTTTCAGAACCATAAGTTTGGCTTGCAGGCGTAAATCCTGCCAAATTTGTTCCGTTTGGTGTTTGCATATATCCAGAAATATTACTGCCAAATGTAGCTGTGCCTGCGTCTGTATAACCAGAACCAGTATCATTAAAGTTTCCATCTGCAACTAATATTTGTCTATTGCTATTTGAATAGATACCATCTATAAATTCATAGATATTGCCGTAAAAATCTTCCAATCCGAATAGACACATAGGGTATTTACCTGTTGCTTCTCCCCAATCCATACCCTTATCATTTGTATAGCCACAAGCACCATAAATAGCACTATTTTCATCTACAAAACCTCTTCCTACTGCAATCTGCGCATTTTGTCCTCTGTATTTAAGTAAATACATCACTTGTCTATAAGTTAACTGGAAAAATGCAGATTGTTCATATCCAGTACCCCTTGCTTGTGCTTTTGTTCTAAAAGTACCTATAGTTTGATTAACTGTAGGTGTTTGCCCTGATACAGAATATAATTTACTATTACTTTCGTATGCTTTATAAGCACCTAAATAAAACTTATCACATTCATCGCCTTTATAACTATGAGCTAAATAAGAAAAACCTTCTACATTTTCTGCATCCGTCATCGAAACTTTTAAAGTAGTTCCAGATTTAACTATCTTTATCCCACGCCTAGGAAATGCAATCATTACATCATTTCCTATTGTTGTTATTGGAGCAGAAGTTCCATCTTCATATTTTGTAAAATCACTTGTATTTAATTTTCCTAATTCAGTCCCATCATTTAATATACAAGGATAATGACCGAAAAAATCATCCCATAAAGCTGATCCTACAGCCATTCCTTCTGCATCATCTTCATAAGTAGCCCATGTAGTAGGGTCTTGATTAGTTAAATCTAAACTTACTGTCATTATTGTGGATTTTCCTGCATAGCCTGCTTCAAAAAACATTTTATTTCCTCCTTTTTATTTTTTAATTTTTGTTTATTACGTATTGTTTGGTAATTTCATTAAACGGGAGCCGATGAGCGCGCTCGAGTACGACGCCGCGTGGTGACCGCCCAGGCAGAACAACCCGAGGTTCTGGCTCTGGTCGCAGCCACCGCCCACGTGCAACACAACGCCCGAAGCGTTATAGTAGCAGTAGTCGCATACGTACGTTGTTCCACCACCACCTAAAGAAGATGGATATAAGCACCATTCATAATCATTAACACTAGATTGTTCAAGCGCACTAATGAAATTAGAAGATGTAGGTCTTGCACCAACTAATGT
>ERZ842401.6989-NODE-6989-length-11760-cov-4.290645_pt1 | contig 11760 bp, 12 predicted proteins | sample MGYA00521270_ERZ842401 | MGnify/ENA primary metagenome ERZ842401 (study PRJEB31892, sample SAMEA3878208) | bioreactor metagenome | biome: Moose rumen | place: Sweden | collected 2011-10 | study: EMG produced TPA metagenomics assembly of the PRJEB12797 data set... | reverse complement strand
AGGCGCGTAACAGCAAATATACCTGCTTTCACGACAGCTACAGCGTGGAGAAGTGCCGTAACCGGAGTCGGAGCTACCGACGCACTAGGCAGCCAGCCATGAAACGGGAACACTGCGGCTTTCACCCCGAAGCCAACGAATCCCAAGAACCACGCCCAGAGCAGCATATTATCCGGCTTGTTCGGCCACACTCCCAGAGTCCCGCCTAACGTGAAGAACTCTCCTCCTCCCTGTGAGAGCGTGTAGGTCAAGGCAATAAACGCACAGGCTGCTCCTCCGACAGAGTAGATCAGGTACTTGCGCCCGGCATATCTGGCTCGGCCGTCCATCTCGTGCATGACAAGAGGCAGAGTCGTTAATGTCATAAGCTCGTAGAACAGGTAGAGGGTCAGCAGGTTAGATGACAGCGCGATTCCTGCAACTACACCGTAAGTCAGCACAAACCACCCAAAGAATGACGCTTCTCTGTGTTCATGAGACATGTACTCGAAAGCGTAAAGCGTAGTAAGCGGCCAGAGTACACCTATCAGTACAGCAAAGACCATTCCCAGACCGTCGAGCTTCAGGGCAAAAGCAGCTCGTTCGGACATTCTGAAGAGCGTCAGAGTTCCCGACGGAGGGTATATCACCAGCAGGGCAATCACTAACGAGTTGAGGAGCACTGAACACTCAATGAAGATGTTGCGGGCTTTGCGGTTAGTGAAGTTTACTGCCGGTATCATCAGAGCGGCTAGTGCAGGAAGAAGAACTGGCAGCAATAAGAATTTCTCACTCATGGCCTGTTACTTCCATAACTTGATCGCTATACTCACTGCGGAAATCACCAGACCGAAGATTGTCATGATGAGTGCTACATTCTTGCTGATGTTGGAGACTTCCGATCTTACTGCACTAATCTCGGATTTCAGCTCGAATTTCATAGCTGACATTTCACCCTTCATTTGGCTCATATCGCCCTTCATCTGGTTTATATCACCCTTCATGTCAGCAAGCTCATTCGTAACGTGCTCACGAAACGCCGCATTTTGTGCTTTCATTTCCGCAAGCGAGGCTTCTAATCTGGCTTCTATGCGCATCACTGCATCATCAATGCGTCCATCAAGCCGCCTTGTTTCTAGTGCATGAATATCTTTGCGTACAAACTCTTCACTCATGCTAATTCCTCCCAGCAATAAATTTTCATATGGACATAATGCACGTATAGTTTGTTTTCTTGCTTTTCCTTTTTGCCATAAGTATAATTTTTTCATCAAAGTTAAGCAATGGATAAAATTCGTCAATGTGTATATGGCTGGGGGCAAGTCTGCGATGTGCTGTGCGTCCAGTCCTTAGCGGAGACACACCAAGACCAGAGCAATCCGGAATCTGGAGGTGCTGTTGATGCGGAAATTCTCTTCCTTTATGGATGGGGAATATATCAATATTTTAGGAGGTTATTTACGATGAGTAGAAAGATTTTTAGTCTCGTTATCTTTTTACTGCTGGCAGCTTTTATGGTTGTCAGTATCGGCGGCTGTGGAAGCAGCAAAAATTCACTCAGCGACACTTCTCCTGAAGGGGGGGGGACAACGATGGAAACTCTGGAGGAAATTCACCTAATGCTTCATATTTTGTTCTTGATGAAGACAGTTACGATGATGACGGAGACGGAATACTTGACATTCTAGATTTCGACGGCGTTGAATTTGCGTACTATGAAAGCGGTGATGTGATTCAGGACAAAAAAATTTCTATCCCTTCACGACATTATCTCGCAAGATTCAAAAGTGCTGATGAAAGTGCTGACTCCTTTGTGGCAGATTTGACGGCGGGCACTGAGTACACTGTTGAAATTTCAAATGGTAAGTTTTATGAATATCCAATCGGCAATAATATTCCTGATGTTGAAATAATTAACCCTAATGGTGAAGCATTACCATTCCTAGATTTCGGAAGCTATGATGATGACCACGACGCGAGCAGGGTAATCGACCTTAGTGATGATGTGATCGAGCTTTCATTTTACCCGCAGGATAATCCTTACGTTATCTGTTATACGTTCACTCCCGCAGTAACCGGCTCTTACACAATCAATTTGAGGCAGATCAATGATGAAGCTGGTGACGGCAAAACAAAAACACTCTTCATTTATGAGGAACTCCGCAGCGGAACTGACGGCAACGAGGCAGGATATTACAAGCGGTACAAATTTGACGGCGCAGATGAAGCAATAAGCATGACGGATCTTATGGAGCTTAGGAAAGCCTATAACAGCCTGGTATATGACACGTTATCTGTAGTGCTGGGACTTGGCGGGGACTTAGAGGATTTAACAGATGACGATTGGGAGAAAGTTGATGCCGGTACTGAAGCTCAAGTTGCGGCTTATTTCGAGTGCTTGAATCGCCTGAAACAGTATTACGGAATCTTTGACAGCAAAGATGAAGAGCCGGAAGTTATAACCGGAGGGACTGTCAATGAAAATGACGAGGATGAGGATGAGGACGACGATGGCGAGGATGTTACTATAGCAGCGGCTTCAAACGTGGTTTCAGTGGCAGCTCCCGCAAAATTAAACGCTGGCGGCACTCAGATTAAACAGCAGTTATTCGGAATACCGTACAAAGATGACTTTCAGCCGGGTGTAGGATATTTCGCCCTAACTGGTGTTCAGGCAAGAAGCAATGCCGTAAAAAGTTTTACCTTGAATGTCCCTGAAAAGAAAAACGTTAAAACAAGCTACAGTGCTACCTTTGTATCTTCTCAGGAAGACCGCGAAAAAATTTCTACTACCACTGCAGATGCTTCGTTCTCAATCGGAGGCTTTGGACTAAGTGCAGGCTATTCCTCAGAAAGCAAATTCAAGTTCGGCTTGACATCAACTACATATGTAATTCATTATGAAGAGGTCGAATTTGGATACCGTGTACTTGACGACGGGGATTACCAGCTCAAAAAAGGAGCTTCAAAGATACTGAAGGAGGACATCACAAAATTCCGTGAAAAATACGGCGATTATTTTGTTGCAGGCTATAAATACGGAGGGACTTACGATGCCTTCATCACGATCACTACCAAGACAATGGAACAGCTTGAAGAAGTCAAAACGAAACTCTCGGCTAATTTCAGCTCGGCTAAAGTTGCAGTGAGTGCGGATGTAGGAAACACTACAAGGGAAACTCTGAATCAGAATGACGCTACTGTCAGCATTCAAATCATGACTGCCGGAATAGATGTGAGTCAAATTCCCGAAATACCTACAACGACAATAAGTGATATAACCCAAATTCCCAAAAGCCTTAACGCTTTCAGAGAGGCATTGAAGAAGACTCCCACTGAAGGGTATATGCCTGTTTACGTGATGTTGAAGCGTTATAGCCTGCTAGATGATGTCGACGAGCAAATGGACGAACAGAACGACAGCGGATTAATTCCACTTTCTCCAAAACACTCGACAAAAATTCTGGCCTTAAACAGGGAAAAGCTGATCATGGATTCTTATTACAATGTCATCGCAGACCTCACTGACAGCCAAATAGATTCCTCAGTCAGAAATAACTTCAAGAAGGAGTATGAAGACATTACGAGTGAAATCGGTACGGGAGGCAACGACTTTTACTCGGAAAGCAACAGCGCAAATATGGACAGCCTGAAGGCAAAAATGGTAAGCCTCAGCGAAAGGCTAAAGGCAATAGGAGACCGTTACGTGTTCTATCAGCGTCTTATGGAGGCTCAGAAGAAAGAGGAAAGTGCCTCAAGGGAATCGAGGATACAATACAGACCTTTCGGCTATAACGGTGGATTTGTTGGGCAGGATTCTTTTGCAGTAAGCAGGGCCGTAGCATCAGATATTGCAGCAGGCAAGACACATCATGATTCAAGAAATCAATTCTCAGGGAAAAGTTGGGAGCCTACCTTTGATGCTGGTTCGGGATATGTTTTCTGTTATGCAAGAGTCATTGCCAACAATACGCACGATGTAACACGTATCGCAGATCTCTACTGTGTAGGCAGACAGTCGGCGAGTTTCCACTTTACATGCGGTGTTGCCCGCTGGCTTGAATGGGACGTAACTTTACGGAGTATGAGATTCAACGCTGCTCTTTACCCGTTCTCCGGCTTGAAGTAGTTTGCAGGCCTCCTCTTTACGGGGAGGTTTTATTTTTGCTTTGTTCCTGCAAGCAATAACAGTCAATGCCGATCCGTCTTCTGCCGTGATTATGGGGAGTATGTCAAACTATCTTTACTCGTTCTCTGTCTGGATGCTCACCGCTCCACCCTAAAGGAGGCATGTTCTCAAGACGCATAATATCTTCACGCTCAAGAGCAAGATTCACTGAGTCCAGATTCTCACACAGACGCTCCTTACTCGACGCTTTAGGCAACGGCATAACTCCCTCACTCACACAGAACGCTAGACACACCTTCACTGGACTCGCTCCGTACTTGGCCGCTAGCTCCCGAATCAAAACATCATCAAGCACCCTCCCTCTTGCAGTCGGACTCCATGCCTGAACCTGAATCTTTCTCGCACGGTAATATTCCAGCGCAAACGTCTGCGTATATCCCGGATGAAACTCCATCTGCGCAACTGAAGGCTTTACCTCACAGCAGTCTAGTATGTTATCCGCATGATAGGGCAGAAAATTGCTCAGTCCTAACGCTCGGATTTTCCCCGCAGAATACAGCTCTTCCATTGCGTGCCATGTCTCACGGTCTAACTCTCTCCAGTCCTCACGAACAAGATCGGGCCTCGGCCAGTGAATCAGGTACACATCAACGTAATCACTCCCCAAGTTATCAAGAGTGCGGTTAAACGCGTCCAGAGTGCTCCTGCCGCCTAAATCACTTTTCCAGAGTTTCGACGCAATCATGAACTTTTCACGGGGGATTCCACTTCTGCGCAGTGCCTCGCCTAATACTCCCTCATTGCCGTAAAACGATGCCGTGTCAAAATATCGATAACCTGCCTCTACTGCAAGTTCAATACTCTCCTGTGAAGCCTTATATGTCCCAAAACCTACAGCAGGTAGCTCTAGGCCATTATTCAGCGTAAACTGCAACATGAAAATTACTCCCTCTATGATATGTATATTTGACAGATGAAAAATTTGGGTATAAAATTCCGGCTCAATCAATCCAGTAAATAGACTTTTCGTAAATACCTTTCAGAATACAACAGCCGGGACACAGAAAACCCCGGCTTTCATCTTACCTCTTTACCCGTTCAGGAATGCATTCACCCTTTCCTTCACTCTTGCTCCGTCTGCCTGACCTTTCGCTCTCGACATTACGGCTTTCATCAATTTACCCATATCCTTCGGGCTTGAAGCGTTAATTTCTCCTGCTGCCTCCCTGATTATTCCGTCTAGGGCTTCATCGCTCAACTGCTGCGGCAAATACGGCTCTAACACTTTCACTTCTGCAAGTTCCGATTCCGCCCGGTCTTGTGCCCCTCCGGCTGAATATTGTTCTGCGGCATCTTTCCTCTGTTTTATCAGCTTGCGGATTACTCCCTGAACGTCCGCATCTACTATCTCGTAGCTCCTCCCCTTGTCCGCCTGCAACTTCTGAAGCTCCGCCTTAAGCATCCTCAATGTCGAGAGCCTGGGTTCTTCACGAGCCTTCATGGCCTGCGTAAGATCATGGGTTATGTCCTGCAACAATGACATGATAAATATTCCTCCTTCTGATGGATAACAAAAAGGGGAGCCGGTTTTTTCCCTCAGCCCCCCAGTTAGTGCCTGATAGTCTAGCCTATACTTCTGCGGCGCATACTCTTGCGTTTACGGGCTGCTTCCGCGCGCTTTATCTTCTTCGCATCGCTGGGCTTCTCGTAATGTTCGCGTCTGCGGGCTTCTCTCAACGTACCTACTCTGGCTACTTCACGTCTAAAGCGTTTCAGGGTGTCTTCGAGAGTCTCGCCGTCTTTACGGGTTACAGTTGTCATGATTCATTCCCTCCCTTCAGAATCTCACTGTACAGCAGGTATTTACCCCGGAGGCCATCCGAGATTACGTCCTGCCAGTAAATGCAAATGGAGGTGCGGCACTGACTGTCCGCCTTGTTCTCCGGTATTGATTACCATTCTGTAGCCTTTTTCTTCGAGACCGAGAGAGCGGGCAATTTTTACTGCACTATCCAGAAGACTGCTCCACACTGAGGGATTCACAACAGCTGCGGAGGAGGCGTAATGCTGTCTGGGAATGACTAGAACGTGAACGGGTGCCTGCGGGTTGAGGTCATTAAACGCTACTACGTTTTCATCACTGTAGACATAATTTGTCGGGATTTCTCCGTTTGCTATCTTGCAGAAAATACATTCTTCCATTAATTTTATTGCCTCCTCATGGTTATGCGTAGAATTGTATACCAGAATTATCCTTGACACAATTTATTTCTACGTAATTTTGAGACAGCCTAACGCTACTTCTTTTTACGCTTTCTTGATGATGCTGCAGAGCTTGGGTTAGCCTTTGCCTTCTGTGCAGGGACGTACTCAGGATTTGCCTCAAGAGCTTTATCGAACCACTCCATCGCCTCTGACCTCATGCCCAGAGCAAGAGCCGTCATTCCTGCCTGATACGCGGCCAAGTAGTCGCCGTCATATGTCCTGACGAGTTCTGCATAGCGGTTATAGACTTTTCGAGTCTTGCCTGCCCGCTGTAAATTATTGTGCAGCTGAATACGCGCTTTCGTCTCTCCGTCCGCAAGTCCGTATGTTGGGACTACTTTTTCTGGATCAGTAGAGTCATTCTCAAGAGCTGTCGGCCGTCTGCGTTCTGGAATATCAGGCTCTGAAGTATGCACACCTGAGTCTCTTACAGAAGTATCATCATCATTATCATCTGTATCATAATTTTCTGCTGTCCCTCTCGGCCTTGAGGTAGCTATCTCCTTGTTCTTGATGAGACTCTGAGCTTCTCCGCCGGAAACTGCACGAATCTTGTCCCCCCTGCGTATCAGTGAAGCATTTCCTCCGTTTTTGATTACACGCGCAATACTGAACTCGTTATCTACTTCCACGATCTGGACAATCGCTATTGTCTTTGAGCGTCTGCCTATTACGTTGCCTCTCATGTCCATAACTTCTCCGCCTTCTGCGTACACCCTGAAGAGTGCTCCCTGCCGTGCTCCTGAGACTGCGCCAATACTCAGGGTAATATCTCCTCCTCCTGCTCCGAGCACCTGCATGAAGTCTCCGACTGCTGCCTCTAGGACTCTCTGGCTGATACGTGAGACGGCTTCCTCAATAGCCGAGTCTTCGAGTCCGCCTGCCACGTCCTGAGTCTGAGTTACTCCTCCAAGGCTGGAAGCGGTCTGCTTATGGGTTGCGCTGCCTGTTTCGGACGCTGAAAGTACTACTTCTCCGGTTTTAGTGTCAATAAGTCTGGCATCTAGTGTGATATTTGCCTCGGTCTTGATCTCCGCAAAAATTCCTTTGACACCGGTAGTCTTGCTGGTCTTGTTGAACTTCGTAGCCGCTCCGACAAGAACATACTGACACCCTGCTATCCTTCCGACCTCAACAAGCATTCTAGGGTCAATCATGCCGGACATGCTCATTCTCTGCTGACGGGCTATTGCGTCTAACCTGTCCTGCTCGATTACTGACACGGAAGGTGAATTTGCCAGCATTCTGGTGAACACGTCAGTTATTGCCTTTACGTGAGCGTTAGAGAGGCCGTTAGCTCTGTTCTCAAAGTTCATGATGCCTATTCTAACGGAATCACCTGCAAATGAAGGTACTGCTATTACGGATAACACGACAACTGCAAGAAAAACTCTCTTTAACATTACGAAATTCCTCCTTGTTTTTGTTCTTCTAGAAAATCTGTGCGAGCGCATTTCTCACTGCCTCATTTATGGCGTTCTGCTGTGCTTCCTCCACTGTGTAGCCGAGTGCTTTTCCCTGCGCCATGTCTCCGCCGAGCTTCGTTCCTCTGGATGTTACGGCCAAGAGCGATATCGTCGCTGTACCGGTGAGGACTCCCAGCTCGTTCCTGACCGGCTGTCCCGCCCGGACTTTTGCGCATACTGTTGCTGCTGCGCTGTAGTGCCCGTTGACCTTCAGCAGTGCGGAGATATTCCCCTCAAACGCATAACGTGCTGCCTGTGCTTTTGCGGCCGCCATCTTCATGGACTTCATCTTCTTCTCGTCAACTACTCGGTAGCCGTGATTCACGAGTTCCTGAATTATCATTGCTTCCGTTGTAGAGACATGCATTGTGTCCGTCCCGTCAACTACAACGCCTATATCCCCTTTCTTAGGGAGTATCTGGTGAGGCTGATTCTGCTGTTTGGGAAGGTCGGGGTATTGGTCTGGGAGTTTACCCTTTTTCAGCATAGTAGCTTCTGACACTGCACACACTGCCAGCATCAACAATAACGATACGCACAAAATCTTTCTGGTCATGATCCGCTAATTCCCCTTTCTTTGTTCTTCGTGAAGACGTTTACGAGCTTCCCTGAGCGATTCTGCAGCTGCATGTTTGTCCCCGCATTCCCTGAAGAGTTTTCCTGCTCTCTGGAGATTCCTGCTTGACATTTTTGAGCCTAGTTCCGCCCTGAGTTCACGCAATAATTTTACGCATTCATCAGGCTGTCCGGTTCTCAAGAAACATTCTGACGCGTCAAGATACGCATCTACATCGCTCCACCTGAAGTCATGAATATTCCTGAAGACTGGCAGAGCTTCACTATACTTCCCGGCACTAAAGAGACGTTCTGCGTGCTGCCTGTAGAGAAAACGGCAATACTCATCATCAAGAATCCCGCGCTCAGGGACGTTTTCCGAGAGAGTATTAACCGTTCTGCTGTCGAGCCACGCTAAACCAAAAACATAACCGCCTGATGTATCCCCTGCTGTCTGTATACCCTTTATGCTGCGACCGCTGATCTCTGCCTGATAGTACATGAGCAAAGCATTTCCCAGAGCGTCGTCATACCTGAAGAGCTTTCGGTCAACGCCTCCCTGCCCAATAATAAGCGCGAGGTGTCTTCGAGCCTTCATGAGTGCTATGTTCTTCATGTGCAAATCAAGTTCCGCCGAAATCTCAGAGTCCGAGTCTGCCCTTACTGGGATAACCGCGAGGCTGTAGATATTGCCCGAAGTGCTCACTGATGAGAGCATAGAGCCGTCTTGTACATGCACGATGTTAGCCGAGAGAGCTTTTCCGAGACCTTGAGGCAGAGAAGGTATATCTGACGTGAATGAATTGATAGCCCCCTGAAGGTCTGAAGCATTCACTGGCAACGTCAGCAGTAAAATGATAAATACCGCACAAAATGTTCTATTCATCAATATTCTGCTCAATGATACCTGAAGGTCCGGGCTTCATTTCTTGCTTTCTGTTTTCCTGATGACGGCCTGAGGTTCTGTGAGAATCGTCCATTTCCTCACCGATTGACCTAACTCTCCTGCTGGCTGATGGAACATACACCGCTATTCCGTAAGCAAAATATCCGTCAGAGTCTATTTCCGTGTGGCGAGTTACTCCGGGAGGGAGAATACCTTTACGCAGACTCTCTATAGTCTCACTGCTGGACAACGTATTACGCATTTCACGAACATGCTTCTCGTATTCCGCTGTCTCCGTAACCGTTCCTCCAGTAACTGGGTCAATCTTCTGGAGTTCGTCGTAATTCTTCTTGAGCTGTCTGGTCTGTTCATCGTAATGGCTTTCAGTGCGGACATTATCCCCGAAAAGTATACCCGTGAGACCGTCTACAGCTCTGAGTTCGGCGACTTGTTCTGCCTGAAGCTCAAGTTCTGCCTGAACGTCTTCTTCTGAACTGTAGCGCACTATTGAGCTGCCAAAACCTACCCATGCTGTTTCACCTGTGCCGGGGACTTCTATTATTCTGCCGCCTACAGGAGGGATCAAGCCCTTCTTTACCTCTGCAATAACGGAGTTGAGGCCTTCACTGAGAGTTGATGCGGATATTACGTACTCACCGTTGCGGAGTAAAGCTCTGCGTGTCTTAGGACTGCTCACCAGAGTAACGAACACTCTTCCCTTTCCGTCGTCATGGACTGCGTAGGTAACGTAGCCCCTGAGGATTTTTGAGGCTGTTTCACGGCCATACTCTTCAAGGCTGGTTGATGAGCTGGAGAGGTTTCTTTCCGGGTCAGTGATGGTGTTTATAGTGCTGTCGAATCTGGTGTAAGCCTTAACGGGTATATCCGAGAGGAATTTAGCCATTCTGCTTTTAGCATCCATGAAGGCTCTTACGTAAGCGTTGCGCTGTTCGATACGCGAGGCAGTTACGTTTTCGTGATTAGGGTTGTAGATGCCTGCGCCCGTTGCAACTATTGTGTAAGCTGCAGTTCCTGTATATCCAGCAATTTGACAGCCCGCTTTAGGTTTGGCGACGATCTTATTGACGGCATCTTGAAGGGTAGGTGCGGTTGTGATGTCAGCGTTAAGTTCTTCGTCATGTTCTGACTTTACGGCAGCTTCGTTCTTGACGGCGAGGAGTTCTGTGCGTTTTACGGGGTCATCTTCCTGAACCGGCGGGATAAAGTCGTCTGCACTGAGAGCGAATGATGCACCGGCCATGACTAACAGCATGAACGCGATGCAGGCTTTGAGAGAATGTTTCTTCATGAATATCACTCCTAAAAATATATATTTGCGGCAAGAGAGGAGGAAACTCGGCGCGGTGTAGATGTTAGAGGCCGAGTTCCTGAGCTATATCCTGCCAGACAGTCCAAGGTTCTACTTTGATGTTGCGATACTGAAACCATTTATTGTTAAAGCAAAATTCTGCACGAGAAATTGTAGGGAAGTCTCCTGCTTCTGCGGCCGGCATTTTGAGCCAGCGTGTTATTGCTATGGGGATTGCTCCGATAATCTCGCGTTCGGCCGTGTTCTCTCTTCCTATCCAGGCATTACCCCAGTTGTTGAAGCGAGTTCCCTTGCCGTCAAACACGTCTCGTTTATTGAGCCATAGCTGCATATCATTTTGAGGAAGTGCTACAAACATGAAGGCTACTAAGTCTTTATTCTTGTCAAGTCCTCTGAATACGCCCTTGAAGCTGATGTGTAATCCTCCGTCTAAGTCTATCTCGAAGGGGTTATCATACTTCGGGAGTTTGGGATCACTCGGAATAACTCTCGGAGCATGTAAATCTTCCTGCTCAGGTGAAGGACTGGGAATAACGAACCCCGATGCTGCTCCTGAAGCCATGACCACATACATTAACGCAAGCAATAATAATCTTCTCATTTCTGCCCTCCTTTCTAGAAGTAGATGCCGAGTTCTTGAGCAAGTTCTTTCCAGACCTGCCACTCTTCAGCCTTGATATTACGGAATTGAAACCATTGGCCGTTAAAGCGGAAACTTACACGAGCGATAGTAGGCAATAATTCAGCAGTTGACACCGGCATATCAAACCCCATGCGTATCTGTATGGGTATACCTTCTATTATTTCGCGTCTGCTGGTTTCTTCATTTCCTATATCAGGAGTCCAATTTCCGCGTCTGAATCTTCTTGCTTTGCCGTCAAATAATTCACTCTGCTCAACTCTAAGCTCCATATCTTTTTTTGGCAGAGCTACAAAGCAGAATACTACATATTTATCCGGTTTACTGTCCTTATCAAGATGACGGAATGCTCCCTTGAAGCTGATGTGTAAATTGCCGTCTTCTAGGTCTATCTCCGTAGGGTTGTCGTACTTAGGAAGTTTCGGATCACTCGGAATGACTCTCGGAGCATGTACATCTTCCTGCTCAGGTGAAGGGCTGGGGATAACGAACCCACAAGCTGACCCCGAA
>ERZ842401.6988-NODE-6988-length-11761-cov-8.508115_pt1 | contig 11761 bp, 6 predicted proteins | sample MGYA00521270_ERZ842401 | MGnify/ENA primary metagenome ERZ842401 (study PRJEB31892, sample SAMEA3878208) | bioreactor metagenome | biome: Moose rumen | place: Sweden | collected 2011-10 | study: EMG produced TPA metagenomics assembly of the PRJEB12797 data set... | reverse complement strand
TCACAGAGGCAGGCTATGTCGGTGAGGACGTGGAGAGTATCCTCTCTCGTCTGTTGCAGGTCGCAGACTATAAGTTGGAGGCTGCCCAGCGTGGTATCGTCTTTATCGACGAGATCGACAAGATAGCCCGTAAGAGCGACAACCCCAGCATCACTCGTGACGTGAGTGGCGAGGGTGTGCAGCAGGGACTGCTGAAACTGCTGGAGGGAACAATCGTCAACGTGCCGCCGCAGGGAGGTCGTAAGCACCCAGACCAGGAGTATATCCATGTGGACACCAGGAATATCCTGTTTATCTGTGGTGGAGCCTTCGATGGCATCGAGCGTAAGATTGCCCAGCGTCTGAATACCCACGTGGTGGGTTACAACTCCGTACAGAACGTGCGTAAGATAGACAAGGGCGACTTGATGAAATACGTGTTGCCGCAGGACTTGAAGTCGTTCGGACTGATACCAGAGATTATTGGTCGTCTGCCCGTGCTGACCTATCTGAACCCACTTGACCGTGAGGCATTGGAGAGAATCCTGGTGGAGCCAAAGAACTCTATCGTCAAGCAATACGAGAAACTGTTCGAGATGGATGGGATAAAATTGACGTTCACGCCAGAGGCGCTGCGACTCATTGTCGATAAGGCGGTGGAATATAAACTTGGTGCCCGCGGACTCCGCTCTATCGTGGAGAGCATCATGATGGACGCGATGTTTGAGGTGCCCTCGAAACGAACTAAATCCTTTGAGGTGACAGCAGAGTATGCCCAACAGCAACTCGACAAGTCACATTTGCAATAACAGAAAAAGCCTATGCCAAAAACTAAAGTGAATCTGACAGAAGCCCTGAAGAAATATTTCGGTTTCGACAAGTTCAAAGGGGATCAGGAAGCCATCGTGCAGAACGTGCTTGATGGCAAGAACACCTTTGTGCTGATGCCTACAGGTGGCGGAAAGTCACTCTGCTATCAGTTGCCCTCACTGCTGATGGACGGAACGGCGATAGTCATCTCCCCACTCATAGCACTGATGAAGAATCAGGTTGACGTGATCAGTGCTATGAGTGAGGAGGGGACAGCCCACTACCTCAACTCTTCGCTGAATAAATCGGCGATAGACCAGGTGAAGGCAGATGTCAAAGACGGTCGTACCAAACTGCTCTATGTCGCTCCAGAGTCGTTGACGAAGGAGGATAACGTGGAGTTCCTGAAGCAGGCAAAGATATCTTTCTATGCCATTGATGAGGCTCACTGTATCTCAGAATGGGGTCATGACTTCCGACCAGAATACCGTCGTATCCGCCCGATTATCAACGAGATAGGCAATGCGCCGATTATTGCGCTGACAGCGACGGCGACTGACAAGGTCCGCACGGATATCAAGAAGAACCTGGGTATTGTGGATGCGGACGAGTTCAAGAGTTCCTTCAACCGTCCGAACCTCTATTATGAGGTGCGCCCCAAGACCAAGGATGTCGATAAGGATATCATCAAGTTCATCAAGCAGCATTCAGGGAAGAGCGGTATCATCTACTGCCTCTCCCGTAAGAAGGTGGAGGAACTGGCTGAGATCCTGCGTGCCAATGATATCAAGGCACAGGCGTATCATGCGGGACTGGACTCGGCACTGCGCTCCCAGACACAGGATGACTTCCTGATGGAGAAGATAGATGTCATCGTGGCGACGATAGCCTTTGGTATGGGTATCGACAAGCCTGACGTGCGCTTCGTCATCCATTATGACATCCCGAAGTCGCTGGAGGGCTACTATCAGGAGACAGGACGCGCTGGCCGTGATGGCGGCGAGGGACTGTGTGTCACCTTCTATTCAAACAAGGACCTGCAGAAACTCGATAAGTTTATGGAGGGCAAACCTGTCGCTGAGCAGGATATCGGCAGACAGTTGCTGCAAGAGACTGCCGCCTATGCCGAGACCTCTGTATGCCGTCGGAAGATGCTGTTGCACTATTTCGGAGAGGTGTATGAGCAAGACAACTGCCATAACTGCGACAACTGTCTGCATCCGAAGACGAAGATAGAGGCGAAGAGGCAGTTGGAGATAGTCCTCAATACCGTGATAGCCGTCAAGGAGAATTTCCGATCCGACTATGTGGTAGACTTCATTATGGGTCGTGAGACGGATGAGGTAGTGGCACATAAGCACCAGGAACTGGAACTCTTCGGGGCTGGTGAGGATGACGACGAGAAACTGTGGAACCCTGTCATCCGACAGGCTTTGATAGCAGGTTACCTGAAGAAGGACGTGGAGAACTACGGACTGTTGAAGATTACCACCGCAGGAAAGAAATTCCTCAAGAAGCCAGAGTCGTTCATGATTGTGGAGGACAAGGAGTTCAACGAGGACTATGACGGCTCTCCGGATCAGGAGGGAGGAACCAGTGCGCTGGATCCGACATTGAATGCGATGCTGAAGGACTTGCGGAAGAAGGTGTCGAAGCAGATGAACCGTCCGCCTTACGTCATCTTCCAAGATGTGTCGCTGGAGCAGATGGCGACCGATTACCCCGTCAACCTTGAGGAGTTGAAGAATATCCAGGGAGTAGGAGAGGGAAAGGTGAAACAGCCCTACGCCAAAGAGTTCGTCGACTTGATCAAGCGCTATTGCGAGGAAAACGATATTACCCGTCAGGCAGACCTCCGTGTGCGTACTGTCGCCAAGAAATCGATGCTGAAAGTGAAAATCATCCAAGGTATCGACCGTCAGGTGGCCCTCGATGATATCGCCAATGCGCAGGGACTGGAGTTTGAGGAACTGCTCGACGAGGTGGAGGCTATCGTCTATAGTGGTACCAAACTGAATATCGACTATTTCCTCGATGAGGTGATGGACGAGGACCACCTGGATGATATCTACGACTATTTTGCGGAGAGTGACACAGATTCCTTGGAGGCGGCTATTGAGGAACTGGGCGATGAGTGCTCGGAGGACGAGATTCGTCTGGTGCGTATCAAGTTTATCTCGGAAATGGCAAACTAAAGGCTTCGCGTTAAATCGTATTAATAATAAGGTGAAACGCTTGCTATGTCGGAAAAAATGAGTAATTTTGCACGCAATAAAATTTAAGGAGTATTTTTATGTCATCATTTATTGCAGACAAGATTGTCATGGACGGCTTGACTTTTGACGACGTCCTGTTGATTCCCGCTTATTCAGAGGTACTGCCCAAGGCAGTAGAGTTGCAAACGCAGTTTTCGCGTCATATCCGACTGAACATCCCCTTTGTCACAGCCGCTATGGATACCGTGACAGAGAGCCAGATGGCTATTGCCATTGCCCGTGAGGGAGGTATTGGTGTGATTCATAAGAATATGTCTATTGAGAACCAGGCTCGCGAGGTTGCCATCGTCAAGCGCGCGGAGAACGGTATGATCTATGATCCCGTTACCATTCCCCTTGGCTCTACCGTCGCACAGGCACTGGACATCATGGCGGAGTATCATATCGGTGGTATCCCTGTGGTGGATAACGAGAAGCACTTGGTGGGTATCGTCACCAACCGTGACCTGCGCTTTGAGCGTCGCTTGGACCGCCCCATCGAGGAGATCATGTCGAAAGAGAATCTCGTGACGACTCATCAGCAGACCGACTTGTCGGCTGCCGCACAGATTCTGCAGGAGAATAAGATAGAGAAACTTCCAGTGGTAGACAAGGATAATCACCTGATCGGTCTGATCACCTATAAGGATATCACCAAGGCAAAGGATAAGCCGATGGCATGTAAGGACGAGAAGGGTCGTCTGCGTGTAGCCGCAGGTGTCGGTGTTACCGTTGACACCTTGGATCGTATGCAGGCTTTGGTGAATGCAGGTGCCGACGCTATCGTCATTGATACCGCGCATGGTCATTCCAAGGGTGTCGTCGAGAAGTTGCGTGAGGCAAAGGCTTCCTTCCCCAATATTGATGTGGTGGTAGGTAATATCGCTACAGGTGCCGCCGCCAAGATGTTGGTGGAGAACGGCGCTGATGCGGTGAAGGTAGGTATCGGTCCCGGCTCGATCTGTACAACCCGTGTCGTCGCTGGTGTCGGTGTGCCTCAGTTGAGTGCTGTCTATGATGTCTATCAGGCACTGCAGGGGACAGACGTTCCTTTGATCGCTGATGGTGGCTTGCGCTATTCTGGTGATATCGTCAAGGCTCTTGCCGCCGGCGGCTCCTCGGTGATGATCGGTTCTCTCGTGGCAGGAACAGAGGAGAGTCCTGGCGACACCATTATCTACAACGGACGTAAGTTCAAGAGTTATCGTGGCATGGGCTCGTTGGAGGCGATGGAGCATGGTTCTAAGGACCGCTATTTCCAAGCCGATACGAAGGATGCCAAGAAACTCGTGCCAGAGGGTATCGCCGGTCGTGTTCCTTACAAAGGAACTGTTCAGGAGGTGATTTACCAGATGGTAGGTGGCTTGCGTTCAGGTATGGGCTATTGTGGTGCCGCAACGATAGAGAAGTTGCATGACGCTAAGTTTACCCGTATTACCAATGCTGGTGTGAATGAGAGCCATCCCCATGACATCACGATTACCAGTGAGGCTCCAAACTATTCACGTCCTAACGATTAAGATGAAGTCACGACTATTGCTCGTCTTCATGATGCTTGTGCCGATGATGGTACAGGCAGCAGATGATCCGATACTGTTTACTGTTGGCGACATGCCAGTGACACGTTCGGAGTTTGAGCAGTCGTACTTGAAGAATATCAACACGAATCAGGTGGGTCGCCAGTCTGTGGCAGACTATCTGGAGTCGTATATCGTCTATAAACTGAAGGTGAAGACGGCTCTTGACGCTCATATTGATGCGACGGCATCCTTTAAGGAGGTGTATGCGCAATGTCTGTCAGAGCAAGAGGCACCTGTTGTGTCGTCTGGTCACTATGTCCCTGCTCTTGATGTCTACGACGAATATGAGGCGTTGAGACGGAAGGCAGGGTATGACGGACTCATCTGTCCTGCCCAGATTTTCATCCAGGTGCCACAGAAGGCGAGTGTTAATGAGCAGCGCCAGGCTCAGCAGCGTATAGAGTCCATCTATCGGGAATTGCAGCAAGGAGCGGACTTCGCCCAGTTGGCTCGTCAGTATTCTCAGGATAAGGCTTCCTCCACCAAAGGTGGTGAGATGGGGTGGTATGCTCGTGGACAGATGTTCAAGGAGATAGAGGATGTGGTATTTGCCTTGGACAAAGGGGAGATGAGTCGTCCCTTCCTCTCAACAATAGGTTATCATATCTTTCTGATGACTGACAGGAAAGCGGTAGTAGACTATGATGCCGTCAGGGACGAACTCGCTGCCGAGAAAGCACAACGGCTCATCCATCAGCAAGTAGCCACTAACCGTTTGTCAGGGGAAGTGATCGCACAAGTCTCCACGACGGCTGAGACATCCCAGATGCCGGAGAACGGTTTGCTGAGAGAGTATTACGAGGGACTGCTCCTGTATGAGTTGAGCAAACAGTCTGTGGGCAGACATGCCGCAGAAGATGAGGAGGCGCTGAAATACTATTTCAAGAAGAACAAGAAGAAGTACAGGCGGAATGGCTTTAAGCCAAAAGACTATACGGAAGTTCGGGAACTTGTGGTCAGCGACTTGCAGGAAGAGATGGATAAGCACTGGGTTGCCGACCTGAGGAACCGATATCCAGTGAATGTGAATAAGAAAGTATTAAAGACAGTAAATAATCACCGTTAAGAATGAAGATACGTAGCATTATAGCAATCGTCTCATGGTTGGTAGTCCTGCCGATGCAGGCTAAGACAGCCAATGACAGTATACAGAGTATTGTCGACGAGGTTATCTGGGTAGTTGGCGATGAGGCTATCCTGAAGTCTGACGTGGAGGCGATGCGCCTGCAAGGTCAACAGGAGGGTATCCGATGGAATGGCGATCCCGACTGTGCTATTCCAGAGCAGATCGCTGTCCAGAAACTCTACCTGCATCAGGCAGCCATCGATAGTATTGAGGTGACGGAGGCTGAGATCAGCCAAGGCATTGAGCAACAGATAGAGTATATGGTCTCTGTCATCGGCTCTCGTGAGAAACTGGAGGAGTACCATAAGAAGACGATGACGCAGATTCGAGCAGAACTCCGTGACTCTTATCGTGACCGCCAGATGATTCAGGAGATGCAACGTCAGTTGGTGAAGGACATCAACGTGTCTCCTGCCGACGTGCGTAGGTATTTCGCCAACCTGCCGCAAGACAGTATACCTTTCGTTCCCACAGAGGTGGAGGTGCAGATTATCGCCCAGACACCACGTATCGACCAAGAGGAGATAAACCGTGTGAAGGAGGAACTGCGTGACTATACCGATCGTGTGAACAGAGGAGAGACGTCTTTCCAGACACTGGCTCGTATGTACTCTGAGGATCCTGGCTCCGCACGTCGTGGTGGTGAGTTAGGCTATACAGGTCGTGGAACGCTCGACCAGGCATTTGCCAACGTCGCCTTTAACTTGACCGATCCCAAGAAGATATCCAAGATCGTGGAGTCAGAGTTTGGATACCATATCATCCAGTTGATAGACAAGCGTGGTGATAAGGTGAATGTGCGTCATATCCTCCGCAAACCAGTGGTCAGTCAGGAGGATATCGATAAGTCGTTGGCTCGTCTGGACTCTATCCGTGCGGATATCGTGGAAGGCAAGTTCTCTTTCGAGGTAGGTGCTACCATGATCTCCGATGATAAGGATACACGTAACAACAATGGACTGATGGCTAATGTGACACAGAATGGACGTACTTCCAGATTCCAGTTGCAAGACCTGCCCTCTGAGGTGGCTCGCGCGGTGGACAATCTGAAAGTAGGTGAGATATCTGCTCCCTTCCAGATGATTAACGACCGTGGTAAGACGGTATGCGTCATTGCGAAGTTGAAGAGTCGTACGGAAGGTCATAAGGCGACGATCACAGAGGATTTCCAGGTGATGAAGGATGTCGTATTAGAGAAACGCCGTCAGGAGAAACTGCATGAGTGGGTGGTCAGTAAGATCAAGTCGACCTACATTCGTGTCAACGACCGTTATAAGGATTGTCAATTTGAATATCAGGGTTGGATTAAATGAGACTCCGTACTGTAGCGTTTATGCTGCTGTGCCTTTTCGGATTAAGTCTCGTTTGGGCTGTGCAGCCAGTCCGCAAGCGTAGCAATACCAGCAAGCGGGTCACGGACAAACGTGTCTACTTGGTTCACTCCGACCAGTTGCGGTATGACCAGTATCATAATGGAGACGCTCAGATCCTGGTGGGTAATGTGCATTTCCGGCACATGGGCGCCAACCTGTATTGCGACAGTGCTAACTTCTTTCAGCAGACCAATTCCTTTGAGGCTTTCGGACATGTGAGGATGTTGCAGGGCGACACCTTGAAACTCTTCAGTGACTATGCTTACTATGATGGGAATGCCCAGATAGCGCAGGCTCGTTATAATGTCATCCTGAAGCATCGCCAGTCCACCCTTTATACCGACAGTCTTGACTATGACAGGTTGTATAATTTCGGAAACTTCTTCGAGGGAGGTAAACTCGTGGACAACGGATCGACCCTGACCAGTGACTGGGGCGAGTATCATACCGACACGAAGACGGCTATCTTCTATTATGATGTCCGTCTGCGTGACAAGAATCTCTATTTGACGACAGACTCCTTGTATTACGATACCCAGACCTCTCGTGCTCATATCGTAGGACCGTCGAATATCACGTCGGGCAGTAGTCATATTTACAGCGAGGATGGTTATTATAACACCAAGACAGAGACTTCAGAACTCTTCGGACGCTCGGTGATGAAGGACCAAGGGCGTACCATCGTGGGGGATAGTGTCTATCATGATGCCAAGAAGGGTACCAGTTATGCTTACTGGAACGTCATCTATACCGACTCCACGAATAAGAACAGCCTGACAGGTGATTATTGTGAGTACAACGACTCCACTGGCTATGCGATGGCGACCAAGAATGCCGTTGCCATGGACTATTCCCAGAAGGATACGCTCTATATGCATGCCGATACGTTTAAGTTGTTTACCTTCAATATCAATACCGACTCCGTCTATCGCAAGATACTTGCTTATAATAAGGTACGCGCGTACCGTATTGATGTACAGGCAGTCTGTGACTCTCTGGTCTATAACTCGCAGGACTCCTGTATGACGATGTATCGTGACCCTATTGTCTGGAATAACAACCAGCAACTCTTTGGCGAGGAGATCCGTGTCTATATGAAAGACTCCACCATCAACAGAGCCCATGTGTTGGGACAGGCTTTCTCCACAGAGCAGATGCCCGATACCATTCATTTTAACCAAGTGTCGTCGAAGGAGATGCTCGCCTATTTTGAGAAAGGCGAGATCTATGAGACAGATGCTGTTGGCAATGTCTTGATTGTCTACTATCCTGTCGATGATTCTGACAGTACGTTGATAGGACTCAACTATACGGAGACTCCGTGGATGAAGATGTTCTTGGAGAACCGTAAGATGAAGAAGATATGGATGGAGAAACCAGTGGGAACACTCTATCCGATGACACAGATACCACCGTCTAAGTATTTCCTGCCGCAGTATGCGTGGTTTGATTATATCCGTCCCCTCAACAAGCAAGACATCTTCAACTGGCGTTCAAAGAAGGCAGGACAGGAACTGAAGGAGATCAAACGCAGGGAGGCACCCAGACAGAAACTAAACAGGAAGGAGGGGTAGATGGATGAGTGATGTGATACAACTACTACCAGACTCTGTTGCCAACCAGATTGCCGCTGGCGAGGTCATTCAGCGACCAGCCTCTGTGATTAAAGAGTTAGTGGAGAATGCCGTTGATGCGGGAGCCCGTACCATTCAGGTCATCGTGGTTGACGCGGGACGCACTTCCCTCCAAGTGATAGACGACGGGAAGGGCATGTCGGAGACGGATGCTCGCCTAGCCTTTGAGCGTCATGCCACTTCTAAGATTCGCAAGGCCGACGACCTCTTTGCCTTGACGACGATGGGTTTCCGTGGGGAGGCGTTACCCTCTATTGCCGCCGTGTCGCAAGTCGAGTTACGTACCAGGATGGAGGAGCAGGAGTTAGGGACCCGCATACGACTCTCTGGCTCTAAGGTTGAGGAACAGGAACTGGTCAGTTGTCCGAAGGGTAGTAACTTCAAGGTGGAGAACCTCTTCTTCAACGTGCCGGCACGTCGTAAGTTCTTGAAGACGAATGCGACGGAGTTGAATAATATCCTGACAGCCTTTGAGCGCATCGTCCTAGTCTATCCGGAGATAGCCTTCTCGCTCTATAGCAACGGACAGGAGTTAATGAACCTGAAGAGCGGCACCCTCCGTCAGCGTATCTCAGATGTCTTTGGCAAACGCTTTAACCAGGACCTGTTGGAGGTGAGTGTGGAGACGGCGATCTGCAAGATAACCGGTTTCGTAGGCAAACCAGAGTCCGCTCGGAAGAAAGGAGCGCATGACTACTTCTTCGTCAATGGGCGTTTCATGAAGCATGCCTATTTCCATAAGGCAGTGATGCAGGCTTTCGACCGTCTGGTGCCTGTGGGGATGCAGGTGCCCTATTTCATCTATTTCAAAGTTGCTCCTTCTGATATTGATGTGAATATTCATCCCACCAAGACGGAGATCAAGTTTGAGAACGAGCAGGCGGTTTGGCAGATCCTGATGGCGGCAGTCAAAGACGCTATTGGAAAGTTCTGCGAGATACCACAGATAGACTTTGATACGGAGGGGCGACCAGATATCCCAGTGTTCGACCCGGAGCAACAGGTGGCGCCTCCCCAACCTTCTTATAACTCGACCTATAACCCCTTCAAGCAACACTCCGAGCGTTCGCCGAGGTCTGCCGACGGATGGGAGCAACTCTACGACCAGTTGGCTCGTCGCCGTCCTACGGAGACAGAGGTGTTCGACACCACAGCCGATGAGACTCCTGCATCCGAGGCGGAGCCGCTGATAGAGGAGAAGTCTCCCGTACATTATCAATATAAGGGACGCTATATCATGACCGCCGTGAAGTCTGGACTGATGATTATCGACCAATACAGGGCTGATGTCCGTATTCGCTATGAGCGCTATCTGTCTCAGTTGGAGGCACAGGCTGTCAACAGTCAGCGGATGCTCTTTCCTGAGGTTGTCCGTTTCTCTCCGTCTGATGCTGTCGTGTTAGAGAAAATCTTACCAGAGTTGCGGGGGATGGGCTTTGAGTTGAGCGACCTCGGACAGTATAGTTATGCCATTCAGGCTATTCCCGCAGGTCTTGAAGGACTCAATTACGTCCAGTTGGTCCATGACATGGTCAGTGATGCCATCGAGAAAGGAACGGGAAACTTGCACGATATCCATTCGTCGCTAGCCTTGAGCCTTGCCCGCCATGCGGCTACACCTCAGGGACAGATTCTCAGTAACGAGGAGATGGAGAATATCGTCAATGAGTTGTTTGCCTGCTCTAATGTGAATTATACCCCTGACGGAAAAGCGATACTCTGTATTCTGCCCCAGAAGGAAATAGAGCAGTTGTTAGGCTGATTTGTAGAAAAAGTTAGGCTTATTAACGTAAAAATGTGATATATAACAAGTTTTTTCGTAAAAAAGTGCAATTTTTTCCCAAAAAAGTTTGCGGATATAAAATAAATGTTTAATTTTGCACACAAATTGATAAAAGTGTAATAGCGTAACATCATTTAATATTAATATTAGTATAGGTATGAAAAAGTTATTAATGGTACTGGCTTTTGCCGGTGTTTCTGTTGCCTCCATGGCACAGGATGCTGTACCTACAGAGAAGTACAGCGTTGCAACTAATTCTTTCTGGAGCAACTGGTTCGTTCAGACAAATGTGAATTACAGTGCTTTCTATGTAGGCACAGACAACATCTTTGCCAATCCATTCTACAAGTTCCCCCTCGGAACTGGTGTGAATGATCGTGATCACAATGTAACTACCGCTCTGGGATTCTCTGTTGCTATTGGTAAGTGGTTTACTCCAGGTATCGGACTCCGCACTAAGGGTAATTTCATGTGGCTGGGTAAGGCTTTTGACAGCGATGTCCAGAAGTATCTGACCGTTAACGAGCAGGTATTGTTCAATCTGAGCAATATGATTTGCGGCTACAATGAGAACCGTATCTGGAACTTCATTCCTTATGCCGGTGCTGGTGTAGGTCGTAACTTCGACGCTAAGTCTAATACCCTCGTTTATAGCGCAGGTATCCTGAACACCTTCCGTCTGGGTAAGGTCGTTTCTCTGAACCTCGAACTCGCTTACAACAGTTATGGTTGCGAGTGGAGCGGCATGGGTGGTGTTTCTCCAAAGCACCGCGTAAACCAGTTCGGTGTTGAGGTTGGTGCAACATTCAACATTGGCAAGACCACTGGTTGGAACAAGACTCCAGACGTAGATGCTATCCGTGCTCTCACTCAGGGTCAGATCGACGCTCTGAACGCTCAGTTGGCTGACGCTAACGCTGAGAACGCTCGTCTGCAGAAGCAGATCCGCGACCACAAGTGCCCAGTTTCTACCAACGCACTTGACACTAAGAGTGCTCCTACAAAGCAGATTGTTTCCGCTCCTGTATCAGTATTCTTCAACCTGGGTAAGGCTAAGATCGCTTCTCAGAAGGATCTCCAGAACGTGCAGGCCGTTGCTGACGCCGCAAAGGCTAACGACGCTAAGATCGTCGTAACTGGTTACGCTGACAGCAAGACTGGTAGTGCAAACCTCAACCAGAGCCTGTCTCAGAAGCGTGCTGAGGCTGTTGCTGACGCTCT
>ERZ842401.6987-NODE-6987-length-11770-cov-3.876398_pt1 | contig 11770 bp, 7 predicted proteins | sample MGYA00521270_ERZ842401 | MGnify/ENA primary metagenome ERZ842401 (study PRJEB31892, sample SAMEA3878208) | bioreactor metagenome | biome: Moose rumen | place: Sweden | collected 2011-10 | study: EMG produced TPA metagenomics assembly of the PRJEB12797 data set... | reverse complement strand
TAAGCTCGGTAAGCTCGCCCCTGATGTATTCTATCATAGTTTCACTATTAAAATGTATATATACATCTACTTTAACGAGCTTCGGCGCAGTTTATTGCCTCGGGCGTAATAAAATGGGCTTTTTTACGTTAAAAAGGTATGGAAGAGAAGCTATTCAACGCCCAGCAGCGACGGGTAATCGAGGCTTCTGGCGGCTGCCATCTGGTGTTGGCACCTCCGGGATGCGGCAAGACGGCCGTGCTGGCCGAGCGCGTGGTCTATGCCTGGCAGCAAGGCATCGCTTTTGCCGACATGGCCTGCCTCACCTTCACCAACCGTGCTGCCAGGGGCATGCGCGAGCGCATTCAGGCCCGCTGTGCCGAGTTACAGCATGCCGATTCGTCGCAGTCTCACCCCTCTGACGGTCTTGACGACCTGTTTGTGGGCAATGTGCATCGCTTTTGCCTGCATTTCCTGATGGATGGCGGTGTGGTGCCCGAGCATTCGGTGGTTATCGACACCGATACGAGCATCAGCATCATCGCCGACTATATGGGCGAGGACGAGCTGCATGCGCAGGACGATGCCAAAAGCCGGCAGCGCTATTCACAGATCATCAACTTGCAGCACCTGATGTACCAGATGGCGCATGGCTATCCCAGCCGTCTCATTGTTCATGGCGATATGGTGAAGCCGTCGGTGATGAACGAGCTGTGCCTGACGTTCCGCCTGCCTTATAACAGGAAGGGCATTGACCAGCTCTACCGGCAGTCGGACCACTATCGCGACGAGACGGCTCCGCTCAGCACCGATGCCCGCCTGCTCCTTCAGCAGCTCTATGCCGCTTGCCAGTACGAGCACTACAAGCAGCAGAACGACCTGCTCGACTTCGAGGATCTCCTCCTGTTTACGTATGATGCGATGTCATCGCATCAGCAGTCCGCGCATCAGTTCCGCTGGCTGCAGATTGACGAGGTGCAAGACCTGAACCCGCTGCAGCTGGCCATCGTCGACCATTTCTGTGCCCCTGATGCCACGGTGGTCTATCTTGGCGATGCCCAGCAGGCCATCTTTTCGTTTATGGGTGCCAAGACCGACACGCTGGCCCTGCTGCACCAGCGGTGTGGCGACGACCACTTCTACAACTTCTTCCAGAACTACCGCTCGCCACAGTATCTGCTCGACATCTTCAACCGCTATGCCCACTGGCAGCTGGGCATCGACACCGCCCTGCTGCCTACGACGCAGAACCAGACGCCGCGCCGCCAAGGCGACGTGATGCTGCTGGAGGCACCGACCAACATCGACGAGGCCAACATGGTGGCCCGGCTGGTGCAGCAGCTCTATACGCAGCATCCCGGCGAGACCGTCGCCGTGGTGGTGGCCTTCAATAGCGATGCCGATGAGGTGAGTGCCGCCCTGGGCAGCCTGCCCCACTTCAAGATTTCCGGCACCGACTTCTTTGCCACGCCGCCCGTCCGCCTGTTGCTGGCCCATCTCGGCGTGGCCTATATGGAGCAGAACTTCATAGCCTGGTCCCACATTTTCAGTGGCCTCAATGTCTATGCCTCCAATAGTGCGGCGCGCCAGGCCGTGCATGCCATGAGGCAGTTGGCCATCTCGCCCACCGATTTGTTGCTGCGCGACGAGGGCACCTATATATCTGCGTTCGTGCAGGCCTGGGAACAGGGCGATATGGTTATCTTCGACACCGAGACCACGGGGCTCAACGTCTTTGAGGACGACGTGGTGCAGATTGCGGCTATCCGCGTGCAGCAGGGCAGGGTGGTGGACCGCCTCAACCTCTTCCTGGCCACCGGCCGACCCATTCCGGCCATGCTGGGCGACGTGGCGAATCCGCTGGTTGAGGAGTACCAGCGCCACGAGCACTTGCCGCCCGGCGTGGCACTGGAGCAGTTCGTCGGCTTTGCCCGTGGCTGCACCGTCGTGGGCCATAACGTCGCCTACGACTATCAGATCATGGAGCACAACATGCAGCGCCATGCCCCGCAGCTGTCGATGGCGGCACTGTGGCCCGACGAGCCTGCCGACGGGAACAGGGAAAGCGTCTTCGACACGCTGAAGCTGGCCCGCCTGCTGCATCCTCGTCTGCCGAGCTACAAGCTGCGCCACCTGCTGGAACAGCTCGCGCTGGAGGGGCAGAACTCGCACCTGGCCGACGACGACATCATGGCCACGCTCAGCCTGGCCGTGCACTGCTATGGTCAGGCGCAGTCACTGGTGGGGCACCAGCTGGAGTTCCTCAGCCGTCACCGGCGCATGGCCCAGCGCTTCCGCATGCTTTATGCCGACCTCTACCGCCACACGCACCGCCAGCTTTATGCGCTTCCCAGCGAGGCGCACCGTCAGCCCGCCCTCGTGGCCGAGTTGCAGCATGCCTATCGCTATCTGCTGGAGCAGCACTACATTCCGCAGCTGCCAAAGTTGGACTATATCATACGCTATGTCGAGATGGACATGCTCACCTCCGCCTCGGGCACTACGCTGGCCGAACAGCTGGCCCGCCACTATTCCGAGCTGTGCACCCTGAAGGAAGCCGACCTGTGTGGCTCGGCCAGCATGCCCGAGCGTGTCTTCGTGTCAACCGTCCATAAGGCCAAGGGGCTGGAGTTCGACAGCGTCATCGTTTACGATGCCGTCGAAGGCAAATATCCCAGCCCCTACGCGCAGGATGCTGCCAAGGCCAACGAGGAGGCCCGCAAATTCTATGTGGCCATCTCGCGGGCCCGCCGTCGCCTCATCGTCAGCTATTGCCACAATGCCGTCAGCCGCTGGGGCTCCTGGTATGCCAAGGTGCTCACGCCCTATATGAATGCACTGCGCAGCTGCTTCTGATTGCATGCGCACGCGCGCACGATTATAGCGAAGTGTAGTGCAACTAGTATCACTGGCACTACCGGCGCACTGGAGGCAAAGGTTTTACCTTTTGGCAAAATGCATAAATATACATTTCTGCGGTGGCGCTTTTTGGAAAAATACGCACGCCGTTTGAAAAAATACGCACGCCTTTTTCCCAAAAAGTGGCACTATTTCAGGAAAAGCGGCCTCGCCGCCTCTTCCGCCTCATGTTTTTGCATAAATATGCATGCTCCTGCATAAATATACGGTTTGGAACAAATAGAAAACTTTTCTATTTGTTCCAAACGGGTGCACGAAGCCACTACCAACGTGCTACTGAAAATGCTACCGAGAAGGAGGGTGAAGACAACAAAGACCGCTCGGCTTCGCCGCTTGCCTTAGCAAGAACTTAGGACAACTTTTTTAGCTGCGCACAGGGATGCCGTAAGTTAAAGTTGTCCTAAGTTGTTTAAGTTGTCTTCTTCCTAACCCCAAAACCAGTAGTTCCTCGGTTGTCTTTCGGTAGTGGATTCAAAAGCCAAAATGCTACTGGCAACCAACAGGCAATCAGCGTTTTAGCAGGGCCAGTAGCACCAGTGGCACCTTTCTCCTGCTTAAAAATGTTAAATAGTGTATGATATTCTTGTTGTCTGAATAAAAAAGTGTAACTTTGCGGAAAAAGTGTACAGATGATGAATCATAGAAATTTACTACCCACAAGCCATGAGGCAGTCCTGAGCAGTGCTGAGGGCTTTACCTCCTTCAGTTTCGGAAGGTATCATATCCGTTTCAAGGCACCTTATAGTTTAGAACGATATATTGATGTCGTGAAATGGGACGACGGTTATTTGGTGGTTATGGCAAAGTATAACCACAACGCTGCCCCCGAGGAGGAGTACATTGACCTCAAACCTATTCTTAACAATCTGTATATTGACTCGGCTTCTTTTCTGAAACCTATTAAAAGCGTTCGTATTGCCTATGCCTGATATCAAGATTATTGCCGACAAAGCAGATGTCATCGTCAACGGATATGCCTTCACCCGCGAGGAAGACGGCATTCATGTGCTCAACCTGAATTGTCCGGACAAGGCGGTGGTGTTCGATGTCAACGGCGATTCAGTAGTTCAGAACCGGGGTGTATTGAACGATAGGGAGATTGCTCGAATTTCGGAGTTCATCAAGGAGCATTATCAAGAGATGTATCTACGCTGGTCTCAGTATAGCGACAAAGGCTTCTTTGGGAAATAAATATCCAGTCGATGCCCAGCGGATTGCTGCGCATTTCCGTGACGAGATAGAGGCCGGTGGATTTCTGGTATTGGATGAACATCTCCGTGCCGTCGATGTCGGCCTGGACATGGTAGCGGCCGCTGGCAGTATGAGCTATCTGGCGCCAGGTGATGCCGTCGTAAATGAAACTGCCGCGTTCCCTGAGCTGACGCATGGCATCGGCGGAGACAAAGAGGAATGTTCCCTTCACACCGTGATATACCGTGCCGTCAGTCTGCGGATGCTGCCAGCAGAAACCCGTGGCATGCTCGGCTTCGTGGCGGGCGATGCGATAGAGCGTCTGATTGCATTGCACTTGCAGCGTGTCGCCCTGCCAGTCGAAGCTGACGGGCCACGTGCGGAACTGACGGTTGAGGGTAAAGAAGACCTTGACCGCCTCTCCCCCGGCCTCTCTCCCGAAGAGAGGGGAATGAATAGACTCAGTGGAAGTTATGGGAGCAGCATCAGCAGTCGCCCCCATCTCCTTGGGAGAGAGACTGGGGGAGAGGCTGTATTCCAGTCTTCCTCCCTCCATCAGTTGCTGGTGGGTGATGCGGGCCTCCTTTAGTTCCTGACCATTGAAGGCGACGGCCTTGAAGTTGCTGCCTTCGCCCTGCGCGCTGACGTGCAGCGCCTTGCCATTCGGCAAAGTGAAGGTGTACTCCCTGAGCAGCGGCACGTTGAGCAGGTAGACATCGGTGCCGGCCAGGGGATAGAGGCCCAGCATGTGGAAGGCCAGCCACGACGACATGGCCCCCGAGTCGTCGTTGCCAGGCAGGCCGTCGGGCTGGTCGCTGTAGTTGTCGCGAATGATCTGGTGGATGCGCTGCGTGCTCAGGTCGGGACGCCCCAGCCAGTGGTAGAGGCAGGGCGTGAGGAACGACGGCTCGTTGCCCACGTTATAGCGGCCCCGCTCGAAGAAGAGGTCCAAGCGCCGGCGGAAGGTTTCAGGTCCGCCGCAGGCCTCGATAAGTCCTGGCACGTCGTGGGGAATGCTGAGCGAATACTCTGCCGATAGCGCCTCATAGAAGAAGGTGTCCCACCAGGGCAGATGCCACGGTGCCACTTTCGTGACGGGCGTGTAGGGAATCTGCGGCTTGAAAACCTTCGAGCGGCCCCAGGGCACGGTGTCGAGCCAATGGCCGTCGGCATCGCGGGGCATGATATACCCCTTGACGTCGTCCCACTCGTAGTCGCTGCGCCACAGGTTGCGCCAGTTGGCCGACCGCCGGAGGTATTTGTCGTGGATGGCTTGTCGGCCCAGCCCCTTTGCCACCTGCGCCAGGCACCAGTCGCAGAAGGCATATTCCACGGTGCGGGTGCCAGCACGGGGTATGCCATAGGGAATGTAGCCCAGCCGCTTGTACTCCGTCAGTCCGCCTCGGCCATGCTTCTCATGGTCGCTGCCCGGGTCGGCCTCAGCATCCTTCAGCATGGCCTCCAGGGCCAGCTCGTAGTCGATAGCTGCGATGGCATCGCAGCATACGTGACGGCCCAAGCCTTTGGCCCAGGCATCGGCAATGACCACCTCGGCGTTAGAGCCGCCCTGCGTGCGCCCATTGCAGTCGCCGCTGCGGGCATCGGGCAGGTAGCCCTCGTGCCGGTAGATGTTCAGCAGCGAGTTGACCAGCTCCACCTCGCGCTCAGGGCAGAGCAGCGTGAGCAGGGGCGACGAGGTGCGATAGGTGTCCCAGATGGCGTAGTAGTCGTCGTAATAGGGGGCATCGGTCCATCGGGGATTCTCGCCCGTCTTGTCAACGGGCATCAGCATGGTGTGATAGAGGGCGGTGTAGAACATGCGCCGCTGCTGGTCGGTGCCAACGACGGCGACCTTTGCCAGCTGCTCCTCCCAGGCCTGGCGCAGCTGCGACAGCTGTTCGCTGAAGGTGGCAGTGCCTATGTTGCTCCGTGCCTGCCCGGTGCTGACGTAGGAGATGCCCACCTTCACGTTGACCAGCGTGTCGGCAAAGTAAAGGAAGGTGGCGGAAGAGACATCCTGCACCGTGAAGGGCTTGTCGGTTTGCAAGCAGAAGAACACGGTGTAGGCATCGCCATTGTTCCAACCACCGCGCACGCTACTGTAGCCCTGCACTTCATGGCTGCTCACAACCTGCACCTCGGCGCCTACAAACTGCTGGCGCTCGCGCAGGTCGGGTATGCTGTCCTTGCCCAGGAAATGGGTGGCATCAATGAAGAGCGAGGCCACGGACTTACACGGACTTTCATTAGCCACGGACTCACACGGACTTGTACGGACTTCTGGTGGATAGTGGAAACGGTAATAGGCGCAGCGCTCACTGGTGGTCACCTCCGTGCGGATGCCGTTCTCGTAGGTGGTGGCATAGTAGCCCAACTCGATACGCTCTTCCGTCCTGCGCTGCGGATAGCCCATAAAAGTCCGTACAAGTCCGTGTGAGTCCGTGGCCATAGAAAGCAGTGGCTGCAGCAGGATGTTGCCGTATTTCTGTCCGCCGCCGGTGCCACTGACGTGCGTCTGCGAGAATCCCAGCACGGGCTCGGGCATGGGAGCCCATCCCGCATTGGGCAGCACGCCGCAGTCGGGGCCAGGCTTCACCATGCCGAAGGGCATTGCCGGGCCAGGGAAGGTGCGCCCCACGCCCACGCTGCCAATCCGCACATCTACCCATTGCCAGCACTGCGCCGTTCCCGTCAGACTGGTGGTCAGCCAGAGCAGCAACAGTGCTGCCAAAGGTCGTTTCATCCGTCGAATTTATTATTTCACCACGAAATCAAGTGCCTGCAAGTCGCGGTCGAGGGAGGACGTTCCGTAAAGGATTTGATAGCGACCAGACTTCGTGGCCAGCTCGTCGATCATCTCGTCGTAGTACTCAAAGGCCTCGCCACTGAGGGTGATGACGGCATTCTGCGTCTCGCCGGGGTTCAGCAGCAGCTTCTTGAATCCTTTCAGGGCCTTGATGGGTGCACCGGGGTCGTCGAGGGCTTTTACGTAGACCTGCACGGTCTCGGTGCCCTTGCACTTGCCCGTATTGGTGACGGGAACGGTAAGGGTGACGCTGCCGTCCTTCGTCATCGACATATTCGAGAGGCGGCCCTTGCCCACCTTGAAGGTGGTGTAGCTCAGGCCGTAGCCGAAGGCATACTGCGGCTGGCCGGTAAAGTAGCGGTAGGTGCGGTTCTTCATCGAGTAGTCGAGGAAGTCGGGCAGGTCGGCATTCGTGCGATAGAACGTGACAGGCAGCTTGCCGCCGGGGTTATAGTCGCCGAAGAGCACTTCGGCCAAAGCCTGCGAGCCGCCCTGTCCGGGATACCATGCCTGCACCAGGGCGTCGTACATCCCCTCCAAGGTGCCAAAGGCGATGGCCGAGCCTGAGCAGTTGACGAAGATGACGGGCCGGCCGGTATTGTGCATGGCAGCAACGAGCATTTGCTGGACGTTGGGCAGCTCAATGGTCTGCTTGTCGCCGCCCTCGCCCTCCATACGTGCGGAGATGCCGCCGATGATGATAATGGCATCGGCCACCTTTACCTCGTTGGCCAGATTGGTGAAGTCAACCAGCTTGCGCTCGCAGATGTCGCCACGCAGCATGGCAAACTGTCCTTGGCTGTGGCTGTACTCGATGCTGACGTCGTAGGTCTTGCCCTGCTCCACGGGGAACGACTTATACTCCACGCGGCGTCCGAAGCCAAAGCCACGGCGCCCGCCAGGCTTGCCTTCTTCCACCACTTCGCCGTTCACACGCAGCACATAGCCGTTGTCGGTGGTCAGCGTGTACTTCATCTCGCCCGTGAACGCAGACTTGTACTGTCCGCTGATGCGCACGGAAAGCGTGTCGCGGCTGACGCCGTCGGCAAAGCCCCAGGCGCCGAAGGTGGAGAAGTTCAGCTCGTTGTAGTAGCCTTTCTGCACGGGATTGCCGCTCATGTCGGCATTGTTCCAGAACTCTACCAGCACGCCCTGGCCGCCGTTGAAATCCTGCAAGTGGTGCACCGTCTCGTATTCGTCGTTCAGCTCGCAGGCCTTGCGGTAGATGATGTTCGTGTTGGGCACGGCCTTGCGTATGCCCTCCAGGAGCGAGTGCTGGTGAGCCTTTGTGGGGGTGCCGCCATAGTTGCCGTTCAGCAGCTCCACATCGTCGGCATTGGGGCCGACCACGGCTATGGTCTTCAGGTTCTTGCTCAAAGGAAGGACTGGCATTAGCGCCCCTCCCAGGGAGGGGTTGGGAAGGCTCTTGTTTTCCAGCAGCACCATCGACTCGCGGGCGGCCTGCACGGCCAGGGCGTTGTGCTCCTCACTTGAGATGGTCGACGGAGAAAGCTTCGACCACGGCAGCATGTCGGCAGGGTCGAACATGCCCAGTTCGAAGCGGCCCATGAGCGTCTTGCGCAGGTGCTGGTCGAGGTCGCTCTCCTTGATGTAGCCTTTCTGCAAGCCTTCGGTGAGGCTCATAAACACCTTGCCACACTCCAGGTCGGTGCCGTTGAGCACGGCGTCGACACTGGCCGACAGCGGATCCTTGTGGGTTTCGTGCTGGCCCTTATTAAAGAAATTGTTGATGGCATCGCAGTCGGTGACCACCAGGCCGTCGTAGCCCCACTTGTTGCGCAGGATGTCGATGAGCAGGCGGTCGCTGGTGCAGCAGGGACGGCCTTCAAAACGCTGATAGGCGCACATCACCTCGCGCACGTGGCCTTTCTTCACCAGTGCTTTGAAGGCGGGCAGATAGGTCTCCCAGAGGTCGCGGTTGGTGGGCTCCACGTTCATAGAGTGGCGCAGGGGCTCCGGGCCGCTGTGCACGGCATAGTGCTTGGCACAGGCGTGGGTCTTCACGTAGTGCGGGTCGTCGCCCTGCATGCCGATGACGTTCTGCACGCCCAGGGTGGCGTTCATGTAGGGGTCCTCACCGTAGGTCTCCTGGCCGCGTCCCCAGCGCGGGTCGCGGAAGATGTTCACGTTGGGGCACCAGAAGGTGAGCTCAGGATTGCCGGGATAGTAGGTCTCGCCCATGCCCACATGCTTCACGCTGTGGTCGGAGCGGTTCCAGTTGGCACGGGCCTCGTCGCTGACCTGCGAGAAGACGTCGTAGACCAGCTGCTCGCTGAAGGCTGCCGCCATGCCGATGGGCTGGGGGTAGACGGTATAGTCGTTCTGGCGCACGCCGTGGCAGGCTTCGCTCCACCAGTTGTAGCTGGGGATGCCGAGACGGTCTATCGAGATGCTCTTGTTCATCATCAGGCCCACCTTCTCCTCGGGCGTCAGCATGCCCAGCAGGTTTTCCACACGTTCGGCTCTGGGCAGCTGCGGGTTCTGCCAGGCATATTGATAACTGTTCTGTGCCGTCAGGCTGAGGGTGCTCATGGCTGCGGCCACGGCGGTGAATATCAGCTTCTTCATGTTTCTCAGATTATTTGATGATTACTTTACATTCCTCTTACTTGATCACGACCTTCTTCCCATTAATGATATAGATTCCTTTGGCGGGAATGGCCACGCGACGGCCACTCAGGTCGTAGTAGACATTGCCGGGCTGCTGCACACAGACTTGCTGAATGGCATTGGTGCCTGCCTGCTTGAGCTTGCAGAAGTTCCAGTAGACGGGTGTCTCGCTATTGGCCGGAGCGTTGCTGTAGAGGTAGAGCCCCGTGCCGATGTTCTTCAGGCTGAAGCCCAGTCCCTCTTCGTACTGAATGTCCCAGACGGCACCATTCTCCATGTCCTGCCCATTCTGGTTGTTCAGTCCAAGAATGAAGCTGCACCAGCCCGTGGTGGGCTGCGAGTTCAGATAGCCAGGGCTGCCCCAGATGTTGTAGGGACTGCCCGTGGGCGTGATGAGGCGCAGCAGGTAGTAGTTGTTGCCGCCAACCTTGACACTCTCGGTCTTGAACAGATAGCCGGCATTGCTGTCGGCGAAGGCTGCGTCGTATTCCTCGTAGCCCAGGTTCTGATTGTCCGAGCCATAGAGGGCCCGCTTGCCACCCTCGTTGACAATGGCAAAGCTCTGGCCTTCCAAGGCGTTGATGCTGGTGAAGGCCTCGCCCGGCACCAGTCCGTCGACAGGCTGCTCTTCTTCAGGGTCATCTTCCACCTCGACCCCCATCAGGCGCAAGGCTTCAATAGCATAGCGCTTGCCAAACATGCGATAGCCTTTGGCCGAGAAATGCCAGGGGTCAACGCCATTGCCAGGAATGTCCTTCGAGCTGACGACATGCGAGGTGGGCACCACCTGTGGCATGCGGGCAACCTGCGTATTGTGGGAGGAGCAGCCGCCGCCCTGATCCTGGCGCAGCGTCTCGCCAACAAAGAGGGGCACGTCGGCAGCCTCCAGGCCAAGGTCGGCCAGCAGGTCGTTATAAATCTTCTTCACCATATTGGGCCAGCTGGGATCGCCACAGTTCGAGCAGCCCTGATGCAGCAGGATGCCCTTGATGACACCCACTTCCTGGGCTTTCTTACCCATGTCGACCAGCCGCTGATAGGGGTTGCCGCCATAGTATTTCTTGGCCAGTGTGGCCCACCATTCGTTGGGACTCTGCTTCAGCTTCTGGGCATACTTGTCTTTGTCGAACATTTCGATGGGACTGCCGCCCATGGCCACGGCCACTACACCCACCTTCACGTCGGGCAGTGCCTTAATCATGGTACGTCCGAAGTAGTCGGACATGCCCAATCCGCCAGCGGGACTTACAATGGGAGGTGTGGCGGTGTACCACTGTCCAAGGGTACGCTTAGGATTGTCGAAGTCGCAGGTGGCCAGCATCTGGAAGCGCTCGTCCACCGTCATGTCAACAGCCTCTGGCTTGGCATTGCCCTCCATGTTCGATTGCCCGAAGCACAGATAGACATAGAAGTTGGGATCTACTTCTGCTTTCGCCCCGATGAGTGGCAGGGCCAGCAGTGCACATGCAAGAAAGATTTTTTTCATAGCGATTTTATGTAATGCAAATTATGCTGCAAAGGTACACATTTTTGCTTGAACCGAACCCTTCCGTTTGTTTCAAAGACTTTTGCATACGTAACTTCTTCCCTGGCAATCCGTTTTTTACCAAGGAAATGCTTGCTAATCTCAATGATATTTCGTATCTTTGCACCGAATTATTGGAAACCTAATGAAGATGAGGACTTGTTTCATTGCCCTGATGCTTTCTGTTGCCCTGTCGCTTTGTGCACAAACAGGGAAAACGACCGTTGCCTGTGGCCCTGTTCCCAGTGCGAATCAGCTGCGCTGGCAGGCGATGGAGATGTATGCTTTCATCCACTATTCCCTCAATACCTATACTGACCAAGAGTGGGGCTTCGGCAACGAGGACCCGCAGCTTTTCAACCCTTCCGACCTGGACTGCCGGCAATGGGCTCGCGTCTGCAAGCAGGCGGGCATGAAGGGCATCATCTTCACAGCCAAGCACCACTGTGGTTTTTGCATGTGGCCGTCGAAGTACACGGAGTATTCGGTGAAGAACTCGCCGTGGAAGGGCGGCAAGGGCGACGTGGTGCGCGAACTGGCCGATGCCTGTCGCGAAGAGGGACTGGAGTTTGCCGTCTACCTTTCGCCGTGGGACCGTAACCATCCCGAATACGGCCGCAAGGAATACGTCACCTACTTCCGCAATCAGCTGCGCGAGCTGCTCACGAACTACGGCGACATCTTCGAGGTGTGGTTCGACGGTGCCAATGGTGGCGACG
>ERZ842401.6986-NODE-6986-length-11770-cov-6.010414_pt1 | contig 11770 bp, 12 predicted proteins | sample MGYA00521270_ERZ842401 | MGnify/ENA primary metagenome ERZ842401 (study PRJEB31892, sample SAMEA3878208) | bioreactor metagenome | biome: Moose rumen | place: Sweden | collected 2011-10 | study: EMG produced TPA metagenomics assembly of the PRJEB12797 data set... | reverse complement strand
GTGGCCATCCACGGAAGAATTGAACTGCGCCTTAATATACGCGCATACATGCGTCAATATACGGCTTTTCTTGCAACGGAGCAAGGGGAGTCGCATTGTTTTTTATCCTATCGACAAGTAATAACATGGAACAAGTAATAATTAAATGTAATATGAAAGAGAATCTAACGATTAAGAGATTTATCTCTGTGCCGACGGCTACGAGGCTGTGCGGTGACAACCGACGGAGCAGCGGAATGGAGCGTGCTCCAATTATGCCGAGTCGTGACGAAGGTAGGCTGAAAGCCAATTGGCGGGCAACGGTGATGCTTCTCGCGGCTCTGCTTACGATGACCGCGCAGACGGCGTGGGCACAAGAACAATCGGAGACGATTGAAACTACAAGCACTTCAGTGGATAACACCCATTTCACAATAACCTCAGCCTCGGCCGACGACAATGGTATGCATGCCAATGGTGGCATCACTGTCACGGCGAAGAGCGGAGAATATATCCACAAAGTGGTCATTACGTGTGACCAAAGTGCAAATCTTGTTACTGCCGATAACACCACCGTTTCAAGCGGTACGAAGACAATCACTACCAAAGATGACATCAAAACCATCACCGTTACCGGCGTGTATGCCAATACCTTCACATTCACATGTAGTGACAATTCGCCACAGTTCAAAAAGTTCGTAGTTTACTATTTTGATTCTGCCCCCGTCCTAGCTACGGGCATAGCGCTCAACAAGACCTCGATGGACTTGGATGTCAACGGTACAGAGACGCTCGTCACTACCTTCAGCCCCGACAACACATCCTACAAGACCGTGAAGTGGACATCGAGCGACGGCAGTGTCGCCACCGTGAGTGCTGACGGCGTAGTAACCGCTAAGGGCATAGGCCGTGCCACCATCTTCGCCACAGCCACCAACGGCACAGCCGACTCCTACGACGACGTGAAGACTTCTTGCGTCGTTACGGTCGGCAAGATATTCTATCGCATGGGGTCGTACAACGGCGAGTACGTGGACTGGTTTGTAGCGAGGAGCAATAGCAACGGATGGGTGATGCTGAGCAAGTATGTGCTGAAGAATATGAAATTCGGCTCCAACAGTACATACACTGAAAGTAATATCTACAAGTGGCTCGATGCTGACGCAGGTGGCACCTTTGAGGACGAACTGGGTCTGTCGACTGTTGAGCGCAGCCTGGTGAAGACGGTCGACCTGTCTAGCAGCAACGGTGACGGCACCGACCGCTTCATCATTCCCACTCGCGGTAGCGAGCAGCCTAACGGCACTTCCCACACCAAAGCCTATTATATCAACAATAAGTCATCCCTCTGCGGAGTTTATTGGCTGCGTGAGAAACGCGACGATACCAATCCCCGTGTGATTCGGACTTCAGATGAGACAGTGACAGCGCGTTATAGCGGCCCAGGAAACAATAACGGTGTCCGCCCGATGTTCTATATGGACACCGAGGTATTGGAAGGTTTATCTCGCACAGGTTCAGGCACGGAGGACGATCCCTACGTGATTGAGCGCAGATATGACATGACATTGAACGTCACACCGTCTGGGAAAGGTACTGTCACGGTTACGGCCACCCGCGATAGCAAAACCATTCTCAACAATGCTGACCTGCCCAACAAGAATGTGGCAGGAGCAGAGGTCACTCTCACCGCCACACCCATTAATAATGGATATAGAGTCAAGAACATCACGGTGACAAGCGGGGACAATCCTGTAGCACTTACGGGCGAGGGCAATACCCGCACGTTCATCATGCCGGCTGCCGACGTGACTGTGGAGCTGGAGGTCGAAGACTTGCTGACCACCGACGGCACTGGTGCATACCTCATCAACTCGACCGCCGATTGGGAGTATTTCTGCTCTCATGTCAGCGAGGGAAAAACTTACAGCGGCGAGACCGTGAAGCTGACCCAGAACATCAACGGTGTAACTACGAGAACAGGTAAAAACTCGCTCAATCCTTTCTCCGGCACCTTCGACGGTCAGGGCCATACGATGAACCTCAATATCTACTCGACCACCACAGCCGATGTCACGTCAGCCCCCTTCGGCTCCATCAGTGGAGCCACCATCAAGAACCTGCACATCACCGGTAGCGAGACGACAACAGCATATATGCGGGCTGCCAGCATAGCAGGTTTCGCAGCGAACAGCACCATCACCAACTGCTGGAGCGAGGTAGCACTTACCTCAGGCTACGGCAAGGACATTGACTGCGGCGCCTTCGTAGCCACGGTGATAGAAAATTCGAGCCTTACCCTGAACGGCTGCCTGTTCACCGGCACGATTACCTATACCAATGCTGCAGGCTACGAGGGCGGCGGCATGGTAGGCTGGACACGCGATGGCAGCACCGCCACGCTGAACGACTGCCTGTTTGCACCTGCCGGCTTCACCGTCACCAAGTATTCCGGCCATTACATGTTCGTTGGAGGCAAGAAACGCGGCGTGCTCAACAACTGCTACTACAACGACGTGGCAGCAGCAACCAGCCTGATCAAAGAGGGCAAGCAGGCCTTCAGCATCGTCAAGGGCGACGACGTTTCCAGCCTCGCCATCAGCGGCGAGTGCACTGAGTATAGCGTCAGCGGCATCACGGCCTACGCCACGGGCATCAAGTACAATGACGTTTACTACGCCGGCAGCGCCGACAACGTGAGCCTCACACTGAGCCACGGCGACGCTGCTACGGGCTATTCCTTCGACCAGTACACCGCGTCGGCCGGAACACTGAGCGGTACGACGCTTACGATGCCTGATGCCGATGTTACCATCAGTGCTACGTGGACGAAGAACACGAAGACATTGGCAGAGACAGCCACAGACAACCAGGCATGGCTCACGGAGAACGACGGCCAGGTATATGAAATCACCCTGACGCGCACGCTGCAGACGGGTGGCTACAATACGTTTGCCGTGCCGTTCAGCATCAGTAGCGAGAAAATGGCAGCAATGGGCATCACGGCCAAGAAGTTGACCGCTTCCGAGTTCAACAGCACGACGGGCACACTCTCGCTAACTTTCTCCAGTGCTTCGGAGATTGAGGCTGGCAAGCCCTATTTGGTCAAGGTCAGTGCCAACGTGGAGAACCCTGTGTTCAACGGCGTGACCATCAGCAGCACAGCAGTTCCCAACACCGAGACCACAGCTGTCAACTTCATTCCCACGCTGGGCGCAACGACGCTTGTGGGCGACGTGAAGAGCATCCTCTTCCTTGGCGCTGAGAACAAGCTCATCAACCCCAGTGCCGAGAACTCATCGATGAAGGGCTTCCGCGCTTACTTCCAGCTGAAGGGCGATGCGGCTACGGCACGTGCGTTTAATATTAACTTTGAGGATGGAGAGACGACGGGAATAGAGAGCCTCACCCCCGACTTCTGTCCGAAGAGAGAGGAGAGTATCTATACGCTCGATGGTCGCCGTGTTGTAGGCCAGCCAAGTGCTAAGGGCGTGTATGTTGTGCGTGGTAAGAAAGTAGTCATTAAATAACGATAGGAGAATTTAGGCATGAATAAGAAAACATATGAGACACCCACACTGATAGTGTTTGAAACCTTGATGGACCAGTCTATTCTGACAGGTTCGGTGACGACGGTACAGACCAATGGTCTCGACGGCGAGGAGAAGCTGGAGCGCGGCACCGAGGGCGATCCTTGGGAAAATGCTATGGGACGTCGTCAAAACGTTTGGGACGACAGCGAGATGGAAGAAGACCAGTAAGCCTGTTACCATTCTTCGCTTGCATCACCGCGCCTGCGGAAGCTACCGTGCTTCCGCAGGCGTTTTGTGCTTACATAGGTCGGGAATAGATACTCACAATCGAAAAACTCAAAATAATTTTGGTTTTCTGCGCGCTAAATCGTATCTTTGCAGCGTAATCAAAAAAGAAAAAGATTATGGAAGCAAGGAAAGTAACATTTACGGCAAAGCCAGGCACGTTCCGTGATGCCGTGAGAGCTTATAAGAAATACAAGGAAGAAAAGGAACAGCGACTGGAAAGGAAACTCCAGCAACTGGAGGAAGAAATACAAAAGGCCAAGGCCGACACTTTCTATAAAATAGATTTGGTATGAATCTGCTTGACCTTGACCAACTTTTCTATACCTGTCCCTATCCAGTGAAGTATGACGGTGATGAATACACCTTTCGCACAGACCACGATATTGTCTATGCCGTAGATTTCAAGGAAGAGCTGTCGTTTGCACCGATACCTGCCTACTGGTTTGACCTGACAAACCGTAGCCACAGGCCATCGCCTAACGATCCGAAGGTGCGCGAAACGGTCATCCGCATTATTGTCGAGTTCTTCCGCCAGAATCCAGACATCATGCTCTATATGTGCGACAATGCCAACGACCAGCAGGCGCAGCGCAATCGATTATTCCTGCGCTGGTTCAAGGGAGCCGAACAGAGCAAACTTTTCTACATCAAGACAGCTATCGTCGATGATGAGGGAATGGAGAATTTTATTGCAATTGTAGTTCCTCGTGAACATCCATATCTGGAAGACATCATTGTCCGCTTCGATGCTGAAATTGAAATGTTCAGCACGATGAAATAAATACTCAAATCACAGCCTTTTCACATTTTTTTCTTCTCTTTTCTTTTGGATTTAGAAGAAAATGTGTATATTTGCATCGTTAAACATCAATTGTCTGATAGTGAGAGCCCAGGTAAAATTCAAAATAAGATGAGTATGATTACAACATCACAACACACGACATTGAGCATCGGTCAGCTCCATATCTTAGAGATGATGAATAGATGCAGAACAGAAGAGTCTTTGAGACAACTTAAAAAACTTCTGTTCGATTTCTATGCCAAGGAGGCCGTGGCTGAGGCCGACCGTTTATGGGAAGCTGGAGTTATCGATGAAGGTAAAATTGAGGAGTGGGGACAGGAACATATGCGCACTCCCTACATTCATGCGAAATGAGACGAATTGTATTGGATACCAACTGCCTGCTGATGTGCGTTTCTTCCAAGAGCCCGTACCACAAAGTGTGGACAGAGTTCGTGGAAGGGAATGTTGCTTGGTGTGTGTCAACGGAAATCCTCTCTGAGTATATGGAAATACTGGAGCAGAAGACCAATGCGTGGTTTGCAGAGGTTATCGTAAACGCTATAGTCAATAACGAAAACACCATTAGGGTTTCCCCTTCGTTCTTTTTCAATTTGATTCAGGCAGACCCAGATGACAATAAGTTTGTTGACTGTGCTGTCTGCGGGAATGCCGAATACATTGTCTCTAATGATTCGCATTTCCGTGTTCTTAATGATATAGACTGGCCAAGGCTCCAACTTGTCACCATACAGGAATACGTCAAAGAAATAGATAATCTATAACCCTTTAATACCGCAACAGCCAGTGGACTGAGATTTTTCTCAGTTTAGGCGGTCTTGGCTTTCTCTCTGATTACTTCTTGTCCTGTTCATAATCATTTTAACCGTGTCTTTTCCTTTCTGTCAGATAAACTCCATCGAGAAATAACCTCTACATCATATTATTAACTCCATTCCGACGTGGTCACTCATGTTTTTGTCCCACGGAAACAGACGGAAGGAACTGACGGGGAGGTTGGTATAAGCATAGTCGAGGAAGAAAGGCTGGTCGGCCTTGAAACGGTGATAATAGGTAGGAGTCGATTCTTCTCCCAACGCCTCACCAGTCTGTTCGTGGTATATGCTGTGAAGACCATGAGAACGGAGAATGGAATCAATACGAAGGATGTCGCCGTATTCGGGACTGCTGTCTACTTGATTGACGTAGCAATTGAAATCGCCAATGATGACAGTTGGCTGGTCGGCGAAGTGTGGGGCGTATTCGTGGATAATTTCCTGTGCTATCTGGGGGTAGAGTTTGTTATCTGTAACATTTTTGCGTTTTGTGGGCCAGATGGCGAGGATGAGGATGCCTTTGGTAAGCAAGGGAATGGCATAGTAGAGGTCTGGATTGTACCAGTGGGGAACGACTGCACATCCTTTTTTCCAAATGACACCCAAGCCTTTCCAACGCGGGAACTGGTAGAAGTAGTTGATTCCGTTCCATTTCATATCATAACAATCGGGGAGATGTGCGTCTTCGGGGCAAGTTATCTCGGGAACTACAAGAACATCGGCTTGCATCTGCAAAAGCCGTTCAACTTTCCATGGGTAACTGTCGTTGATGTTGTAACTGATGATTTTCATTCAGGCGAAGGCTTTGATGATGGTGTGGGCGAGACTGGAGAAACGGGCGTAGCCTTCTTGGGCAGTAACGTGAGCAGTAAACATTTTGATTCCGACAGCATATGTAAACTTATCCACATTATCCATAATTGGCTTGAGCAAATCCCGAGCCTCGGCAACGGGCATAGTACAGCCGCTGCCGATATAGGCACCGTAGTAAATCAAATTATGATTATGATCGATTTGGATGAAAATTTTGAACGCCCGTTGGTGTTCGCCAATATTCAAAGGGAAACCAATGCTGGGGAATTGGGCATCATCCGTTCTGTTCTCCCATATTTGATTAGGAAATTCTGCCTTGGCTCTTGCAAGCCAGTCTTTGAGTATGCACCTGGCATCCACTCGTTTACGTCGGATGATTTCTTTTTTTAACTTCTCTATCTCTGCTATGGCCTCCATAGCCTTTTGCAGATTATCTTCTGGCTCATTTGTGAAAGCCAGTTTATGTGCGATGTATTCGTCAGTCTTCATGTCAATGAAATGTTCGTTTGGACGGAAGCCGAAGAGACCTTCCAAATAGTCGATGTATATGTCAATTGTCTGCTGGAGTATGGCGCTATTGTCAGATGGTATAGCGACCTTACGAAGCCAAGGAAGTAGAGCATCGCGGAAACTAATATTGCAAAAACGGTTGTAGAACTCGTCGCGGTAGTTCCTGCCATTGCGGTTTGTCCAAGAGTTGATGCTTGGCCCTGTGGCGTTAGTGCTGGGAAGGTAGCCGATATAAATCTGGTCGTTAGTGAAGCCCATATCATTGAGTCCTTCGATGTAGTTGGCCAGCTGGTGTGGCTGTTCGGGTGCATCCATAACCTTGTTTTCAAGGATGATGGCATACTTTGCAGGCTCATGGATGTAAATATCAATGCGTTTGTCGTTCTTAACCTGCTGTTCGGTGATGACAATGGGTTTATCAATAATCTCGGCGAGCCCAGTTGTATTGAAGAACTGCCTGACAAAAGCCTTCAGCATTCCGTAGTCGCCATCAGGTGTGTGCTGAGCCAAGATACCAGCCAGTATACGGCTGTTCGCATTCTCATCGGCTCCGATGGCATCCACGATGTTCATGTGGTAAGGCAAATCGGCCTTCAGTCGTTGTTGGAGGTCAATGAGCTCATGTGCTGTGTTGATATAGTCGATTTTCATTATGCCTACAAAGATACGAAACTTTTCTGAAACACCAAACTCCTTTGCCGTTATTTTGCGGAATACAATTTCCGAACTATACTGTTAATAGTACGGATTGCTAGTATTAATAGTAGCAATTGCAGGAATTAATAGTAGCAATTGCAGGAATTAATAGTAAAATCCCTAATTGCTGACCTAAAATACACAAAAGACGAATCTTTTTCTCTTTTTCTTTCTTTATTGGAATCTTTTTCGTGAACACAGCGGGTCTGTCCCGCTGTGTCCTTGAGTTCAATACGATGGCCTGCTCTGTAGCGTCATATCCGTCGCCGTTATCTGCATTCATCGAATAGTACGTATTGTCTATCACCGTATTTGAAAGGTCAGTACTCTCGTTCATTTCAGTTCATTTTTCACTATTCATGACGATGATTCATACCAGAATTTGCATAAATAACATTAAATCCGCTATCAAACATGAAGTTTTTCCTTAATTATTTGTCCGTTTGAAAGTATTTCCGTAATTTTGCAAAAATTTCGGTGCGAATAAATGTTAATTCAGATAATAAGATGACTATATCTCAGATAGTTGAAAAGAAGTTCAAACGTACAAAGGATAAGTCGTTGCTGTTTGCGTCAGACTTCCCGGAATATGACCAAGATTACATTGGCGACCTGCTCTCCATCTATGTCAGGGAAGGCAAACTTGTCCGTCTGGCTAACGGCGTCTATCTGAAGACGACCGTCACCAAGTTTGGCCCCGTGTTCCCCAGTCCAACGGAGATAGCAGAGGCCATAGCCAGGCGTGACCATGCCCATGTATTGATGTCGGGACTTGCCGCAGAGAACTACTTCGGCCTTTCTACGCAGGTTCCCATGAAAATCGTTTTCCTGACAAACGGCTCTGCCAGGAAACTGACAGCAGGAAACACCACGATTGAGTTTAAGCGTGGGGTTCCCAAGAACTTTGCATTTAAGGACAAGACGATGGCAACCCTCTGTCTGGCCCTGAAAAGCATCGGCAACGGCCATGTGACAGACGAGCAGAAGAATGTGTTAAGGAACTTTCTGAACGACTACATCCAAGAGCATGACATCAAAAGTGACCTGAAACTCATGCCGCAGTGGATTCAGAAAATGTTGAACGAGATTATAAACAAAGAATCATGATAAACTGGAGAGAACTTACAAAGAATGAACAGATAGCCGCCCTGCAGAATGTGGCAGGAGCGAAACATATACCGCCACAGGCCGTTGAAAAGGATTTGTGGGTGACAACAATCCTGCAAATCGTCTTTTCCCTGCCCTTTGCCGACAGTCTGGTTTTCAAGGGTGGCACCTCATTGAGCAAGGTGTTCGGTAAAATCGAGCGCTTTTCTGAAGACATCGACCTGGCCATCGACCGCACCTACTTCGGCTTGGAGGGAGATCTGACCAAGAAGCAACTGAAGAAGTTGAGGAAAAAGTCCTCTACATTCGTGCGTGATACCTTCCTCGGCGAGTTGCAAGAGGCATTCCGCCAGTATGGACTTACGGAACTTTCAGCCACTGCCGAGCCAGACGGAGAAGGTGATGCCACATACCCAGAGCCGCGAAAAATCTTCATCGAATACCCAAGCCTCTTCCGCGAATCTCTCGACTACATCAAGCCGCGAGTCATGTTAGAGACTGGCGCACGGTCACTGATAGAGCCAACGACCTCGGTACAAGTGAAGAGCCTCGTGGAAACGTCATTCCCCGACGTTTGCACAGCCTCCGTCAATCCGTTCATCCCTACGGCTGTCATCGAAAAGACCTTCTTGGAAAAAGTATTCTTGTTGCACGAACTGTTCACCACCAATGCAGGATGGCACGCCAACAGGAAGTCCAGACACCTGTATGACTTGGAGAAGATGATGGACGAGCCGTTTGCTGAGTCGACCATCCACAACGATGAACTTTGGGAGTCCATCAGTCATCACCGCCAGGTATTCACCAGTATGAGGGATGTTGACTATACGCCAGATGTCAGGAAGCGCATCGTTCTTGTGCCACCAGCAGACTTCATGAAAGAGTGGAGAGACGACTACGAGGCCATGCGCAGCACGATGGTGTTTGGTCCCTCCCTCGCATTTAACGCACTCATTGAGAGACTGCATCTGCTTGAAGAGCGTTTCCATCAATAAAGGGCTGAACGCGAATTCAACTCTTTATTCCGTGTCAACACTTTTTCGTTAAAATCTACAAACATCTGTTAGTGGATTTAACCAAAAAATGCAACTTTTGCAATTTGCCATTTCTGGGGCGATACAGAAAAATGAGGAGAATTAATTCAAACGATGAATCGAATTAATTCAGCGTTTTTTGAAGTCACACAATGACAGGGCAAAAACCTGGCTCGAGCCAAATTATCAATTGGCTCGAGCCAACACTCAATTTAGCTCGAGCCAACTCAATTTGACTCTTCAAAGATAGTGTTTTTTCCCGACATTCCTGCGGTTTCTGCGGAATTTTTAGCGTTGCGGAGAGTGAGAGGGGGAGAGAAAAAAAGGGAGGGCGGCCGTCCGTGCGCCGTGGCTTTCGGGGCCGTCCTCCTTGGGTTCATCGCCTCGCGCGGGGGATTTTGCGCCCCCGTGCGAGGAGGGTGAGAGGGTTAACGATGACTACGAATGATAACCGCTATATAGTTAACCACATTTGATCCATCCGTAGCTACGCATGCGATTCTGTACTTATTTTCAGTGGCGAACGAATAGGTGAGCGAACTACCCGTGCCAATCACTTCGTCATTCTCTGTATTATACCATTTCACATTCTTATTGGTCGCATTCTCAGGAAGTACTACTGCGGTGAGAGTAAAATTCTCATTTGCTCCAACTTTTAATCCAGTCACCACTTCTTCTCCCTGATACACCTTAATATCGGTGACAAGGACATCAGCAGGCTGCGCAGCCTGCACCGTCAGCGTGTACGTAGCGGTATTGTTGTTGTACTTATAGGTCTCGCCGCTCTCGACGGTGGCGGTGATGACGGCGGTGCCCTCGCCCTTGACGGTCACTGCGCCCGTCGTGGCATTGACGGTGGCTACCTCGGGCTTGTCAGAAGAATAGGTCACCGTGCCGTCGCCCGTCTTGGTCAGCGGGTTGGTGAAGGTGCTGTTGATGTCGTCGGGAGTCTTGGTGATCTCTTTGGTTTCAAAGCTGATGCTGCCGTTTTTCCTCAGAACCCCTACCACGAGCTCAGCCTTGACACCGCCCAGATTGGCGGTAGCGGTGATGACAGTCGCGCCCGCTGCCACGGCGGTCACCTTGCCGTTCTCGTCAACGGTAGCCACCTCGGGGTTGCTCGATGTCCACGTCACGCTCTTGTCGGTAGCATCATCGGGACCAACAGTCAAGTTTTGCCCCAGTTCTGATACGTCGTCGATATAGAGAGCCTTCGATGGGATTGTAAACGATACCTCCGTCGGAGCCACGTCCTTGTGCTTCAGCTGCGCCGTAATCTCGATGTTGCCGATGCGGACGGTGAAGTTGAGCACCTTGGTCTGCGGATTGCCCGGGATGATCTGGATGGTGTTGTCCTGGAAGTTGAAGATGACGGTCAGCACGGTGTTGTTGCCGGGGTTCTCTATAACCCGGAACGTCAGCACGTCCTCCTGCTGATTATAAGTCAGCGTGTAGCTCAGCGTAACGGCAACAGCGCGGCGCGGAGCACCCTGGAGCATCTCCTGCTGCTCCTCCTGCTGCAGCACGTATTTCCCGTTCTCCTTCTTGAACGCAATGTCGATGTCCTCGCCGTTCAGGTTGAACGCTAAGCCGATGACGGCCCCCTCCTTCTTGGCATCGGCCAGCTTGGCGGGATGCTCGACCACCACCTTGTACTGCTGAGCGCCGGCCTGATAGTTCTCGGCGGCAGCCACGTCGACGGTGATGATGGCCTCACCCAAGGCGACGGCATGCACCATACCGTTCTGGTCGACGGTAGCCACCTGCTCGTTGCTCGACTGGTAGCGCAGGGCATTGGTCGAAATGGTCGTGGCCACGCGGACGGAGTCCTGGCCGGGAACGAGATACATGGTGGTCGTGTCCACCTCTACGTAGGCTCCCACGGGGTTGTCCAGCGAGCCGAAGCGGTCGCAACTGGTCGTTGCGCCGAGGGCCAGCACCGTCATGAGTGCGAGGCCCAGATTTCTGAATGATTTCTTCATGTTTGTTTAATATTAAAATAAAAAAAATAGCTCCACTTAAATCAACCACAGAGACACAGCGACACAGCGTTTTTCCCTACGAACAGACAAAGGTTCTCCGTGCCTCTGTGCCTCTGTGGTGTGAAAAAACCGATGACAAAGGTACGCATTATTCTGTTAATTTTCGTCACCCCCCCCAGGCCGTCCGAGAACCCTGATTTTAAAGGCATTT
>ERZ842401.6985-NODE-6985-length-11773-cov-3.034392_pt1 | contig 11773 bp, 9 predicted proteins | sample MGYA00521270_ERZ842401 | MGnify/ENA primary metagenome ERZ842401 (study PRJEB31892, sample SAMEA3878208) | bioreactor metagenome | biome: Moose rumen | place: Sweden | collected 2011-10 | study: EMG produced TPA metagenomics assembly of the PRJEB12797 data set... | reverse complement strand
ATAAATGATATAAATAGAATAAATACAGATATTTTGTCTAAATCATATATAAATATAACTTTGTTTTCGTGCACAACTGTACATGGCACTCAATCCCAATCGTTGGTATATATTTCATATTGCTCCTAAATCCTTCAATGCTTGTTTATAAATCGCCAGCGCATTAAAAGCCTGTTTATAACTTATCTCTAAATCAGATTCGTGTGCTATCGCGTTGCGTAACTTGTGCGCTCGCCATATTGCATTTAAATTGGTAAATCTCCCCCCGGCTTTTTTGAGTCTATCGCCCATAGTTTTGCCAGGCACCCCCATCTCAATCATCGCCTTATCGAGCAACTTATCTCCATCGATAATCGTCGTGACGAAACTTGCCGGGTTATCTTGTTTTAGTTTATTTTCAATCTCTAAAAAGCGTGACTGATAAGCCTCTACGTTAAAATGGTATCCGCGCTTCCCAGTCAAAAGTATCGCGACAAACACTAAAACTGCCACGATCAGTATCGCGATGATAAAAGTTACAACGCCACCGTCCATTAGCTATCACACTCCTTTGCAAAGTTAATTAAACTTTTATCGCTTCGGCGTGGGCCGACCAGCTGCAAGCCAATCGGCAACCCGCCAGCAGTTTTACCAGCTGGAATTGCAAGCCCTGGCACACCAGCGAGGTTTGTCGAAACCGACATCATGTCTTCCATGTACATCGCTACCGGGTCGTCAACTTTCTCGCCAAGTTTAAACGGCGGGTTCGGCGAAATCGGCATTAAAATATAATCACATTTTAAAAAAGCCTTCTCGTATTCTTTGATAATCAAAGTCCTGACTTTTGCTGCTTTCAAAAAGTAAGCATCATAAAACCCGCTCGACAGCACGAAATTCCCAATCATAATGCGACGTTTGTTTTCGGGCATAAATCCTTCGTCGCGCGTATTTCTGTATAAATTATCCAAATTGTCAGAGTTTTCTGATCGGAACCCATAGCGAACTCCATCGTAGCGCGATAGATTCGATGCAACCTCTGCCGGCTGGATTACATAGTATGCGGGTAATGCATATTTCAAACTCGGCATTTCAAGCTCTACGATCTCATGGCCTTTTGATTTTAAAAGTTCCACCTTTTGCGCCAGAGCTTTACGAATCTCCGAATCAATGGCATCATTATCAAAATCCTTCACAATCCCCACGCGTAATCGGGAATGCGTTTCTTGGGGCGCTTCGGAAGTTACGACCGACCCCGTCCCCAAGGAATCGCATTCTGATTGCGTGTTGTAATAATCGGGCAATGTCGTCAGATCTTTCGGGTCTTGTCCCGAGGCGATAGACATCAAAAGGTCCATGTCTTCTGGACTTTTTGTGAAAAAACCAATACAATCTAGCGACGACGCCATCGCTACTACCCCGTAACGTGAAATACAACCATAAGTCGGTTTAAATCCATAGACTCCGTTAAATGCTGCAGGCTGCCGAATCGACCCGCCTGTATCCGTGCCGGTTGCAAACTCTACTATATCAAGTGCTACCGCTACTGCCGACCCACCAGACGATCCCCCGGCCACTCGCTCTAAATCATACGCATTTGAAGTAGGTCCAAAATAAGAGTTCTCCGTAGACGAACCATGCGCGAAGGCATCCATATTTACCCTGCCGATCATGATCGCCCCCTCGGCTTCTAATTTTTCTACTGTCGTAGCGGTAACTGGCGAAGTAAAACCCTCTAAAATGTGCGCCGAAGCCGTCGTCTCGCCTTCTGGTGACAAAAAATTATCCTTCAGTGCGTATGGTACCCCAGCCAGCCGCCCCACTTCCTCGCCAGCCGCGATTCGCGCGTCGATCTCGCGTGCGCGCCGAATTGCTCCCTCCTCATCCAAAAAAGTAAAAATATTATAATCTGCAAAATGCTTAGCCTTTTCTAACGCATCTTTTACTAATCTCTCGGCGGTCACCTTTTTGTTTGCTGTTTTCATAATACTTTTGGCACCTTTATTTGATTATCTTTTTCTTCTTTTGTTAGTGCAAGTAGCTGTTCCCTATCTGCGTCCTGAGACAAAACTTCATCCTCTCGCCAGACATTTTCCATCTCAAACACCTGATAAGTTGGCTCAACATCCTCGGTGTCCAACTCGCTAATCTGTGAAATATAATTAATAATTCCCTGCAAATCTTTTTCAAGCGAAGCGACGTTGTCTTCCGATAAAGACATCTCCGACAAGTCAGCTAAGTGTAAAATATCCTCGCGTTTTATTTCCATATCTTAAATTATATCACTTATTTGACATTTCTAAAGAGGATTTTTTTGATATATCTAAAAATCGGTTTCGCTTCCTTTAGGCCTAGGAAATAGCTAGCAATCAAATAAGCCACTACCGAAATTGCCGAAATCACCAAAAACTTCGGAATTGTGATTACGAGTGAAGTGTCCGTAGCCATCAAAGGAATAAACTTAGTCATCGAAAACGCTACACACCCCGCGATTAGCGTCGCAAACAGCATCCTAAGAGAAGCTTTCCAAAAAGATTTGTCCAGCAGTTCCCCATGTGAGCGTTTTTGCAAAATATATAATAATACAATTATCTCCGCAATTGCTCCGATTGACTGTGCTAGGCCGAGCCCATCTACTCCCCAGCCCATTAGATAGAACCAAATCGATAAAATTATCGTAAAACCAATCGCAAATATGGAAACCACAAATGGCGTTTTGGTATCTTGATAGGCATAAAACCCGCGTGACGCAATGTGAAAAACACTCCGCGCAAAGATTGCGATGCAAAGCGTCCCAAGTACTGAGGCAATCGTCCCATTACTCTCATTGTTACCAATATTCGAAATAAAACTCGTTACATACCCTCGCGTGAAAAACGCAATGATAGATACCGGCAGAGCTATCCAAATAATCGTCCTGAGCGCTTGCCTAAAAGTGTGATTAAACTCCCTTTTATCTCCATTGCCTAGCTCTTCTGTTAATTTCGGAAAAAAGGCTGTAGAAATCGCCACGCCGATTAAATTGACTGGCATCTGATGTAGAGACGACGCTTGGTTAAAAGAACGCACCGCCCCCGCCCCCATCCGCGAAGACAAGTTAGTATTTACAATTCCATTTACATAGTCGATACCCTGGTCGAGCGAGCGCGCCGGCAGTAATTTAAGTATCGAACGAAAACCATGGTTTTTCCAGTATATTTTAAATTCGTAATCCATCCCCAGCCCAAATAGCCCGGTCAGCGATACGATTAGCTGCATAATCGCCCCCAGTATCACCCCGAGTGCCACCCCCATGATCCCCCCTTCAAAAATCTGCACTCCAAATATATTTATCCCGCCTGTGAAGCAAGTGATACCAATAATAATCCCTATATTATATATAGCAGGCGCAAAAGCATAAAATACAAACCGCCCCACCGCCTGCTGAATCGAAGTAATCACCGTCGCGATACTAAACAAAAACGGGTTAATCGCAATTACGCGGGTCATGTTAATAGCAAGCACCATCCCAGACTCGTCTAGCCCTGGGCTTACTATATATCGAATCAGCGGGTCTGCGAAAATCATGATTAGTATACTAGCCACAAAAGTCAAAATTGCAAACAAATTAATTAAACTTGAGGATAATTCCCATGCTGATTTTTTATTCCCCGACGCCAACCTTTGATTAAAAACTGGAATAAACGAAACTGAAAGCGCTCCAGAAGTTAAAATAAAAAACATAAAATCTGGAATCGTAAAAGCTGCCGTATAAGCGTCAATCCCAGTCGGATATGTGCCTAAATAGTAGGAGTTTAACAAACGATCGCGAAATAGCCCAAGCAACGCCGACACCAAAGTAGACGAAGCTAAAACAATCGCCGCCGACTTCACCGACAGCTTCATATTTGCAAGCGCCACGACCGAACGGAACTTAAATCTCCTCATATATATAATATACCACATAAAAACAAATTATTGTTTTTATGTATTTTAGTGTATAATAAATATATGGTAAAGAAAAAGTCTGAAGTTATTTTGCCGTCTAAGAATAAAAAGACGTCAAAAACTTCTAAAAAAACTGCGAAAAGTAACTTAAGCCTCTACTCGAGTTTAAGTTATAAACATAAAGCCAAAAAAGAAGCCAATGCACGGCGTCGTGCAGAGGAGTTAGCTAAACTCCCCAAGAATCCAGTCAAGCGCTTTTTTGCTAGGCTTCACCCTAAGCGTGTCTTTAAATGGTGGTTTTCTTGGCGTGGGCAAAAAACCATCCTAAAATGCCTCGCCGCTTGTATTCTGATCGGTATTATTTTTATCGGTGGTCTATTTCTTTACTACAAAAAAGACCTTGACGAAATTCGTCTTGATGAAATGTCTATCTCTGAGACGGTAAATACCTACCTTGATCGTAACGGCGTGGTTCTGTGGCGCGATACTGGCACGGAGGATTATCGCCTGGTGGTAAATGCCGACGAAATATCGCCATATATGTACCAGGCTACTATTGCTATTGAGGACCGCAATTTCTACAACCATATCGGCGTAGACTTTAGCGCGCTTATCCGTGCGGCATTTTCTACCCTCTCTGGTCATGGTGTCCAGGGTGGCTCTACTTTAACTCAACAGCTTATTAAACAAGTTTATTTTTCTGATGAAGCTGCCAGTGAAAACCGCGGTGGTCTCACTCGTAAGATCAAAGAGCTCATTCTCGCTATCGAGCTTGAGCGTATGTACTCTAAAGACGAAATTCTCACCATGTATCTCAATCAATCCCCCTATGGTGGGCGTCGTAACGGCGTTGAGTCTGCTGCTCAGACTTATTTTGGCAAATCCGCCAAAGACCTCACTCTCGCCGAGTCGGCTCTTCTCGCTTCTATTCCAAATAACCCAGGCGTCTTCAACCCATATAATGAATACGGCCACGATCAGCTCATCTGGCGTCAACATTATACCTTAGACGTTATGGCCGAAATGGGTTATATCACAAAAGAAGAGGCCGAAGCCGCTAAGGAAGTCGCTATTTTAGATACTATTAAACCTGAGTCTAGCCAGTATGCCGATATGCTTGCTCCGCACTTTGTGCTTGAAGTTAGATCTCAACTAGAGGACAAATATGGCATCCAAACTATGCGCGCTGGTGGTTGGACTATTACGACGAGTCTAGATTACCGCGCTCAACAAATCGCCGAAGATGCCGTCGCCGTCGGTATGAGCCATACTTATAAAAACAACAGTGACAACATCGCTCTCGTTTCGGTAGATGTTGAGACTTCTCAAGTCGTCGCCATGGTTGGTTCGTCAGATTTCTCCAACCCTACCTACGGCGAATTAAACGTCACCACTGACTCTCTCATTGAGCCAGGTTCGTCAATCAAGCCAATTCTAGACTACGCGCCACTCTTTATGCAACGTGACGGGATTAACTATGGCCCGGGTTCAATTTTGAAAGACGAAAATATTAACCGGCTTTATTGTTCCGGGTATTCTGGTAGCTGTTCTCTTAGCAATGCCACTGGACAGTTTTATGGGAATGTGACAATTCGTTTTTCGCTAGGCCACTCTCTGAACATCGCTGCAGTAAAGGCTCTATACATCAACGGTATAGATAAGTCGCTCGAAGTTGCGCATGCGCTCGGCGATGTGTCATATTGTAAAGATCGCGACAATTACGGTCTCTCGATTGCAATCGGTTCTGGTTGTGGCGTTAGGATGGTCGAACACGCCAACGCCTATGCTTCCCTTGCCCGCGGTGGTTCATATAAAGACCTCACCTATATCCTTGAAGTAAAAAACTCATCCGGGGAAATCGTTGAATCCTGGACCGACTCCGAAGCTACTCGCGTCGTTGACGAACAGGTTGCTTACATGATTTCAAACATATTAAGCGATCGTTCTGCTCGCTGGTTCAATAACGACGGCTTCGTCGTACCCGACGTTTGGACCGCCACCAAGACCGGTACCACTACCACCACCAACTCCGCCGTTACAAAGGATTCGCTTATCGAAAGTTACTCCACCGCCATTTCTACATTTGTTTGGAATGGCAACCATGACGGTTCTGGGGTCAGCTCTAATACTAACGATGTCGTACGTTTCACTGTCGGTACCTATATGGAGCGCGTCCACAAAGAAGTTTACGAGCCAGACGGCAAATGGCACTATGGCGATCAGCCTGTCAAACCCGCTGGCATTCAAACTTTGACGGTCAACGGCAAGACCGATATTTGGCCAAGCTGGTTCAACGCTTCTAAAAACTCTGGCGTCGCTAAAGAAACTCTGACCTTTAATCGTTATAATCATCTCTTGGCCTCTGACTGTACTGCCGAGGAATACAAAATCGAGGTCGAAGTTACTAAAGTTACCGACCCGATGACTGGTAACGATGTTTACAACGTCCCAGAGCCCTATGACCGTGAAACTGCTGATGCTTGCGACTACACGCCGCCTCGCCTGGCCCTTTCCACCAGCAATGGCAAGATTATCGCTACGATTCGTCGTGGTTCATACGATATCGCTGGCTACACCCTTTATGTTAATGACGTCGAACAAAGCGGTATCTCGGTCGGGTCTGACGGCACCATAAGCGGCTACATTCTAAAAGGCACCGAATCTTCAGTCAAATTAACGATTACCGATGCGGCGGGCTATACAGCCACCGCCACAATGTCGCTCACGCCTACTGCCACTGTGGATGATAGCACCGATACCACTAGCAATTCTAAGCCTTCCAGATCTTCTAGGTAGCTCTATCGACCTTTCTTAGCCAAGCGGGCAAAAATCATTTTACCCGCAGAAGTTTCGTGAAACTTCACAAACTCCACTGTCACACTTTTGCCGATCTTATTGGCGGCACGCTCTACTACCACCATCGTCCCGTCTGGTAGGTGCCCCACTCCCTGCCCACGGTTAGAACCTTTTTCGAGGATTTTGAGTTGCATTTTTTCACCAGGCAAAAATTCGCTTCGCACAGCCAGCGCTAAATCGTTTATGTTCAAGATCTCGATTTTTTCCGCTTCAGCCACTTTTATTAAATTATAATCTAGCGTCAAAATAGCGCCCTTATTTTCCTTGGCGATTTTTAGGAGTATCTCGTCCACTTTTTTGCCACTTAGCTCGTCGTCAACTATTTCCGTATTGGCGTTAATCACTCTCTCTAGCTCGGCTGCCACTTCTAGCCCCGCTCGCGCACGGCTACGTTTTTCTGAATCCTTCCCGTCTGCCAGTAGTTGTAATTCTAGCAATACGCTTTTTAAAATAATCAAATCTCCTTCGATAAATCCCGTCCGCGCGATATTTAGGATTCTCCCGTCGATCAGCGTAGATGTGTCAACATAGATTTTCCTTTTCCCACTACGCAGGGGCCGCCGTTTTACCGCCACTAGGTAGCTAGTTTCCGCCAAAATTAAAAGTGTAATAATTAAAATAAATAATTCCATAATGCAACTATTATATCATGTCTTCGCCAAATTGTTTGGCGTACTCGTGGTTTTGCCTCAAAATATCTTCGTATTTTCGCACTAACTTATCTTGCTTTAAAACTTTAGCGATATCTATCGCTAGGTCGTATCTAGACGCTGCATTCCGCCGTAGCATCTCAAACGGCGTAGTCGTTGACCCCTCTTCGTTAAACCCATGCACGCGGAGCCTGCGCCGCTCGGTATAGTTTTCCAATATATTCTCCAAAGTCTCCGGATAACCGTGAAAGTTTGCCAAGATTGGCTTATCGGGCGTAAATAGCTCCATGAACGTTTCTTTAGTCAGTTTGTTTTTCGTCGTGCCGATCCCGCGGTAAGATAAAGAATTAATATATACGAATCGTATTTTGATCTTTGGTATATCTTCCTTCAAAATCTTAATCGCCTCTATCGCTTCTTGTGCCACTATGTCTCCCGCCGCTGTAAACACAAAGTCCGGATCCGGATCCGATATAAACTTGTAAACCGAAGCGCCGCCATTTTCAAATTCAAACTTCGCATGATGCGAGTCTATGTATCTCGGCCGCGGGTTCTTATCAAGTGTTGTAAGATTTACAACATTCCTTGAATCTAACATAAACTTAAATGTTTCCTCTGCCGCCACGTCATCTATCGGAAAAATACAGTTCGCTAAATTAGACGGCACGGAGAGCAGCTGCGAAATTAGCGCCGGTGACTGGTGCGTGAACCCATTATGGTCTTGCCTCCAGCAGGTAGAGGTAGATAGCAAATTCACCGCCGGCAGCGCCCCTCGCCACGCTACACTACGAGACTGCTTGATAAATTTTATCTGCTGCAAAAGCTGCGCCGTGATGATTGGGTAAAACGCTTCATAGCTCCCCATCATCGCCTGCTCGCCGTTCATCAGGTGCCCAGTCATTACCGAAAACAGGACATTTTCAGACAGCATCTCAATAATCCGCCCACCCGCCGCTTCTGGCAAATCCCATGGTTCCTTTTTGAGGCTCCCCCAGGCCCGCTTCTCCACCGTAAAGATTTTATCAAAACGGTTCGAAGTAGTCTCATCTGGCGAGAAAAAGTAAAAATGTGGATCTTTTTCAAACTGCTCGGTTAGTAGTTCTCCGATCCTCTCTGCCGGCGAGAACTCCTCCTGCCCAGGCTCTATCACGCGCTCTATCATAGGTTAAATCCTCCCTCACGGTCAAACAGCCCCTCAAAATTATACGACTCCAGCCATTTTTGTAGTAACCACAGTTGTCGTCTATCTACTTTCGGGTTTTTCAGCGGTATCTGGTGGGACTCATGGTAACGTTTCGGCCCACCATACCCCTTTTCGGTCTTCAGAATATAAAACGGCGAATCGTAATCCTCACGCAGAGTTTGCTGGAAGGCCTCCGCATCCTCCCCGTTTATCGTGACTGGCGTAAAACCAAACCCCCGAATCAGCTCGTTTAATTCCCGCTCAGACTTCCGCGCATATAGAGACGGCGCCGAAATCTTGTAGCCGTTTAAGTGCAAAATCGGCAAAACCTTACCATGGTTAGGCCCCGCTAACAAGTCTCGCAGATTAAGCGATCCGATCGCCGTAGCCGTCTCTAACTCGCCGTCGCCGATTAGCACCGCGGTGGTTTTTTCCGGATGCCCCAGGCTAAGACCATAAGCGTTAGCCAGAGCATAGCCTAGCTCGCCGCCCTCAGTAATCACACCCGGAGTCAACGGGCTCGCATGACTCGGGAATCCATCCGGCCAAGAAAAGTTTTTGCAGATGTAAGCAATTCCCTCCGCATCCAGGCTGGCCTGCGGGTCTATTTTGTATAGCTCTCCATCCAAAAACAAGTTTGCCTGCAACGCCGGGTAGCCATGCCCTGGCCCTAGCACGAAGGTAAAGTTCGGATCGTCACCATAGCGGCTTTGCAAATTCGCATACGCCACGTTGATGCCATGGCAAGTCCCCCAGTGCCCCAGCAGCCGCGGCTTGATATCTTCAAACCTCAGCTCACGCTCCAATAAAAAATTATCCTGCAAAAAAAGCTGCGCGACTACTAAGTAATCAGCGGCACGGATTCTGCGCTTGATTCTTTCGATTTCCGCAATGCCCACCATGCTCATGTATATATTATATCACACTATGTTTTTAGAACTTATGCGCCTATTCCCTCGAAAAATGTGTAAGGCTACTTTTTGCCGTCAATATAATCTTTAATTCGCTCGATTTCGTCGCGGAGCCCGGCTGCTCTTTCAAACTCGAGATTCGCAGCCGCTAGTTGCATTTCGGAAGTTAGTTGTTTGACCAACTTTGGCAATTCGTCTTTCGGGACACGCTTAATATCGAGCTTGTTTTCTTTCTCTTTCTCTGGGATAATCGCGCGGAGCCCCGCCGAAATTTCCTTTTTCACCGAATGTGGCGTGATGCCGTGTTTTTCGTTGTATCCTTTCTGGATCTCACGCCGGCGATTCGTCTCGGAAATTGCTTTTTCCATGCTTTCGGTAATAAAATTTGCGTACATGATGACTTTGCCCTCTTCGTGCCGCGCCGCTCGGCCGATCGTCTGGATCAGTGCCGACTCGGAGCGTAGGAACCCTTCCTTGTCCGCATCGAGGATCGCTACGAGCGATACTTCGGGTAGGTCTAATCCCTCACGCAGCAAGTTAATCCCCACCAGCACATCGTATACGCCAGCCCGCAAATCTCGTAGAATATCACCCCGCTCCAGCGTGTCTATATCGGAATGAATGTAGGCGGTCTTTACATTACGTTCTTTAAGATGATCGGTCAAATCCTCGGCCATCCGTTTGGTCAAAGTTGTAATTAAAGTCCTCTGGCCCTTTGCTATCCGCCGGTCTATTTCCTCCATCAAATCATCAATCTGCCCGTCTGAGCTCCTCACCTCTATCTCTGGGTCAAGCAGCCCGGTCGGGCGGATCACCTGCTCGGCCGGCTCTGGCGATACTTCCAGCTCATATTCCCCAGGCGTCGCCGACACGTAAATCGCCTGGTTGATGTGCTTCTGAAACTCTCCGTAGGTGAGAGGGCGGTTGTCTAGTGCTGATGGGAGCCGGAATCCATAGTCCACTAGGTTTAACTTCCGTGCATGGTCGCCGTTATACATACCTCTTACTTGTGGCAAAGTCATATGTGACTCATCCACGATGAGTAGCCAATCCTTCGGGAAGAAATCTAGTAATGTCGATGGTGGCTCACTCGGCTGGCGCCCATCCAGGTGCCGTGAATAGTTCTCGACCCCCTTTACGAAGCCCGTTTCTTTTAGCATCTCTAGGTCATACTTAGTGCGTTGCGACAGTCTCTGTGCTTCCAGGTATTTTTGATGTCTTTCAAAATATTTCAGCCTATCCTCAAACTCTGCACGGATCGTCACTAGAGCCTTTTCTAGCTGATCCATCGGTGTAGCGTAGTGCGTATTTGGGAAAATATGGATATGGTCTGGCTTCTCGCGTACCTCAAAAGTCAACGGGTCCACGATTTTTACCTCTTCGAGCGTGTCAAAACCAAATTCAAACCGGTAGGCAAATTCGCCATTTGCCGGATACAGATCAATCGTATCGCCCATCACCCGAAAATTGCCACGCTCAAACGCCAGGTCATTGCGGTGATACTGCATATTGACGAGATGCCGGATGAAGCCTAGTTGAGAAATTGGCGCTAGAGAGCTTGAGGGATCTCCGGAGCTTGCTAGCGAGGTGGAAGGCGCGCTCCGCCCGTGAAGACGGGCCGGAGCGACGCCGTGCCCGAAAGCCTCTGGCGCCAATTTCCACCCACTGGACTCTTTCCACAGCGGCAATGACATCTCGGTATAATTCGCTGGCGAACCGATGCCATAGATGCATGACACCGACGCCACGACGATCACGTCGCGCCGAGTGAGGAGTGCCTCTGTCGCTCCGTGCCTCAATCTGTCAATCTCGTCATTGATCGCCGAGTCCTTTTCAATATAAGTATCCGTCGAAGCAATATATGCCTCTGGTTGATAGTAATCAAAATACGACACAAAATAATGCACCTCATTATCCGGGAAAAACTCCCGAAACTCGGAATAAAGCTGCGCCGCCAAAGTCTTATTGTGTGCTAGAATCAACGTCGGCCTCTGCACATTCGCGATAATATTTGCCATCGTAAAAGTCTTGCCAGATCCCGTCACGCCTAGCAAAGTCTGCTCGTGGACACCAGAAAGTACGCCATCCGTGAGCTGTTTAATCGCGGCCGGCTGGTCTCCGGTCGGTTGGTATTTTGAAACTAACTTAAACATAAAAATTTTCTCCCTTCTTTGATATAGTTTGTGACTTTTTTCATTTTTTAAAACGATTACTCTCAACCTTAAAATTCGTGCATTTTAAACTTTTTTTCGTGCATTTTTATTTTTTGT
>ERZ842401.6983-NODE-6983-length-11777-cov-3.052124_pt1 | contig 11777 bp, 11 predicted proteins | sample MGYA00521270_ERZ842401 | MGnify/ENA primary metagenome ERZ842401 (study PRJEB31892, sample SAMEA3878208) | bioreactor metagenome | biome: Moose rumen | place: Sweden | collected 2011-10 | study: EMG produced TPA metagenomics assembly of the PRJEB12797 data set... | reverse complement strand
GCGGAGGCCGCACCATATCCGAGTTCTTCAGGGCCGGACTGGTGGACCGCTACACGGTGTTCGTCGGAGGGCTCATAATCGGCGGCGCGGACGCTCCCACGCCCTGCGACGGTTCGGGATGGGTGTCCGAGAGCGGGATAAGACTGGAGCTCAAAGGCTGCGAGGTTCTTGGGAACGGGGCTCTTCTGACTTTTGAGCCAAGAAGTTGAACCTGTCCTTCGCCGGCTTCAGCACGAACTTGTAGTTGTTGTACTCCGTGCCGTAGACCTCGGTCGAGACGACCTCGTACGGGCTCTCCGTGGCGTCCTCCAGGATCTTGGCCATGAATCCCGACGCATAGCCGCCGAAGGACTTGGCGGAGCCCTCGGTCATGGACATCTGGTCGGTCAGGATGATCGTGAGAGGGTTCAGGGAGTAGATGTGGACCTCCCCTATGCCCATCTTGGAATAGTACTCCCTGGCATTGGCCACGGTCTCCTCCAGGTTCTTTCCTGTCAGCGACCCGTACAGCGCCGTGGCGTGGAGGTATCCCAGGATGCATGCCATCGGCTCCACCGAGAGGCCTATCCCGTCCATGCCCAGGAATACGAACCTCATCATGGCCTCGCGGGTCTTCACGGGGTCCTAGACTATCTCGGACAGGGTGTTTATGATCATGTCCATGGACTTGTCGTTGGGAGGCCTGGAGTAGGCGAAGCGGATCGACGTCAGGGTGTAGATCTTCCTGCGGCTGTCCTCCGGGTCGTCGTAGGCGGATATCAGGCCCTCCTCCACCATCTTGTTCAGATGGACGGAGAGGGTGGACTGCGCCTTTTTGAGAGAGTGCGAGAGGTCCGTCAGCGACTTGTCCGAATCCCTTATCTCGGCCAGGATCCTCCTGTGGACCTCGTTGGACACCTGGACGAGCCCCTTCTGGGTATAGTAAATCTCGAAATCGGTCAGCGGGCCGTCAGCCATGTCTTAGCAACGAAGACTTTGTTTAAAACGGTTGTGGAAAGCAACACAAGGCATGCCGAAGCGGTCTCTCGCATTGAGAAGCACCTTATATACGTCACTTCCTTAGGCCGGTCCGATAACGATGAAGGCTACCGTGAACGGGAAGGTGCGCGACCTAAGGGCGGTTTGGTTCGAGAACGGCAGGGTCATGATGATCGACCAGAGGAGGCTTCCGGCTGAGATCGCCATCGTGGGGTTCGACGACTATCTGGACGTCGCGGAGGCCATCCGCAACATGACGACCCGCGGCGCCCCGTCCATAGGGGCCACCGCGGCCTACGCCATGTGCCTGGCGGCCCTGAGGGGATGCGACATCGGGAAGGCGGCGGCGGACGTCAAGGCGGCCCGCCCCACCGCCAACGACCTGTTCTACGCCGTGGACTACATGTGCGAGAGGCTCGCGAAGGGCGAGGACCCCGTAGCCGCGGCCGACGGGTACGCCCAGGCGACGGTCGACAAGTGCGCCCTCATCGGCGAGTACGGGTCCGCCCTGATCAAGGACGGCATGAGGGTCATGACCCACTGCAACGCCGGCGCGCTGGCCACCGTGGACGTCGGGACCGCGCTCGCGCCCATGAGGAAGGCCTGGAGCCAGGGGAAGAGGTTCTTCGTCTACGCCTCGGAGACCAGGCCCCGCCTGCAGGGGATGCAGCTCACCGCCTGGGAGCTGAACCAGGAGGGCATAGACCACGCCATCATCCCCGACGGGGCCTCGGCCTACTACATGTCCAAGGGGGTCGACCTCATCATCACCGGAGCCGACAGGATCGCCGCCAACGGGGACTTCGCCAACAAGATAGGCACCTTCGACAAGGCCATCGTCGCCAAGCGCTTCGGGATCCCGTTCTACGTCGCCGCCCCCGTCTCGACCTTCGACTTCTCCACCAGGACCGGGGAGGACATAGTCATAGAGCAGCGCTCGGAGGAGGAGGTCACCATGCTGAACGGCCAGAGGATCGCCCCTGTTGGGTCGAGGGCGCTGAACCCGGCCTTCGACGTCACCCCCGCCGAGCTGGTAACCGGCTTCATCACGGAGAAGGGCATCCTGAGGCCGGACGAGATCGGCAGGGTGAGACGATGAACGAGATGTACGCCCGCGAGCGCCTGACGGAGATCTGCAAGCTCCTGTACGAAAGGAGGATCACCGTGTCCGCGGGAGGCAACATGAGCGTCAGGATAAGCGAGGACGAGATCCTCATCACCCCGTCGGGGACCAACAAGGGCCTCCTGAGGCCGGAGGACATGGTGAAGCTGTCATTGGAAGGCAAGGCCCTGTCCGCCGGCAGGCCGTCCATGGAGAGCGGGTTACATCTGGCCCTGTACAGGATGAACCCGGACACGAACGCCGTGATCCACTGCCACCCCCTCCACTGCACGGCGCTGGCCGTGTCCGGGAGGAGGATAAGGCCCAACATGACGCCCGAGGGGGCGGCCCTCCTGGGCGACGTCCCGACGGTCCCGTACTTCACCCCGGGATCCAGAGAGCTGGTGGAAGCGGTCGCCAGGGAGGGGCGCGCCAATGCCATGATCATGGAGAGGCACGGCGCCCTCACCCAGGGCCGCACCCTGGAGGAGGCCTACAACCGCATGGAGGAGCTCGAGTTCCAGGCGAACCTTCAGATCCTGGCGGAGGGCGCGGAGGACCTCCCCGCCGAGGAGATATGCAAGCTGAGGGCATGAGACTATGACGATACTGGTCACGAAATGGTTCGGGAGCTTCCTGATCGACGAGAAGAGCGGAAAGATAGTGGACAAGCGCGTCATGCCCCACGACTCCCACGCCGTCGCGGAGAAGCTGGCGGAGATGCAGAGGGGGAGCCTCCTGGACGAGGAGAGGGAGCTGGCCTCCGAGGTCGACGGCAAGCTCGCCGTGGGGGACCGCAGGCAGTCCGAGCTCGGGAGGCCCACGCTCTTCGACTCGTCGTTCGTCACCCCGAGCAGGTTCGGGTTCGACGACGGGTTCATGCACGAGGTCATGATGGAACTAGGGAAGCTGAGGACCTCCGAGCCGATACCCCGCGACAGGAACCTCGTCCAGGCCATCAGGAACCTGGACGACCAGATAGCGACGATCAACCTCTACGACGAGAGGCTCCACGAGTGGTACGGGATGCACTTCCCGGAGCTGGCCGACTACGCCCGCGACTCGAGGTACGCCGACCTGATAGCGAGGTACGGCGACAGGGAGCAGGTGACGGAGGAGCTCGGGATCGAGATCTCGTCCATCGGGGCGGACCTGGATCCCAAGGACATGCGCGCCGTCCAGGACCTTGCGGACACGCTGTGCCGCCTGTACGACGACAAGGCCCGCACCGAGGAGTACATCCAGGGCATCGTGTCGGAGGCATGCCCCAACATGTGCGCCGTGCTGAGCGCCCCGCTGGCCGCCCGCATGATATCCCTCGCCGGAGGGCTGGAGAGGCTGGCCTCGCTGCCCTCGTCCACCGTCCAGCTGCTGGGGGCCGAGAAGGCCATGTTCAGGCATCTGAGGTCGGGGAAGAGGCCGCCGAAGCACGGGATCATATTCCAGCATCCGGAGATCCACAGGGCCCCGTACTGGCAGAGGGGGAAGATAGCCCGCGCCCTCGCGGGCAAGGTCCTCATCGCCGCCAAGGTCGACCAGTACCACGGAGAGTTCTGCGGCGACAGGCTGAACGAGGAGTTCGCCAGGAGGGTGGAGGACATCAGGAAGCGCTGCCCCGAGCCCCCCAAGAAGCCCCAGAAGAGCAGGAAGGGCGGAAAGAAGCGCCCCAAGAGACGCTGAGTGGGCACATGAAGAGAAGCGTCCTGACCATACTCGTCATCGCTGTGGCGGCCCTGGTGGCTGCCAGGTTCCTCCTCGGGGCCGGCGGAGGGCTGTCGAGCCCCGTCTGGTGGGCGTCCACGATCACTCTCGTCGCCACCCTGGCCGTGGTGCTGGCATCGGGATGGGGGACGTTCAGGGACGGGGACCGATCCGCATACAGGGACAGAAGAGCCCGGAACACGGCTGGACCGCCGTTCTCCGAGGGCCTTACCGTACAAACATTTAAAGGAATATCCCTCCATGGGGAAACGATAACATGAGGTCCGCAACTGAGTTCGGCCTGTATGTGCACACCGCCCCCAGGGTGGTGAACTACCGGCCATAAGCCGGTTCTATGATACACAAAGGATGTGAGATCGATGTGGGAGATGAAAGAGATCAGAGAGTTGAAAGAGGGAAGGTACGTAAACGTCGACGACGAGCCCTGCAAGATCGTCAAGATTACCACCTCCAAGCCCGGGAAGCATGGATCCGCCAAGGCGAACATCGACGCGGTCAGCATCTTCACCGGTGCCAAGAAGTCCATCGTCGGGCCTGTCAGCACCAAAGTCCAGGTCCCCATGATCGACAAGAGGAAAGGACAGATCCTGTCCATCTCCGACAACGAGGCCCTGGTCATGGACATGGAGACCTTCGAGCAGCTGTCCATAGCCATAAACCAGGACGCCGAGCAGAAGATCGAGGAGGGCGCGGAAGTACTCTACCTCGTCGCCATGGGAAGATACAAATTCATGTGAGACGGGTAGGATGGCGTTCGGGATCGGTTATGCAGGAGCGGAGTCAGACTACGACGACGCGGATGTCGTGATCTTCGGGATCCCCTACGACCACACCGCCTGTTTCAAAGCGGGCGCCAGGGAGGCCCCCACCGCAATAAGGCGGGCCTCCTACAATTTTGAGGAGATACATTTCGAGCACGGGGTACACCAGCGCGCCCTTGACGTGTGCGACTACGGCAACTGCGACGACTTCGTCCTGCCGGAGGACATGTTCGAGGAGGTGGACTTCTGCGTCGGACCGGCCATAAGGGACGGCAAGTTCACCATCGCGATAGGCGGGGAGCACACCGTGAACGTCCCCATAGTCAGGAACTTCGACAAAGACGACATAGCCGTCATATCGATAGACGCCCACCTCGACTCCCGCGACGAATACCTGGGGACCCCCAACAGCCACGCATGCGTCATGAGGCGCGCCGCGGAGCATCTGGGCATCGAGAACACCTTCGTCATCGGATGCCGCGCCATAGGCGAGGAGGAGCTCGACAGGGACGACGTCATCCCGTTCATATCCTCCTACGAGGTCATGGAGACGGGCATCGACAGGGCTATAAGGACCGCCCTGGAGAGCGTGAAGAACGAGCGCGTCTACCTGACGGTCGACATAGACGGCATAGACCCCGCCTTCGCGCCCGGCACCGGGACCCCCGAGCCCTTCGGGCTGATGCCCATGGACGTCAAGAAGGTCATAAACGCCATCGGGGACAGGCTGGCAGGCTTCGACGTCGTCGAGGTATGCCCTCCGGCGGATCCCGCGGGGATAACGTCGATCCTCGCGGCCAGATACATAAACGAGGTCATCGCGGTCCACGCGAAGAGCCTCAGGACCTGAGTCGGCCCTTCATCACGGATTCCACCAGGGCCTTGTACTCGTCGGCCCTGGACACGGCCACGGACTCGTCCTTGGATTCCGACGACACCCTGAACGACGGCTCCGTGCCGGACGGCCTCAGAAGGACCCAGCCGTCGTCGAAGCGTATCTTCAGCCCGTCCGTCATGTCGACGTCGAGGTCGACCGTCCTGTCCCTCAGCGACAGCAGGACGCTGCTCTTCATGTCGTCCGGGCACGGGACGTCCGCCTTCACCGAATAATACACGGGGAGCTTCCCTATCTGGTCCGAGAACGGGCCATCCCTCGCTATGAGCTCGAGCATCGCCGCCAGCTCCATGGCCCCGTCGCGGCAGCACTGGTGCTCCGGGAAGATCATCCCGCCGCTCCTGTCCCCGCCGAGTGCCGCGCCGGACTCGGCCATCCTGCGGGCCATGACCGCGGAGCAGACGGACGTGTGCACCACGACCCCGCCTGCGGCCTCCACGACGTCGTCCACGACGGACGAGGAGCTCACGGGCGTGAACACCCGTCCCGGCCCCGAAAGCCTGCGAGGGGCCATTATGGCGAGCGCGTCGTCCCCCGAGAGCGGCACCCCCTTCTGGTCGACGAACAGGCAGCTGTCGCCGTCGGAGTCGAAGCATGCCCCTAGGTCGGCACCTGTGGCCTTCGCGACGGCGCACAAGGCGTCGGAGGGGCCTCCTGCGGACAGCTCCCCCTCCATGTCGCACCCTATCGCGACGCATTCGACCCCGAGCCTCCTCAGCACCATGGGCGCCACGCGGGAGGCGGCGCCGTTGCCGCAGTCGATGCATGCCCTGAGGCCGGCGGCCCTGATCGTCGCGGCGTCGACATGGGACACAACGGCGTCCACGTACTCGTCCTCCGCGCCCTCCACGATGCGGACCTCCCCGCACGAGGCCCATCCGGCCTCGGGGATGTCGTGAGAGAAGGCCTCCTCTATGCTGCTCTCCTCCATGCGGGACGACTCCACGCCGTCCGAGGAGACGCATTTGAACCCGTTGACCTCCTGCGGCGCGTTGGAAGCGGTGACCATGACCCCGCCGCCGACGCCGTCGTGGTTCCTGATGTAGAGCTGGAGCACGGGCGTGGGGACGGTGCCGAGGTCCAGGACGTCCGAGCCGACCGCCATCAGCCCCGCCATGAGGGCGCTCTTCAGCATGTCGGCGGAGGGGCGGGTGTCCGCGGCCACGGCCACGGGGCTGCCCATGACCTTGCCGACGGACTTGCCGAAACGATACGCGAAGGCGGGGGTCATTGTGTCGTTGACGCGCCCTCTCACGCCGTTCGTCCCGAACATCGAACTCATCGTCCATCCAATCATGGACGGATACTTAATTGTACCCTAAGGCCCCTCAAGGCCCTTCGGGATTCTGGCTGCTCTTCGCCTGGGCCTCGATCCACTTGCGGATGTCGTCCTTGCGGGTGCTCCCGATCCCGAAGTACTCCGAGAACTTCTTGGTGGTGGTGAGCTCCTTGGACTGGCCGCTCTTCTTCGCCGACACGAACCCCATCTCCACCAGGGCGTGGACGTCGTCGTACGTGCGCGGCCCGCGGACCTTGAACAGCTCCGACTGCATCACGGGCTGGTTGTATGCTATGGTGCTGAGCGTGCGCATCATCCCGGGGGTCATCTCCGCCTTGGCGAAGCTCCCGGCGCAGTCCGAATACTCCGTGCGGAGCATCATCCTGTACTCGCCCCCTATCTTCGCGATCATTATCGCCGACTCGCGGACGTCATAGTCCCTGCGGAGGTCCACCAGCGCTGCGCGGACGTCCTCCTCCGGGATCCCCGTCTTCTCGGCTATCTCCGATATGCGAAGGTTCCCTGCCGCCGAGAACAGGGCCGCCTCTACTGCTGCCTTAGGATCCATCTGCCTTCATCTCTGCAGCCGCATCCACGACCGAGCCGGATGCGGAACCGTTCTTGATCTCGAGGTAAATCCTCCCGCCGGGGAGCTCGTCCTGCCAGACGTCTATGAAGCCGTTCCTGACCAGATGCAGGAGCGACACGAATATGGAGAGGTTCTCGTCCCTGTCCGGGCCGTACAGGTCGGTGATGTCCATCTGCCCGGCGCCCATCCTCAGGATCTTCTCCCACACGGCCTCGACGGTCTTCTCGTCGTCCTCCTCGTGGGCCTTGTTGTCGAACCTCCTCTTGGGCTCCTTGGACCTTATGGCCTCGCGAACGCGCTCCCTCTCGCGCATGATGTCGACCTCCCTCCTGGCGTCCTCGAAGGCGTCTATGAGCTCGTACATCGTGACCGGGCGGATCGGCTCCCTGCGGAATGCCTCCCTGAACACCACGTCCGGGACGGACATCTGCACGAGGTCAGCTTCGGGGAAGTCCTCCTCGAACTCCACAGGGTCGGGCTCGGGCGGGGGCTCGGACCTCTCGCGGGCGGAGTCGGACTGCAGCCTCAGGATCCTCCAGGCCATCAGGACCAGCTTGCCGGCGACTATCATGTCGAAATCGTCGTTGCGGACCTTGGCGGAGTACAGCCTGGCGAACTCGGACAGGTCTATCTCCCAGGGGTCCATCCCGCTGTCCAGGACCAGGCTGAAGACCGAGCGTATGGACTCGTCGACCGGGTCCGATAGCCTCTCCCCGGCCTCCGCGCGGGAGAGAATCTCCATGTAGCCGCCGATCCTCCTGAGGGAGTCCTCGTCGTCGGCGATGGCCTTGTGGAAGAGGAGATGCTGCTCCAGCTCGCTCATGTCCGGCATCGGGCGCCCTCCTCCCTGGCCTCGCTCTGCTTCCTCAGGGCCTCCTCCTCGTACTTGGAGACCTCGGCGATGTCGGGCTGCATTATGACCTTGCTTATCCCCGTGGGCGGCCTGGTCACCCCTATCAGGTGGTCGGCCAGCGCCAGGGTGACCTTCCTCAGGGAGACCTGTATGAACTGGGCCTTGGCGGAGCTCTCGCGCACCCTCTTGGCCACCATCTCCGCGTTGACGGAGTCGAGGAACATGTCGACCTCGTCCAGCACGTAGAACGGCGACGGCTGGTACTCCTGGATGGCAAATATGAAGGAGAGGGCGGTCAGGGACTTCTCCCCTCCGGAGAGCGCCTCCAGCCTCAGGAGCTTCCCGTTCCTGGGCTTGGCGTTTATCATCAGGCCTCCCGCGAACGGGTCGTCCTCGTTGTCCAGGCCCATGAAGGCCTCCCCTCCGCCCGAGAGCTGGGCGTATATCGCCTTGAAGTTCTCGTTGACGGCGTCATAGGACTTCATGAACAGGCCCTTCTTCTTCGCTATGAGGTCCTCCATGAGGGCGTTCAGGTCGCTGATGCGGGCGTTCAGACTCGCGGTGTCCGCCATCAGGCCGTCGTAGCGGGCCTTCTTGGACTCGTACTCCTCTATCGCGCGGAGGTTGACGTTCCCGAGCTCCGAGATCGTGCGCTCGAGGGCCTTGAGCCTGCGCTTCAGCTCCTCCTCGGAGGGGACGGGCTCGGGCACCTCTATGGCTATGGCGTCGACGGCGGCCCTCAGGTCCGCGAGGCTGGCCTCCGACTGGGCCACCTGCGCCCTGTAGCTCTCGCGCAGGGCGGCCTTGGCCTCCAGGTCGTTCGACATGTCGCGGACGGCGGCCTCCAGGTCGCGCCTCCTGTCGGTGAGCCCCTCCTTCTTCTTGCGGAGGTCGGAGATCCCGCCCTCCATCTCCGCTTCGATCCTGGTGAGGGCGTCGAGGTCGATTCTCATGCGCTCGATCTCCTCGTCGGCCTTCTCCATCGACCTGGTGTTGTCCGCGATGGTCGCGAGAGCGGACTGCAGCTGCCTGTTGTATGATTCGTTCTGTTTCCTGAGCCCCTCGATCTCCGCTTCCCTCTTGCCTATGTCCAGCGTCAGCGCGGAGATCCTCTCGTTCAGCGAGAATATCGTGTCGCGGACCTCCTGCATGCGCGCCTGGAGCTCGGCGGGGGCTATCTCCGCTATGCGCGCCTTCACCGACTCCCTCTCGCTCTCCAGGGCGTCCATCTCGGCCTTGGCCTTGGCATGGGCCTCGCGGGCCACCTCCAGGGCGGCGGCGGCCTTCTGGACCCTCTCCCTGTTCGCGGCCAGGGCGTCGGCGAGGTCCTTCTTGGTCTTCTCCAGAGCGGAGATGCGCCCTCTGGCCTCGGAGATCTTCTCCCTGTTGCTCATGCTGGCGGAGCTGGCGATCCTTATCTCGTCGCTCAGCTTGCGGAACTCGTCGCGCACCGCCCTGAGCCTCTCGTTGGCGCCGTCCAGGGCCTCCTTGGCCTTCCTCATCCTGTCCCCGGCCTCCGCGAGCTTGTCCTCGGACGCGGCGCCGAACTTCATGATGCTCTGCTGGCTGACGGTTCCTCCGACCATGGCCCCGGAGGCCTCTATGACCTCCCCCTGGACGGTGACGATCCTTATCCCGCCCATGATGCGGCGGGCGGTGTCCATGTCCTTGACCACGAGGGTGTCCGAGAGGACGTACCAGAACACGTTGTAGTACATCTTGTCGAATTCTATGAGATCGATGGCGTATCCGATGGAGTCCTTCAGGCTCATGATGGCCTTGGCGCGGGGCTTCCCGCCCATCATCTTCGTGATCGGGAGAAACGTCACGCGGCCGAGCCTCTCCCTCTTCAGGTACGATATCGCGTCGGCGGCGACCTGGTCGTCGTCCACGACGACGGCCTGCATCTTCCCTCCGGCGGCGACGGCCAGGGCGGTCTCGTACTCCTTGGACACGGTGGCCAGCTCCTGGACCGTTCCGTGTATGCCCCTCATCTGGCCCTTGTTCCTCAGGTTCAGGATCGCCTCCACGGCCATGCTGCCGCGGTTCGCCTTCTCCGAGGCCCTCTTCTCCACCTGGATCGAGTTGTATTCGGACTCGCGCTTCCTGTAGGCGGCGTCGAGCTCCTGGACCTGCTTCTCGAGCTCGGACTCCTCCCTCCTCTTCTGGTTCAGACGGTCCTGGAGGTCGTCTATGTCCGGCCCGGACTCGGCCTGGAGCTCCGAGAGGCTCCACTTGGCGTCCTTTATCTCGAAGTCTAGGGAGTTCATCCGGTCCGACTGGGTGGAGAGGTTGTTGCTGGCCTCCTCCTCCTCCTTCTCCGCCGTCGCCAATGCGGCGAAGGCCGAGCGAAGGGCCTCGGAGCATCCCTGGGACCTCGCGTCCGCCTGCTCCAGCCTCTCCTGGAGCTGCCTGTGCTCGTCGCCGGTCTCGGATATCTTCCTGGAGACGTCGGACTCCTCCGCGCTGGCCTTGGCGAGCTCCCCCTTGAGCCCTGCCAGCGCCGCGGAGTCCTCGGCGTTCGCCTGGCTGTATTCGGCGATCTCCTCGTCGTTGGCGGCGATGCTGCTCTCGTAGGACGCCTTGAATCCCTCCGCCTCCTCCAGGCTGACCTCGGCGGACTCCTTCTCGTGCCTCTTGGTGGCGATCGCGATCCTGACGTCGGTTATCTTCGCCTTGTGCGCCGTGTATTCGGGTCCGACCTTGGACGCGATCTCGGCCTCTGTCGCCTCGATCTCGGCATCCGTCTGCGAGATGGCGGCCGTCTTCTCCGCCCTGCCGTCCTGGAGCCCCTTTATCTCCGCCTCGACCTTCCCCAGGCTCTCGCTGAACGACCTCAGCCTGGACTCCTCTATCTGCAGCTTGCGGACCGACAGCTGGGCGTTGGCGACCTCCATGTCGCTCCTGGCCGTCAGATACGCCTGCGCGTCGGCCCTCTCCTTGTCCAGCTTCGCCAGGTCCTTGGACAGCTCGTCGGTGATTATCCCGATGCGCACCAGGTTGTCCTGGGCGTCGGCCCTCTCCGCCCTCGCCTTGTCTATGTCCGAGTCGAAGCTGGATATCCCGGATATGCCGTCGAGGATGCGCCTGCGCTCTATCGCCCCCATCTGGACTATGCGGGTGACGTCCCCCTGCTGGACCAGGTTGTAGCCGTCGGCCGATATCCTGGCCTTGAGGAGGAGGCTGTCGAACTCCGTCATGGACGACTTGCGGTCGTTGACGTAGAAGTACGAGCTGTAGTCGGTGCCGTTGTCGGAGAGCTTGACGTAGCGGGTGAGCCTCACGACGTCGTCGTCCCAGGGCATCAGACGGTCCGTGTTGTCGAAGACCAGGGACACCTTGGTGTACGAGGCCTTGTTCTTGGACTTCCCGCCGTCGAATATGAGGTCGGTCAGCTTCCCTGCGCGGACGGCCTTCGAGCTCTTGGGCCCGAGGACGAAGAGGATGGCGTCGGTTATGTTGGACTTCCCGGAACCGTTGGGTCCGGTGACGGCGGTGTAGCCTTCCATGAAAGGTACGGTGAGCTTCCCACCGAACGACTTGAAGTTCTCCAGCTCGACCTGCTTAAGATACACTGTCCACCCCGTTCTGCGACGCC
>ERZ842401.6981-NODE-6981-length-11780-cov-7.056034_pt1 | contig 11780 bp, 15 predicted proteins | sample MGYA00521270_ERZ842401 | MGnify/ENA primary metagenome ERZ842401 (study PRJEB31892, sample SAMEA3878208) | bioreactor metagenome | biome: Moose rumen | place: Sweden | collected 2011-10 | study: EMG produced TPA metagenomics assembly of the PRJEB12797 data set... | reverse complement strand
AGGCCCAGGGAAAATGGTCGCAGATTGTGGCAAGTTTCTGCGATATAAGGGAACAGAGCGAGAATATAGCAGCTCCTGCTGAGGCGCTGCAGCAGTGATAGGAGAGGTTGGTTCATGCAGTATAAAATGGTAATGTTCATGAGCAGGGTCTGCTGTCACCTTCCCTATGGCTTGTTGATGGCCGTGGGCCGGGTGCTGGGAAACCTATATTACCTCTTAATCAGCAAGCAGCGGGAAAGGGCTGTGGCCCAGATGATGCCCGCCCTTGGCATAGACGAGGCAGAAGCACGTGAGCTGGTCAGGGAATCCTTTGTGAATCTGGCCCGCAATGTGCTGGAAATCCTCTATATGCCGAACATCACGCCCCAAAATTTCCAAAAGTATATCGAGATAGACCATTTGGAACGCATGACGGATGCTTTGGCAGAAGGTCATGGCGTGGTGGTACTCACGGGGCATATTGGTACATGGGAATGGCTGTCGGCAGCCTTTACGATGAATGGCCTGCCCGTTACCGCGATTGCCAAACCGCAGCCCAATATGCAGTACACCAATGCCTTGAACGATTTGCGCAAAACCATCAACGTGGAAATTTTTTCCCGGGGAACCAGTGAACTGCTGGCTGCAGCCAAGGCATTGAAAAAAGGCAAGATTCTGGGGTTTTTGGCGGATCAGGACGGGGGTCCGGGGGGCGCATTTATTCCCTTTTTGGGGAAAATTGCGGCAACACCGCAGGGACCGGCTGTCTTTGCCTGCAAGTTTAATGCCCCCGTGCTGCCCGCCTTTATTCTGCGCCAGCCAAATGGCAAACATAAAGTCGTTATCGGCGAGGTTATGCGTTTTGAGGACACAGGCGATACAGATAAGGACTTGTTTGATTTTACGGTAAAGATGACGAAAATCATTGAAGAGGTTATCCGTGAAAATCCCACGCAGTGGCTTTGGTTCCAAAAACGGTGGAATACCCCGCCGGAACAGCAGAAGATGGGTAAGCATCATACGGTTAAAGCACAGGAGGAGGCCAAATGAGCAAGATGCGCAAGGGGCTTATCGCTGCCGGAATTGCGGTTTTTGCGGCTTTGGTTGTATGGGCAGTGATGACGGTTCCGGAGACGCCTGTTTTGCCGGACAAGCCGGTCGAAAATGATAAGGTTATGAGTTATGACGGCAATGAAATCAGTGAAGAGCGAAACGGCCGGAAAATCTGGGACTTGACTGCTGAACATATTGCCGTTAATATTGAAACCCGTGATGCAGAACTGGAAAATCTGCAAGGTCATTTTTATGCCGACGATGGCAGGACTGTGGAAGTGAAGGCCGCTAAGGGAACTTATGCGGAAGGTACAAAGAATGTTGTCCTTTCGGGAAATGTGGAGATAAAAAACAGCGATGGCGCACAGCTGACCAGTGATGAACTGCATTGGGATGCACAAAAAGAAATTTTGGCGGCTGTCGGCAATGCCAAAGCGGTTAAAGAGGATATGCTGGCTGCTGGTGAACGCATTGAGAGCAGTGATGGTTTTAATAAAATTAAAATCAGCGGCAAAGCTTATTTGCGCAAGGGAGGAGAAACGAAATGACAAGGCGAATGAAAAAAATGGTTATGGCATTGACGCTTGCGCTGGCTGTGCCTTTAGGACATATTTCTGCGGAGGGGGAACCGGCGGAGCTCAATGCGGATACCGTGGAATACGATATGAGCACAGGGCTGGCTGTTGCCACTGGTGATGTGTTGCTAAAACAGGGCTCTGCAAAGGTTACCGGTGCGAAAGCAACCTATAATGCCAAGACGCAGGAAGGCTCAGTAGAGGGCAATGTTATCGCTGTGCGGGATACCATGCGCCTTACCTGTAACAGCATCATGACGAATGGGCAGGGATATATCCGCGCTGCAGGCAGTGTCCGGGGGACAGACGGAGACAAGTCTTTTGCGGGAGAACAGGTGGATTATTATCCCAACCAGAATAAATACATCAAGATTCCTGCCGGAGGAACAATCAGCAATGCAGATGGCACGTTCTCTGCAAATTATATGGAAGGCTGGCTGGATGATGAACATTATGTCGGCAAGGGCAATGTCCATATTGAAAGCCCTGCGCATCAGATGGAAGCCGGCGGCGACAATGCTGATTATGTTGGCAAGGAACAAGGCCGGGTGGTGCTGACAGGCAACGCATGGGCGGTCAAAGAAAATAATACGATGAAAAGCAATAAGCTGACCCTTTATCTTGATCCAGAAGGACGGGCTGAGGTCAAGTAAGGCAGGATGGTATAAACGGAGGGCAGGACCTTGCATATTGAGGCAAAAAATCTGGTAAAAAAATTCAAGGAACACACGGCAGTGGACAGAGTGTCTCTGCGGGTGGAAAAGGGTGAAATAGTAGGTCTTCTGGGACCTAACGGCGCAGGCAAAACCACATCCTTTTATATGATTGTAGGGCTGGAACAGCCTACATCTGGCGATGTGTTCCTGTCGGATGTAAACATCACCAAAATGCCCATGTACAAGCGGGCAGACCTGGGGATAAGCTACTTAACCCAGGAGTCCTCCATCTTCCGCAAGCTTACGGTGGAAGAAAATATCATGGCCATTCTGGAAACAACGACCTTGTCCAAGGCAGAACAGCACACGCGTTTTGAGGAACTTTTGGCAGAATTTCATATTACGCATGTCCGTAACCGCAAGGGAACAGAGCTTTCCGGCGGTGAACGGCGAAGGGTGGAAATTGCCCGCTGTCTGGCCTTGGAACCGCAGTTTATTCTGCTTGATGAACCCTTTGCGGGAGTTGACCCTTTGGCAGTAGCGGATATTCAGGAAATTATCCAATATCTGCGTCAGCGAGGTATGGGCATACTCATAACCGACCACAATGTGCGCGAAACGCTGCAGATTGTGGATCGTGCCTATATTTTGAGCGAAGGCAGGATTTTGCTGGAGGGAGACAGCCAGACCATTGCAGAAAGTCCCATAGCGAAAAAGTTTTATCTCGGTGAGAATTTCACTCTGTAAGGAGAACCGATATGCGATTGCGAATTTTAGACAAATACATATTTCGAGAGGTGGCGCTGACCTTTGTCTTTAGTATATGCGCTTTCTCTGCGGTGTTTATCGGATCGGGAACGTTGTTCAGGATTGCTAAATACATCACCGATTATGGAGCATCCTTGCAGGCCGTGGTAAAAATCTTTATCTTTGGCTTGCCGGGCGTGGTTATCTGGACCTTCCCCATGTCCATGCTGCTGTCAACGCTGCTGACTTTTGGGCGCTTGTCCAGCAATAGCGAAATTACGGCTATGAAATCCTGCGGCATCAGTTTTTCCCGCATTGCCATGCCGGCCATTGTCATGGGCTTTATCGTGAGCATAGCAGCGATGGCCTTTAATGAGTATGTGGTGCCATGGGCCAATACGGCTTATCGCAATGTGCTCTATTATGAAATTGAGGGCAACACAGGGATGAAGTCTCAGGAACACATTATCCTCAAAGATATCAATGGCGATAAAATTCAGCGTCTGGCCTATGCCCGCCGTTATGATGCGGAAATTCAGCAGCTGCAGGGGATTACCTTGCAGGAATTTGGCGATGATGGCAAAGTAAAAACCGTAGAAAACGCAGATTATGCTGAATGGAATGGCAATATCTGGACCATGCACAATGGTATAATTTATGACATCAGTGAAGAAGAGGGCAAAAGCGAACACATGGTACGGTTTAAGAAACAGGTTTTGCCCATAAGTGCCAGCCCGACACAGATTGTTCGTGAACAAAAAGAACTTGAAGAGATGACCATGAAGGAACTCCGGGAACAAATTAACATCATGAAAACCCAGTATGTGGATACCAATAAGCTGGAAGCCGAACTCTATCAGCGCGTGACGGTTCCTATGGCCAGTCTGGTCTTTGCGCTGGTGGGAGTTCCCTTGGGGCTTCAGCCGACCCGCAACAGTTCTTCGGCGGGGTTTGCCATGAGCGTCATCATTATATTTGTCTATTACGCCTTGATGACTATGGGCAATGCGTTGGCCCGCAGTGGTGTGGTAGCTCCCTTACTGGCTGTATGGCTGCCTAACCTCATCGGCTTGGCGGTAGGTGCTTATCTGGTGCGGCGGGCATCCCGGTAATGATTTGAAGAAAGGTGGAAAGAGCAGATGTCAGGAATCCTCTTGATTGCTGTGCTGGTGGTTACAGGCGGTGCAATTGCTTTTATTGGGGACAGGTTAGGGACGAAAATCGGCAAGAAACGTTTGTCGATTTTTGGCCTGCGTCCCCGGCATACATCCATTGTCATAACAATTTTTACCGGCATAGTAATCACCACCTTGACTTTTGGGGTAATGGCAGCAGCCTCGGAAAATGTGCGTACAGCGCTTTTTGGTTTGGAAGAACTCAATCGTACCATGCAGGAAACCAAAAATAATCTTTTGCATACGCAGGCGGATTTGGAAACGGCCAAATCGGAACAGGAACGTACGGATGCAGCCTTGCAGCAGTCCAAGGCGGATGTGGTCAGGCTGAATGAGCAGCAAAAGAGTCTGGAAGCGGAAGCAGCCAGATTGCAGACAGGTATTGCGGAACTGGAAGGTGCAAAAGCGGAGCTCACGGCTAAAAATGAGGAACTGTCCGGCAGCAATCAGAAATTGCAGGATGATAATGCGCATTTGACCGTGGACAACGAAACGCTGACGACAGACAATAAAAAACTGGAAGAAAGAACCCGGCAGCTGCGGGCTGGCCTGATTACTGTCCGGGAAGGAGATATTGCCTTTCGTGCCGGCGAAATTATTGCCAGCGGGGTAATCCGCGGCGGCCGCAGCAGCGAGGAGGTATCCTCGGACATGGAAATGCTGGCCGCGCTGGCTAACCGCAATGTGTCTGCCCGTTTTGGCAGTGACCGTTCAGATGAGGATATCTGGATTTATCGGCCGGAATATGAGGCTGCGGTAGAGACGATAACCAAAAGCAAGCAGGATATTGTGGTGCGTATCGTGGCAGCCAGCAATCTGGTACATGGTGAAGAAGTCCGCACGACGCTGGAACTTTATCCCAACAGCATCATCTATCGGAACAAAGAATTTATCATTGCACGGCCTTATGAATTGGGCTTGGGGGACGACAGTGAAGCAGAACAGACGGTGATGAATTTCCTCAAGGATGTTAATTTTGCCGCAACAACCAAGGGCATTTTGCCAGACCCGCTCCGAGGGACCGTGGGCGTGATGGAAGGCGCCCAGTTCTACGAAGTGGTCGCGAAACTCAAAGGGCAGCGGGGGCCGGTAATCCTTTCGGCCTACGCGAACGGCGATACGGATGCTTCCGGTCCGCTGCGGTTGAAGATAAATGTGGAGAAGGGTGCGCAATGACAATAGCAGCATTAGATCCCGGCAGAGATAAATGTGGATTTGCCGTACTGGCTGACAGCGGTAAAATCCTCTGTCAGCGGGTTATTGCCACGGAAAATTTGATGACGGAAATCAATGCGGCTAAAGCTGAATATGGCTTTAGCCGTCTGCTTATCGGCAATGGCACCACAAGCCGCGAGGCGCAGGGAAAACTGGCGCAGATTTCTGCGTTGGAGGTCATAGTCCGTGACGAATATCGCACCACAGAACTGGCCAAAAAGGAATATTGGCTGGCTAATCCGCCGAAAGGCTGGCGGCGTCTTATTCCGGTCACCATGCAGGTACCGCCGGTGCCCGTAGACGATTTTGTGGCGGTAATCCTCGCCCGCAGATTTTTACAGGAAATCAAGGAGAGTAAAGGAGAGCAAGAATATGGAGCAGAGTAAGATTCAAAAACGCCCCGAATGGACGGAGTATTTTCTCGACATTGCCCGCGCAGTAGGCCGCCGGGCAACCTGTCTGCGCCGCCGCTATGGGGCGATTATCGTCAAAGACCATATCATCATCAGTACCGGCTATAACGGTGCGCCGCGAGGCGAAGCAAACTGCATTGACACGGGTATCTGTGAGCGCGAGCGGCTTCATGTACCCAAGGGGCAGAATTATGAACTCTGTGTGGCCGTTCATGCCGAGCAGAACGCCATCATCAATGCTGACCCAGCTGCGATGGAAGGTGCAACCATCTATATTGTGGGCATTAATGCCGATGGGACATTGGCTTCCGGTAAGCCATGCCTGCTTTGCCGCAGGATGCTGCGTAATGCAAAACTGGCGCAGGTGATTTACTACGAAACAGACGGCAGCATTGTTACCTGCCGTCCGGATGAAATTCACGATTAGTGTGTAAATAAACTTGTTCTTTCAGTTTATTTTCATTGACACTCTGTATACACTGCGTTAAAATAGGCTTGTTATGAATTTCGATTTTGATAAAAAGAGGTGCTGCTTGTATGCCGGAGTATGTGTTGGCGTTTGTCATAGCCGCAGGCGTGGCCCTGGCAATTACGCCCGGTGTGATTTTCCTGGCGGCCAAGACGGGGGCAATGGACGCTCCTGATGCGAGAAAAGTACATAAAAAACCCATTCCCCGTATCGGCGGTCTGGGCATTTATGCGGCCTTTATGGTGGCGATTTTAGGGATTATGCAGTTCATTGACGTGGAACCGGAAGTGCTCTTTGAAGTCACCGGTTTGCTTGTGGGCGGCTCCCTGATTGTGCTGGTGGGGGTCATTGATGACTATAAGAACCTGCCGGCCAAGGTAAAACTGGTGGGGCAGATTATTGCGGCGGCCGTGCTCGTCATTGCTTTTGATGTGCGCATTGACTTCATCACGGACCCCTTCGGCGATTTCATCTATACGGAGTGGCTGGCTATTCCCATAACCATCTTTTGGATTGTCGGTCTGACCAATACGGTGAATCTCATTGATGGTCTTGATGGTCTGGCGGCTGGTGTATCTACTATTGCAGCTACTACCATCTTTTTGGTGGCGCTTCAGCAGAACATTCTGCTGGTAGCTGTGCTTACCGCAGCGCTAGCCGGAGCTGCCTTTGGTTTCCTGTATTATAACTTCAATCCTGCGCGGATTTTTATGGGGGATTCCGGCAGTATGTTCCTCGGCTATATGCTGGCGGGCATCTCCGTTATCGGCGCGGTAAAATGCGCTGCGACCATTGCCTTGATTGTGCCGATTCTGGCATTGGGGCTGCCGATTCTGGATACAACATTTGCCATCGTGCGGCGTTACCGCGGCGGGGTACCCATCTTTAAGCCGGATAAGGGGCATCTGCACCATCGTTTGATGGATTTGGGCTTCAGCCAGCGTCAGGCAGTGCTTTTAATGTACGTCATCAGTGCGTTGCTGGGACTTAGCGCTGTGGCCTTGACCGAGGTCAGCTACCAGTTTGCTATTGCTATTGTGTGCATGGTGGTTGCTCTGGTGCTTTATGGCGCCAAGAAAATCGGCATTTTCCGCATGAATGATTCGGCACATCAGCATTAATAATTTACGAACCCAAAAGGCAGGTGCGATCCTGCCTTTAGTTATAGAGAGGGGACTAGGAATGGAACAAAAGAAAATCAAGGTGATGACGGTCTTTGGTACCCGTCCGGAGGCTATCAAAATGGCGCCTATCGTGCTTGAACTGCAGAAATATCCGGACAAGATTACGCCGGTGGTGGCGGTGACGGCACAGCACAGGGAAATGCTCGATCAGGTGCTGGGGCTCTTTAACATCACCCCCGACCATGACCTTGATATTATGGCGCAAGGACAGACTCTCTTTGACATTACCTCAAAAGCCATGATGGGATTGGACAAAGTTCTGGAACAGGAAAAACCGGATATTGTGCTGGTGCATGGTGATACCACGACTACCTTTGCCGGTGCTTTGGCTGCTTACTACCATCAGACCACGGTGGGGCATGTAGAGGCTGGTCTTAGAACTCATGACAAATACAGTCCCTTCCCGGAAGAAATGAACCGCAAACTCACCGGCTGCATTGCCGACCTTAACTTTGCGCCGACGGAAACCTCCGAAAGCAACTTGCTCGCGGAAAATGTAAAGCCGGAGAGCATATTTGTTACGGGCAATACGGTTATTGATGCTCTGCACCATACTGTCCGGGATGATTTCCGGTTTGCGGATGAACTGCTGCAGAATATTGATTTTGATAACAAGCGCATCATTCTTGTCACCACCCATCGCCGGGAAAACTTAGGTGAACCCATGCGCCATGTCTATAAGGCATTGCGCCAGCTCACCGAAGAATTTGACGATGTGGAAGTGGTTTTCCCCGTACACAAGAATCCGAAGGTGCGTGAAGTCGTACAGGAAGAATTAGGCGGACTTTCTAAAGTTCATCTTATTGACCCGCTGGATTACGAACCATTTGCCAACCTTATGCACAAAGCCCATTTAATCCTTACGGATTCCGGTGGAGTGCAGGAAGAAGCGCCTGCTCTGGGCAAGCCTGTACTGGTTCTGCGCGATACCACGGAACGCCCGGAAGCTGTAGCCGCAGGCACCGTTAAACTCATCGGCACTGACCGCGATGTGGTCTATAACGAAGCAAAGACTTTGCTGACCGATGCAGAGGCTTACAACAAGATGGCGGAATCGGTGAATCCTTATGGTGATGGCAAAGCTTCCGCGCGCATCATTCAGGCTATCCTTTATCATTATGGACTGGCCGACAATCGTCCGGACGTCTTCATAGGCAAATAAGATGCCGGACAAAGAACCAAGCGGCCTGAAACAGGCGGTAAAGGCTTTCTCCATTCTTGGCGGGGTGGGAATATACCTCGTCGTCTTTGTGGGCATATGCGGCTATCTGGGCAGCCTTGTAGGAGATTACCTGCAACTGGGGAAAGCCGGCATAATCGGCGGCATTATTTTGGGCTTTCCGGCGGCGTTTTATACGCTTTATCGACAACTGAAAAATAACGAGCTTATTTAATAGAGTACCTCCGCATATGGGGGTACTTTTTTGCAGTCATTTTACGCCTGATAAGGTGCAGCCATAAACAAGAAGAAAATTGTGGAAGGAGTGGAAGATATCATGGGTGGCAAAATTTTAGATTATGAAGCATAAGTCTCCTGAGGCAATCGCAGATGCTTTGGAGATTTTTAAGAAGTATTTTCAAATCGAAAAGGAGTTATATGCTTTCGTGGAGAAATAACGTGTAGCAGATGATGGAGGAGGTAGAAGATGGTGAATCTTAAAGAAGCATTTCAAGCACAGAATAAGATTAGTGAGTTGCAGGATTATATTACAAGGTATCTCTATAAATCGGATAATGTTATGACGATTACAGAAAAGCATCTTCGCAGTAAAGCCTTGGCAGGGCAGCAGGATGACAGTGTAGATGTCAGCCAGAAAGCGGAGGAAGGCTTCGAGGTAGGCCGATTGCTGGCCGTATGGCAGGAGCTTATGGAGGAAAAGGACAGATTGGGGGCAGCTATTGGCAAGGCCAAGGCGGGAATGGAATTTAATCTTGATGCCGCTGTGGATGCCAATAAAAGCCGCCGTGCGTTTCTGACTACGCTTCAGGGATTAGCCAGCCGGAAAAGCTCACACGAGCTGCGGAAAGGCGAGGGGCGGGGCTATGTCTTTAACAATGATGGCAATCAGACAGCGTATTGCTATGATATTGACCGCATTATGACCATTGACTATGACCGGAACAAGGTAAGAGCGATGGTGAAAGAATTGACGCAGACAGCAGATGCTGTGTCCATTAAGATTGATGAGGCATTACTCACGACGAAGGTGGACTATAAACCGAAATTTGACCTGGCCGGTGATATAGCCTTTATTCTCGAAGACTTGATGGAAAAGTAAAGACAAGTGACAGCAAGGTGGGCTGCGCCTACCTTGGCCGCTTGAACAGGGACAGACAGCGAAAGGACTTCGGTTCAGGTGCAGATGAACTGAGAGGCTGCACAAAAAACAAGAATAGCTGATGGCTACATTCAATAAAGATGAAAAGATATGGCAACAGGAGCCAGTGGTGCAACGCCCAAATCCACGTCAGGTCCAATCATCAATCGTGCTGTCGCTATTCGTCCTGCGATATGCCCGCATTCCGTCAGGCTGTAGTTCGTATAGACGCTTCGCTGATTGATATATTCCAAAAAGGAATAAGAAAATCTAATTTCGGTTAAGCTTCAGGCAGTTGCTTCGGCTTCTGTTTGGGGGAATAGAAGGAACTTTTGTGTCTGTCCCTGTTCAAGCGGCTGAGCCGTCTTAGGTGCGGATGAAGTTAAAGATAAAAAAAGCCACTGCAAACGCAGTGGCGTAAACTTTTCATATGGAGCGGGCAATGGGAGTCGAACCCACCTCTAAAGCTTGGGAAGTCTAGGCTTATTATCCGCCCATCAAATGCGATAAATTTATTATAGGCTGTCAGCCCTTTATTTTCAAGGGCTGGCGGCATTTTTATCTTATGATGCAGAAAATGATATTTGCAGATATTTGCAGTTATTTACGGTCGTTTGAGGCTCGATAAGGTGCAAATAAGGTGTAAAATGCGAATAGTGAAGACTATCGCCTGTAGAGTGAAGGCTCAATAAAGCAAGATTGTGGAATGAGGAATATAATTTGACAAAATCGATTGAAGCGAAAAAACATAGACACTTTTACGCAGACTGCTGTATAATTGAGGTATATCGAATAGGAAATGAGGTGCTAACAGTTGGGCGATAAAGATTCTATAACCAAGCAATACATGAAACAGCCAGAGCGTTTTGCAGACCTTTTCAATGGGTTCTGTTTCGGAGGAGAGGAAAAGCTTCATCCGGATGAGCTTAAAGATATGGATACAGCCAGCATTGTCCTCCCCTATGGAGAAGACGGAGCACCCCTGCCTAAACAGAAGGCCAGAGATGTACTGAAGTTGGCGCTAAAGACTGATGGAAAGGCAGCGTATTGCATTTTAGGTGTGGAGAATCAGTCAAAGGTTCACACGGCTATGCCTGTCCGAAATATGCTGTATGATGCCATGAAATTGGCTGAACCTAAAGGCCGTATTGAAGTTCATCAAGCATTCCAAGGATAAGCAAGAACTGGCAAATTTGGTAAATAATAATCAGGATTACAAATCATTAGACCGTTTAGCGGCACAGACGATAAGTGTTTGTTCTGGACAGGATTTCAACTTTCCCGTAGGAGAGGAGCGGATTGATGTGTGCAAGGCAATAGATGATATGATTACAGATGCTCGTAACGAAGGACTGAATCAGGGGCGTGAAGCTGGTCGTGAAGAAGGACGCGATGAAACAATCAAAAAAATGTTATCACTTGGGTTGGTGACGGTAGAAGCGGTTAAACAGGCTACCGGAATGACAGATGCACAAATTAAGGCATTGCAACAATAAGGGGTTTGTCTGCATTTCCTTTAAAATGGAGGAACTCGCCATGAATGAGACTTCTATTCAGGCTGCATTGGATAAACAAGAAGAAAATTGTGGAAGGAGTGGAAGATATCATGGGCGGCAAAATTTTGGATTATGAAGCAAAAGATATTTTGAATAAGGGGCGTGCTGAAGGAATCGTATTGGGGCAGACGCAAATGCTGACCCAATTGGTCTTATCGAAGCTAAAGAAGCATAAGTCTCCTGAGGCAATCGCGGATGCCTTGGAGATTTCCGAGGATAAGGTATTGGATATAGCCAGACAGAATGGCTTTGCTATATGACAAATAAATTGGCTCACTTACAGGAAGCTCAAATTCCCTGTGGTGAGTCGGTTTTTATGTGTGGAGATTTTTAAGAAGTATTTTCAAATCGAAAAGGAGTTACCTGCTTTCTTGGAGAAATAACTTGTAGCAGATGATGGAGGAGGTAGAAGATGGTGAATCTTAAAGAAGCATTTCAAG
>ERZ842401.6980-NODE-6980-length-11780-cov-7.630192_pt1 | contig 11780 bp, 21 predicted proteins | sample MGYA00521270_ERZ842401 | MGnify/ENA primary metagenome ERZ842401 (study PRJEB31892, sample SAMEA3878208) | bioreactor metagenome | biome: Moose rumen | place: Sweden | collected 2011-10 | study: EMG produced TPA metagenomics assembly of the PRJEB12797 data set... | reverse complement strand
TTCCAGCTAACCAATCAAACGCTTCTTTGAGGTAATTAATTCCCTCTTTGAAACCTTCAACTAGTCCATTCCAGAATTGCCGAACTCGAAAAAATACCTTGCCCATCGTTACCGCATAATCCCAAATTCCGGCCGCTTTTAGCTTGTTGGCAAGTTCCTCGTCAACCTCTGCTATTCCGTCAGTGCTTGCACTAAACGCCATCTTAAAGCCCTCACTCACTGCTATAACCATGTCGCGAATGCCCCAGAGATTTTTGCGCCACACATAGAACAAAATTCAGGCAAGAGCAACCAAGCCGACAATAGGAACACTTAGCTTAGAGAATGAAGCTAAAGCCATACGAGCCTGCATTCTGATATTCGATAACGCGGAGACAGCCATAATCTTTAACAGAGGCCACATTTTGACAAAACCACTGATTGACATTAAAGCTCCAACAATGATTAACGCCGCCCCTGATAATCCCAGCAATGCAGTTGTGAACCCAATAACCGCCTTTGTGATTATTGGGTGAGCTTCGATTAATTGTGTCAGCCAGCTTTTGAACTCGGCCATTTTTTTAATTATCCACGTGTAGACCGGCAAAAGGTGATTACCTATTACAATTCTTAAGCCCTCGCTTGCACTTTCTAGTCGTTTCATTGCACACTAAGCTGTCGCGTTCATACGTTCTGCCATTTCCTGAGCTGCACCTGAACAACTGTACAAAGCTGCTTCAAGTTCTGGAAGGCTGCCGTTAGCAACTGCATCCATAATTGCGAGCATACCGCCGCCAGCAGCAGAACCGAAAATCTTGTTGAACATACCGACTTTATCAGCTTTGCCCATGCCTTTCATTTTTTCCGATAAGTCTTTCATCAACTCTGGGAACGGCCGCAAATCTCCTTCTGACGTTTTAGCTTTCACACCGAGTTCGGCAAGTGCTTTTGAGACTCTCTTAGGTTCTTCGGATAATCTCGAAAATGCGGACTTCAATGCATTACCGGATACTGTACCTTTTATGCCTGCATTGGCCATAATACCCAACATCGCGTTTGTTTGCTCAATGTCAACTCCAACACGGAGCAACGTATTTCAACGACTCGCCTAACGATGCAATGCTGGTGTTACTTGCTGCGCTGGTTTTTGCGAGGACATCAGCAACTCTGTTCATCTCTGACGCATCCATGCCGAAACCGCGTAAAGCACTTGCAGCAATATCTGCCGCATTTGCTAAGTCCATGCCTTCAGCAGCAGCCATATTCAGGAGGCCCGGCATTGCGTTAATGATTTCATTCGTCTTGAAACCTGCACGAGCTAAACTTTCCTGAGACGCTGCAGCTTGTGATGCCGAGTACTGAGTATCGCGTCCCAAATCTCTGGCTTGTTTCGAGAGCTTCTCGAAATCTTCACCTGTTGCTCCTGAGACTGCTCCGACACGCGCCATTGCTTGCTCAAAATCTGCGGCAGTAGTTACGGAAGAACCAAATGTGCTATTCAGAACTCCTAATACTTTTGCCCCAGCAGCCATTGATGCAAAGCCAGCAATCATCTGTTTTGCGCCTTCATCAAACTTCTTCATCATTTCCTGAGAAACATCACGCAAGGCTGTCATTCTGTTCCTGATACTCTCAAGCCCTGCTGATGCTCTGTCCTGCAACGATAAAATTATTCCAAGTCCTATAGCATTATCCATAACTATCACCTCCCTTTCTGAGCAGATTTCAATGCTTTGTTCTCGTCATCTATGTGCTTTATCAGACGTTCAACATACCAGCGAAGAGTTTTCACCGGCATATCAAGAATCTCCTGATACCCGAAACCTAAGCCCTTCGCTATGAAAAATACCTGTTCATCTACAGGCCAATACTGTCCGTTGTCATCAAAGGTGTAAAAAAATCAGGTATTCTGTAAATCGGAATCGTGTATGATGTATCACATTCAATGCAGTCAAGTTCGATAAATGGATCGAGGCCGCCTTTGAGGTTGTTTCCGGCTTTCCTTATCTCGGATATGTCTTTCGCAAACATACCGGCAAATTCTTTGTATTCTGGTGGATGTCCGTTAAACTTGCTGCACATTGCCATAGCTAAATGTATTCTGTCTGGGGTGCCGAGTTCCGCAAGCCACTGTTCATTTCTGCCGGTAGAATATTCTATTTCGGCAATACCGCTCCTCGTCTCAACTATAAGCTGTAGCCTGAAGTTTTCCCGCACTTGGGACATTCATAGTTGAACGTCATATCAGAACCGTAGTTGAGCATTCTGATTTGCAGGAGCAGATAATTTCTGTCACCGGTCAGCATGTCCAGTAAAAGGCTTATGGCTTCACCTTCATTCTTTGGCACAGGTTTATCATCGAGAGACACAAGAGCCTTGACCATAAACTTATTGAGCCACTTGCCAGACTTCAACGCCTGCTTATTATCAAGAACTCTTTCAGCCTCTGCCGTGAACTCCTGAATCTCTACAGGTCTTCCGGAAGGCAGCAAGAATTTCAGCGTATCCATTACAGCACCTCGACATCTTCAACCGTCAGCGTGAGAGTTTCAACAACATGTTCTGAACTGTCGCCCTCATTATCTGACCAGCTTATTTTTGAGCAGAATGCTCTTTTGAGCAACCATGTCTGAATAGGTGTGCCTACTCGGTTTACATGTCGTATTTCTACGTCTTTCTTGTAGCTTTCAGGTGCTCCCTGATTGCCTGTCTTCGTATTGACAGCAGTAGTCAGCCAGTCCCAAGCTATCCTGTCTATTTTGTCAGCGAACATACCTTTTTCGAGAGTGCAGTCGCCGAACTTAATACGTCCCGCAAATTTCTCTGACCTCACACTGCCACCAGAGCTGAACTCGTCAATATCAATTTCAGGTTCAGGTATCGTAACCTTCTGGAAAACAGCAGCTTCAAATCCATTTACAAGAACCTGCCATTGCCAGCCCTGACGCGGATTTCCGGGAAATTTAGGTAGTAATCCCATCGTTATACCTCCTAAGCAGCAACGCCAAGAACCTCTGTGAGGCTCTCGTCAAAGTTTGCATCAAGCCTCGTTATGGCTGCATCAATCATTACCCACTTGATACCTACCATCGGTTTGACGAATATTTGGCACTTGAACTCCCCGCGCTGTACACTCTCCGCAATATTCAGCTTGGCATCGTCTAGACTATCCGCATCTTGGTCGCAAAATATACGGTAATCATAGAACCACCGCTGAGATTTCCACTCCCTGAACTTTGGCTCAAGTCCTCTGTAGAACTCACGCCACGTTCGTGGGTCATTAGGCTGGTGGACATACGCTCTCGCATAAGCTGCTACGGTTTTCTTCACAACTATCAGCATTCTGCGCACATTCACTTCTCTTAACAAGCTAGCCTGACGCTGTAATGTCTGCGCTCCCCATACTACACTGCCCGTATCGTAGAAAAGGCATATAGGGTTGATCTGGTTCTCACAAATATAATTTCCCTCGCCTAGTCTGCCTTTGCCTCCAACATTCACATCAACGCCGAGAGCATTTAACACACGACCGCGCCTTGTACCTGCTGGGACGTAACTCTCATTTGCAGTATAGTCATTGATGGCCATCACTCCGAGAACATCACCTATAGGCGAAATGTAGCGTTCCTTTTGTCTGGCAACGTCATAGATTTTCAGCTTCGGATAATACATTGCTCCGTAACTACTAACGAACGTTGCGTGTGTATACGCCCCGCTGCCAAGCCTGAAATCAACTGCTTCCTGCGGTGTCAGGTCAAACGGTGTTTCGGTAACAAACAGCAAATCTCCGCGATTTTCGCAATACGCAAGTCCTGCCGTTATTACTGCCGGTGAAGATACTCCGGGTACGGCCAATTGCAAAGCGTCTGTTATGTCATCAAACACGTGAAGCCCCGTTGTGTTCGCAGCACTGCCAATGTAATCTGCATCAGTTATATCTCCGCCATCGTCTCCGCCTGTCAACGTATAAGTCCCTGCTTTCGGCAGCCCTGTTCCTGTTATTTCTATCTCAAGATATGAACTGCCGGAGTTCTCTATGTATTTCTCGCTGGTCTCGCTCATGGACATATCTTCTAGGCTCTCAACTTCGTCGCCGTCTTCAATAACGCTGATGTTGAATAACGTATCAGGATCAATGTTGTTCTCCGAAATTTTAACCTGAAGATTATTGCCCCATATTCCGGGCGAACTTGCTTTTATCTTCAGGGTATTTACGGGAGTTTCTGCGTTGTTCGGCACATTTACAGACGCGCTCTTAGCTGTCAGAGTATTCTTTTTGGTAATGTCCGAGTAATGAGCTGCTCTCGATACCCACAGTACAGCACCGTAGCTCAAGGCACGTTTTACAAGCATTGGGAAATCCGAAGTTCTAAGTTCACCCCCGAATATCCTCTCATACTGCATTTCAGAGCTGATTAACTGAGGCGTACCTATCGGCCCTTTTTCTGTGATGCCTATTACGCAGGATATGCCTTTCAGCATCGTATCTACGTAATAACTTAAATCTGTCTCTGTGATAATTTCACGCGGTAATCCTAATCCCATTACGCAGCACCATCCTCTTCAGGGATTTCCTCTATCGAGACAAGCCCTTTACTCACAGCAAGTTTCAAAGCCTCGCTTATATTGTCTGCGCTAACTTGAGCTGTTTCAGTTGAACTGCCCTTAGACCCAAGATATATGCTGCTGCCATCTGACAGAGGATAATCACACGGCCCATCGCATAAATTCCTGACTAAATATTCTTTAGCCTCATCATAAGAGATGTCTTCATCATCGAAAGTTTCTCCATCAACATGAATCTTCTCTATAGCTACAAGCCCTTTACTCTCCGCAAGTCTTAAAGCCTCACTGATATTTTTTGTCTGTATTTTCGCAATACCAGTCGAGCGGCTTTTAGAACCTAAATATACACTGCTTCCATCTGCTAACGGGTAATCTCGCGGCCCGTCAAATAAATTTCTGATTAAGCATTCTTTCATTGCTGCACCTCTATTCTGTCTTTATCTATTTTTACGCTAACCTTCTGAATTAATGGCCAGACTTCACGTATCTCACTGTAGACTTCAACGTCATACACAATGATTCCTGCGCGTCCTTGCGAGACCTGCGAGATATTCGGAATTGTGCTAACTTGCGGCGGTGTCTCCCATCTCCACACATATTGACGTTCACGCTCATCATTCGCAGCAGTAAGGAGTGAATAACCCTGATTAACTCTGCTGCATTTCTCTATGAGCTTGACTAGTGCGAGGTTACTTTCACACGAGATATTCACGTCAAATCTCAGGTCATACCAGCGGGGCGGTATTTCTCTTATCGCATGGCCGGCTTCCTCATCAATCACTGTAATTCTCTCAGGGTCGCGCATTAATCGTTTCTTCTCCGTGAGTGTCGGACCGTTCAAGACGATTACAGGGAGCTTCGCAATTTCTACGATACTCCCTGCACTAAGAACTGTATTTTCTTCAACATGCTCACGAAAAAGTTTTATAAGCTCGCGTGTCGTTTCCTCAATCATGCGTGAAACATCCTCTCTATTGCCTGAATGTATATCTCAGCAACCTTATTCTTGAAGTCCGAGCCTAACAGTACGGGTCTCAAGAACGGACGCGCCGGAATGTGTATGTACTGCGTCGAGGCTTTCAGGTGAATACCTTGATAGTGAAAATATGCCCTCATCTTAGGCGTTACTCCTATCGTGCACCCAAACTCATGAACTGCCGCAATATTGACTTCTTTACCTTTCTTCACTCCGACAAACACATTGTTAGCGTCTATGAGCTGATAAGTTATGCTCCCGACTAAGTCGCCTTTATCGATCAATGGCTTGCTTGAACCTTTGCGAGCTATCGTCATTGGGCTATTAGGTGCGAACTTCTGACCGCCCGGAGCACCGCTGACTATTCCCTTTTTGACTTCACTTGCTCCGTAATTTCCTACTCGCACAGCGGCCTGTTTCACTCCTGCTGCTATTCGTGAAGGATTTAGAATTTCATCAAGCCTGCTCCAATCTCCCGATAGTTTGCTCATCTGGTACGCTTCCTCGAAAAATAAACATGGACATGATGACTTTTTCCGTGATAATGTGCCATTGGCCGGACCTCAATAACTATCAGCCGTGAGCTGTCTTCAAGTTCAAGTTCATCGCCGACAATTCCCTGCCAGTCTTCAGAGTAAAAAACTATATGCCCGTCGTTTATTGGGTCATTGCCACTCAATTTTTCCTGACGGCCCGAACTCTTCATCAACTTCCGTAACTTTTCGGCGGTGAAGAATTACTTTAACGGGGTGAATTATCTTCGGCTTCATACTACCGCCATCCTAAACCTTGAACGCATGTAGCTCTTCAATATACGGTCAATTTCTGCATCACCCGTTATTGCTTCCGAGCTTAGGTTTGACACGGCCTCATTTGACAACGCGTAGCTGTGCCCGTCTGTTGTTTCTGAGACCAAAAGACCGCGTAATCTCTTTGGTGGTGTAAAGCCATCCTCTTCAACATATCCCCACAGACCAGAGACATTAATATTCATACGTCCACGAGGCCAGCCAGCACGCCGAAATATCTTCGGGTATCCTCTATCTTCCATACGGTTATACAGAACGTAATCGTCTATATCTTCATGGTTTACACTAACGGAGTATGCCTCAAACAAGAAAACAGGAAGAACTAAATTTTGTCCTCCCCGTCCATCAAGCCGGATAGATTTTCCTCGCAGCTCGAACCATTGACCTGTTACTCTGTCAATAAACTCACATGAAGCCGCAATTAAATTTTCAAGCTGTTCATCACTGTAATCTTCTTCACTGATGCCTTCCGCCCGTAAGTCATCAACCGTGCAGTAGCTCATAGCCTCTCGAATAATCCTGATTTTGTAAACCGTTCTGCTTGTGATGCCTCAAGCTCGACAATCTCATTCTTTTTCAGAACTATTCCCTCATAGCTACAACTCGCTGCTCCAATCAGCTTGACTTTCACCTTCTCAACCTGAAACTTAGGTTCAGATGTCTGAGCTGAGACTGCTTCAGGCTTCAGCGATTTCGGCTTCGGTGCTGATGCTTGAACTTCTTTTACTTCGGCAGGCATGGCTAGAACGGGTACGCTACTACTAGGGCATCATCCCAGACTATCTTGCCGGGATCAAGGCGCATGTACATCGTGTACTCTGTCAAGTCTTTGCGCTGATTGAACTGTGAGTATACCTTCATTGCTCTCTGAACTCCTGAGACTAGATTGAGCCGGTGCGTGAGAATAATCACGTCGTCGGGCATGTACTCTACTGGGAATACCTAAATACCTAAGAACCTATTGAACAGTCCTGTTCTCAGCGTATCATCCCCTAATGCTGTTTCCCTGTCCGTTACGCTCAATATGTACGTATCCGCAACGCTGCTTGAACAGTATATCCTCATGTTACGACGGTCATTCTTGAACTTGTTCGGCATCAGTTTCAACATTCCAGGAAAGATTGTGCCCTTGTAGTCCGTGCCAGACAGACTGAATTTATGTGTATCTGTGCTGGTTTTAGCCTGCTTGATTATCCCGTCTCCTATCGTCAAGAATGAGGCATCTGCACCTGTCGCGGCTGTGTCTCCGTTCAACATCAGGTCAGCTAGGTCATTCCCGAACTGCTGGGCAAGCTCTCGCGCTATCCTCTCACTTGCACTCTGACCCTCGATGTTGTCTTCCTGAAATTCTGTCGTTATGTCGGCCGCTAAACGTACCTTCACGCTGCGTAACTCCTTACGGCTAGTGTTGGCAGCGGCTAACTCTGTCGGACTGGTCGCTTCCGTTGCCTTCCGGATCAGACGGCTTCCAATAAGCAGAAAGTCTAGTTGCTTTTCTGGAGCAGCCATCTGTTCTAGACGCGTATCCTTCAGCAAGTCGGTGTTGTCCGTCATGTAACTTATGAAGCGGCGCGCCTGTTCAGGATTCAGAAGTCCGCCTTTACCTGTCCCAGTTAATGTGTCTGCCGATGTCATAGCATCCTTCATCATTTGTCTGTTACTGCTCATCTAAAATATTCCTCCCCAGAAATCATTTGTGCCTTTCTCTACAGAGCTTTCTTCTGGTACTCGGTTTGAGAATCCACGTGCGCTTTCTATCTTCTCGATGCGCTCAATTATCGGAGCTAGTGCGGTCTTCACAACTTCATCAACATTAACGGCCTTCACAGCATCATCAACGACCTTACACACTTCTTCCTTTGTCAATTCTTCTGCCTCCTTTGGATTATCTTCACCATCATCAAGCCCACTCAATACGTCATCGAGCAAAGCCTGTATGTTCTTCAGCTTGCTGAATCTGCTGCTAGAAATCTTACGACCGGTTTTCTCGATTTCTGGGACTGTCGGTTGCGGACTTGCTTCATTTACACCTACAAAATATTCCTTCAAGATACGAAAAAGCCCCCATTCGTCTTTCTTGACTTCTTCGGGAGCTGGTTTATCTTTTGCTTCTGCACTCTTGAATATCTTGAACTTCTCACCATTTGCGGCTTTGCTCACTAGGCTTATTGCTTCAACTGTTACCTCTCTAAGCTCACCGGGTTTATTCGGTTTACTCATGCTGACTCCTCCTCAATTAGCTCTCCTGTGCCCTCAATTGAGAACCCTGTTAATTCTCCATCCTCAATACTTTTCCAGATTTTCGCGTCAGGCACATGAACTTCTATTACCCATGAACCAGCTATAAAATCAGGATCACCTTCACGAGCTATAAAACTCTCAACTACACAACCTTTATCCGAGTTCCCATCATGCCCTTTGCTAATCTGAGCATTACGGTTATTTGCAAGGAAATCATGAGCCATCTTTTCGATAGTTTCAGCAGTCATGAAGTTTCCATCAGTGTCTCTGCGGTTTGGTACGTAAACCTCGCCATAAACTATCTGCTTCTTTGCGTCAGACTTCTTGAAGTCTACTACATGCTCCTTTGTGGTTTTCATTCTGTTAGCACCTTCATTAGTTTTTGGCCGGAGACAGGTCTCGAACCTGCAACCTGCTTAATGCCGCTCTAACCGATTGCGCTACTCCGGCATGTTATATCCTGCTAAACAGGAGAATCCTCTAACATCGACTTAGGAATTATCTCCCTTAATGTCTCGCCTGTATGTACGCGATAGTTGTCAAGCATATCGTCTATATCCTTAAAGCCTTCTTGGTACGATTCATCATTATTCCATTCCCATGCTTCGGGATGACCGAAGTTGCTCGTGAAATATCCATGTCCATCATAGATAAATCCGTATTCTCCGCCTATATCCATTATCCGCTTGTATTCATCCAGCGTGATATATTCACCACTAGGTTCTACCCAGCGGCCGGATATGAATTGAGCTTCACGACCTGAGCTTTTCTTGACTGCTTTGCCCTCTTGTGCTTGTATCTCCTGTATCATCTTTCGCTCCCACTCTTTTAGCTTTCGTGGCATACATCGCTTACCACTGACGTAATCATGACTATGTGCGCCCATAGGGTGAGCTTTAGGTTTACTATGATCGTTGAAATCCACATCGAGACTAACCCTACCTTCACTATCGTAAAATCGTCGCTCCATTGTCTGGCCGTTTTTATTGACCTTATCATACTTCCAGTTTGGCAAACCTGTATTAGGCATTCTGTGAGGACTTATTCTAGCTATCCGCGTATTTTCATTGTAGCTCAATATTTCTTCAGGCTTTATTCCTGAAAAACTTGCAGAAGTTATCTCCACGTGCTCACTCACCATGACCAACGTACAACGACACCGCCCGTGAAACGGAGGGACGTTCATCCCGTCGGCCGTCAGCTTTTCCCTGCTAACTCCTACAGGAGGTTCAGTGTGCCACAGCATCGCTTCCTTGAACTCGTCAGGGTCGCTTATGTCCAATACGCTATCTATTACCTTCTGCGTCTCCCTTACGCTGAATGTCTGACCGCTCAATTCTCCGCATATCGGACACATCCGCTCATCGCCCATTGCTAGAATCTCGTACTCCGTTATTCCAGCCTCTACCATTCCTGGAGATACATCCGAACGAACGTGAACTCACAAGTGCAGCACTTGAGACTACGTCCCAGTACTTATAACCTCCGACTTTGCCACCTAATGAGTCTCGCAATTCCCTTGCAAGTTCATCACGGCCGAGACCATCACGCAATGCCTCCTGAGTCAGTTCTGCTATCTTCGGCCCGATGTGTTTTCCGTAATGTTCTCCAAGCCAGTAACAATTATGCTTTGTCAGAACATCTATTGCGCGAATATCAGGAAGGCTCAAGTCCGGCTTAACAACAAACTCTGACTTCCCATTCTGATACGCTTTTGTTATGTACTTCCTTAGCTCATCACGTACACCCTGCGAACTTCCGAATGACTGACCTAAAGCGTCCGCCAATCTCTGCGTGATTATGTCGATTGCTTCTGAAGACAATGACGGTATCTGCCTGAATAGCTCCTTCAGAACGTTATCGTAAGCCTCGCGCCAATTCTTGATAAGCTCGCTTGTCAGCTTACGTTCCAGCCGTATGTGCTTATCTCCGGCCTTCATTATGCTGCTAAGACGTAACCAAGCCTCATGTTTCTCTAACTCTGTAAACTTAATCTTCATGGTCATGACTGTCATCTAGTGCTTTTTCTATGCCAACTAAAGCCCGTAAAAAGAGTGTCCTTGCGTCCTTTTGTGAAGCACCTTTCTCTATCTCCAGCTCACCTTTCTGCAACTTAGCTAAGTACACTTGAAGCGGCAAATCTAACCAGTCGCTTTTTTCGTCTACTTCACTCAGCGGATGATTCAGCAGCCGTGAAATTTCTTCTCTGGCTTCACCTACAGTTAATCCGCATCGGCTGAACGTATCAAGTACTCCGCTCATCACCTCAAAATCATTTACCTTCGGCGGAAGACTCTTGTACTTCCAGTAGCGCACTCCCATCGCAGGAAACAACAGCCGGTTTATCACAAAATCATGGTCGGCTCGTTCAGGCCCGAATACCTGTTCTTCCGCAACTTCACGGCTCTCACGCGCTGTCGCCCTCGTGTAATCGCTCGTCAATCCCACAAATATCGGTGGCAGTCGGAATGAACTCCGTATCTTCTCTCGGTTCGTCTTGTCGTAATTGTCGAACAGGCTGTCCTTCTGCTGCGCGTCGCTCAAATGCTCAAATCTCAACGACGGGGCCGGAGACCTATCACCCGGTATAGGGTTCTCAAACGGCTGTGCCTCGATAACCAGCATCTTGTTAAAGCCCTTACGCCCCCGCATTTCGTCGTTCATGAAGTCCCTGATCCGCTCAACGGTGTCATTCTCCAACTGCCCCGCGACAAGCAGGGCAAGCGGCGGAACCGTGTTGTTCTCGAAATACTCATAGTTGACCTCTTCAGCCTGACGCGATCCCAGAACCGCTAAAAGGTTGCCAATCCAGCGTGGAATGCCGTAGGGAGACGAAGGACAGTACAGCTTAAAGTGTATGATCTCAGTCGCCAGCGTCGCTCCGTCTATCTCTTCCTCTCGCAGAACAAGCCCGGTCTGTGAATCAATCGGGCGCGGGTCTCCAAACTCCTTGAAGTATACCCTCTGCCCGTCCCGGATCTGCACATATCGCCGGAATCTCTTGCGCGAAGGGTATTCCTGAAGTTCGTTGCTGTCATCATCTCGTATCATGTATGTTACGGGCGTATATTCACGGTCAAGCTGCGTCAGCCTCATCGTATGTCCCTCAATATGCTCTAACCACACTATATCGCCCTTGCCGTCCCGAATTACTTCCCAGTAACCATTGCCGAGAACTTCAAGGTCTCGGCGTACCCTCCGACGGAGCT
>ERZ842401.6979-NODE-6979-length-11783-cov-4.666695_pt1 | contig 11783 bp, 12 predicted proteins | sample MGYA00521270_ERZ842401 | MGnify/ENA primary metagenome ERZ842401 (study PRJEB31892, sample SAMEA3878208) | bioreactor metagenome | biome: Moose rumen | place: Sweden | collected 2011-10 | study: EMG produced TPA metagenomics assembly of the PRJEB12797 data set... | reverse complement strand
CGGGCGTTGACCTCTCCGGTGGCAGCAACCAATATGAAGGCACTCAAAAAGGCAGCCGCATAGAAACCAGCTATAGTTACAGGTTGTCGAAGTCACTCTTTGGCGAACGCTTCAAGATTGCCGTTGGAGGTGAATACTCCACCGAAGCAACGAGCGAGCAGAATTTCTCGCAGAACCTTATTAGCGACATTTCATTTGAGTACTTGCTTAACCCGAGCGGCACAAGATACATTAGACTCTTCAGACACAAAGGCCTGGAAAGCGTGCTTGAGGGCGAAGTGACTGTCACAGGAATCAGTTTCGTGATGAAACACAAGATTTCTTCATTAAGAGAACTGTTCAGATGGAAGAAAAAGTCAAAAAAGGAGGAGCCGAAACAAGATATCGACAGCCAAGCCGACGATGACAGCTCACAGGCTTCTGAAACCCAAAATTCTAAACAGTAATTTCCAGAAATGATGATAAATCACACGGCTAAAATATTGACTTTTCTCGCACTATTGGCAATCTTCGCAGCTTGCTCCACCACTAGCAGGCTCAAAGATGGAGAAGTGCTATATACCGGGGTTAAGACAATTCAATATAACCAGCTCGACAGCGTCAACATTGACCCCAACGTGAAAGACCTTATCTTCTCAGCGGTAAATGTGAAACCCAACAACCCGCTTTATTCGCCTTACATCCGCTCGCCGTTCCCCATAGGACTCTGGGTTTATAACCATTGGGACGAGAACTCCAGAGGCCTCAAGGGATGGCTTTATAAAAAACTGGCGGCAAAGCCAGTGCTCATAAGTCGTGTGAGACCTGAGACACGCGTGAACATGATTAACGAACTGCTCAAAGATAACGGATACTTCGGCTCACAATCGTCTTACACTCTTAACTACAGCGACAAGAATCAAAAAAAAGCGAAAATCACCTACGAAGTTGACGTGAAAGCCCCCTATACACTGGGCGACATCACATATCTCAACGAAGAGACCGCTCTCACCAACCTCATCGACTCCGTTGCACGCAACAACAATTATTTCAAAACCGGCAGCAGATATTGCCTCGACTCTCTCAACAGCGTGAGAATCGACATCGCCAATCAACTACGAAACAGGGGATATTATTTCTTCAGGCCTGAATACATTGAGTATCTTGCCGATAGCGTCACGCAAAAAGGCATCATCAATATGCAGATGGTAAAATCGGCAAACATCCCCAATCAAGCCTACACCAAGTATCTCGCCAATGATATTACCGTGAGGGTTGATGATGAGATGATAGGGGGGGTACCCGACACCGTAGTCGCTAAATATTGCACTATCATCAAGATGCAACCAGTACACGTAAACGACAACCTAATCAACTCCTGCATCAGAGGACGTAAAGGCAGGCCATTCCGCGTGGGAAATATGGACTTGATACAGATGTACCTTGCCCGTACAGGAATTTTCAGCAACATCAACATAGAGGCGATACCTCTCGACACGCTGCTCGATAACGGTTATGGCCTCATTGACCTAGACATCACATGCACGCTCGACAAGCCCATAGAGGTGAAAGTGGAGGCTCAAGCTACCACTAAAAGCACCAGCTTTATTGGACCTGGACTCGGTGTGGGTATCAAGCACAAAAACATCTTTGGAGGTGCCGAGCAACTTAGTGCCGACCTAACAGCATCCTACGAATGGCAAACCGGCAAGGGCAACGCCTATAAAAGCTCCGACTTCAACAGCTACGAGCTGGGGCTGGAAGTGGGTCTCTCTATTCCCCGGCTCATAGCACCCAGATTTATCGACAGGGCAAGACGTTACACCAACTGGACAAAATTCTCCATTGGAGGAGATTTCATGAATCGTCCCAACTACTTCAAGATGGCGCGCGTGAGTGCCGAAATGACGTGGGAATGGCATTCCAGAAGATACTCCCAGCACAAACTGACACCATTTAAGCTGACCTATTCCAACTTGCTGAGCACGACCGAAGCTTTTGACTCGGCTTATTTTTCCAACATCGCCATAGCACAGAGCTTCCAAGATGTATTCATTCCTCAAATGAGCTACACCTATACCCTCGACAGAACGTTTGGCAAGAATAATTTTGTATGGTCAACCACAGTGACCGAAGCCGGGAACCTCTGCTACCTGATTTGGAGGGCATGCGGTGTGGAAAAAGGTGATATGCACATTCTATACACCTATTTCTCACAATTTATTAAAGCACACACACAGTTTGTGTGGACACGCTCGCTCTTTGACGACCACAAGTTGGTGGGAAGGATTTTTGTTGGAGCCGCTCATGCCTATGGTAACTCACAAGAAGTGCCATACATGGAGCAGTTCTATATAGGCGGCTCCAACTCGTTAAGAGGATTTGCTGTGAGAACAGTAGGCCCAGGAAGCTATCGACCAGATTACATTGACCGAAACTCATATTATGACCAAACGGGAACTTTCAAGTTTGAGACAAACTTAGAATACCGCTTCCCTCTATTTGGTTATCTGAAAGGCGCATTATTTGTAGATGCCGGAAACGTGTGGCTGCTGAAGGACGACAAGTTCCGTCCTGGCGGCAAACTCGAAGGTAAGAATTTCTTCAAGGAACTGGCACTCAACACTGGCATTGGATTGAGATTTGACATGGAGATGATAGTGCTCCGTGCCGACCTAGGCATTGCTCTGCATGCCCCTTACGACACCGGAGAGAAAGGCTATTTCAACATTCCTAAATTCAGCGACGGACTCGCCTTCCACATAGCTATAGGCTACCCCTTTTAAGACGCCCCAGCACTTTTTCCACGAGAGTGACGGTGACGATTACGGTGGCGTGACCTGCGCTTAAACACATACTTGCGCAGCACATGACCTCCAAACCAACGCATCATTCCAAACGCGATAAATGCCCCTAACACATCGGCAACGATATCTAAGTGGTCGAAACTACGACCTATCCCCATAGCCAGCTGACACGACTCAGTGAGCAAACCAATCATCGAGGCAAACACCGTGAGTGCCAACTCGCCATTTAGACGTGTGTGATGTGGATTACAGTATTTTGTATAATCATAAAGATAAGCTAAATTCAGGAACATAAACATCAAGAAATGCACCAGCTTATCGGAATGCTTGAAATTAAACCATGACAGCCACGAACTTTCCACTTCGCTCGGAGGCGAAAGAAGCAAATAGGCAACAATCGCTGTCGCTATCACCGATAACACTCCTATAGGGATAAAATTTATAATCTTTTTCATTTAGCTGTGTATGATAAGGCTTATTAATAATTATAAGGACTTTTGCTTGCAAAATTAAGCAATTTTCTAATTATAGCAGGCATTCTTGTCCATTTTTTTCATAATTAAGAGAAAAAAAGGACATTTCTACCCTTTTCTTCTTTTATGTTTTACTTTTTATTGATATTTTTGCATCATCAATAATCACAGATTTTCAATATGGGCAAACTCTCAGATTTTTTCACGATGTCGAAACAAGAACGCATGGGCGCTTGGATGATTGCATTACTTATTGTGGTGCTGCTCATGGTTGTTTTTATTGAGAGGGAATGCACCCACGATGACGATGGTGCGCTCGATGCTAAAAGCGTCAACGAATATGTTGAGATAGCCGAGAAAAGCAAGCCCAAAGAGAAGAAAAAAGAGCCTAAAAAGGACAAGAAAAAAGACTCCAAGCAAGAGAAGAAAACCGAAAAAAGCAATAACAAAGAGAAGGACAAGAAATCATCATCAAAATCCAGAAAGAAAAAGGGGAAAAGCTCTTCGAAGTCGAAAAACGAAAAAAAAAGTGCCGACAGCAATAAACAAAGAGAATTGCAGCCTGTACCGCAATTCTGATCTCAACAGAAAGATATCGAGCTATCTTTTCTTGGGTGGGTTAGGAACATCACGATGATTATTCATATTGGTCTTGGGACGACGGACATTAGGAACTTCCTTCTGCTTTTTCTTCTTGGCGGCAAACGTCTTCATCATTTCAAACCCCTTCTCATACAGCATTATCGACTCATCGGTGCGCTGGCGTGCCGGCGTGCACTTGAGCAAAACCAGATAGATTCTCACTCCGTCGCGCTCCACTGCCGACGCCAAGCATCCACCAGCTGCTCTAGTAGTGCCAGTCTTGACGCCAATGCAGCCGTCATAGCGACCAAAGAGGCGGTTAGTGCTCTTGAGGTGAATCACTTTGCCTGTAGTAGTTGTTATGTCACGAGACGAGTTTGAGACAATCTCGGCAAAATCCTTGTTGTTCATGCAATACTGCTGCAACGTCATCATGTCGCTAGCGGTAGTGTAATGATTGTCGTTGGGTAAGCCATGAGCGTTCACAAAATGAGTGTTCTTCATTCCAAGCTCCTTTGCCTTCTGGTTCATAAGGTCGGCAAAGGGTACTGAATCGGGAGCCGCAAGGAACTCTCCTATCGCCTGGGCGGCACCATTGTCACTGGGAAGCATGGCACGATACAGAAGGTCGCGAAGAACATACTTCTCGCCTTTCCTGACATTACCATACTCGGTAGCTGCTGCTGTGGCACTGATGGTGACAATCTCCGAGAGACGACCACTCTCGCAGGCAAGGATGCAGGTCATCATCTTTGTAAGGCTTGCAGGATACATACGCTTGTCGGGGTTTTTACTGCTGAGCAGCGTTCCTGTCTCGGCGTCAATCATTATCCACGCTTCGGCACTCAAGGCGCTGAGCTGAGCGTCAACGGTGTCACTAGGAAACGAAGGGTCATCAAGGGCGGCGCTATAGATGGTGGGATGCTCTGGAGCTGTGATAGCCCATGAAGTTGTGCTTATACACACCATCATCAGGCACATCACCAGTACCCAATTAAGCTTAATTGATTGTATTTTACTCTTTAAAATCATTACTCGTTTTAAGTCCTTCTTTTTCAGCAGGACTGCAAAGTTATATATAACAACGTAATAAACAATCAAAAATTACATTTTTTTAGGTTTTTTTAAGGAAAGACTATCAAACAAAATTAAGAGCATTTTATCCAATTTATTTGTTGTTTTTGTCAGGTCTTGTTGTAATTGTTTGATTTTTGACTCTAGTTGTTTCTAATCGTCTGATTTTTGTTTTAAATTGTTTGCAATTGTTTGACAAAAATAAACACATCTTTGTTTGCAATTGTTTGACAAAAAAACACTAATTTTGGATAAATTAGGCTGCGCCTCAGAAAAATCCAAATAAATTTGGTTCTTCATTCGGCTTGCACTAATTTTGTAACATAAATCAAGACTAACAATGGACATTCTACGCATATCAAGCACACAGAACCCGCGCGTCAAGCACCTGATGGCGTTGCAGCAAAAGGCGCAGCTGCGGCGCAGTGAGCAACGCATAGTGGTCGAGGGAGCAAGAGAGCTGCGCCACTGCATCAACGCGGGTTATACAGTAGAAACGGTAATCTACTGCCCCGACATCTTCGACATATCCTCTTTGCCCACCTCTAGATGTGAGCTGATGGAGGTCTCCCCACAAGTCTATGAAAAGATCGCCTATCGCGGCTCCACCGAAGGGGTGATGGCTATAGTCAAGGCACTTAGCGACATCGACTTGGCCGACAACCCGCTCATCGTAGTGCTTGAAGGGGTGGAAAAGCCTGGCAACATTGGGGCGGTGCTACGCAGTGCCGATGCAGCTCACGCCACTGCCGTTATCGTGTGCGACCCGTTGACCGACCTCTACAACCCCAACCTCATCCGCAGTTCCATAGGTGCCATCTTCACCGTGCCATGCGTGGCTTGCAGCAGCGATGAATGTATCAAGTTCCTTATAGAGAATAATATCAGCATCCTCACCGCGCAGCTTCAAGACAGCGAACCCTACTACACCACCACCATGAGCGGAGCCACAGCCATTGTCATGGGCACCGAGGCAACAGGGCTTACCGATGTTTGGCGACGAGCAGCTACAGCTCACATACGCATACCCATGCAAGGCGCGCTCGACTCACTAAACGTCTCGGTATCTACCGCCATCCTCCTTTTCGAAGCAGTGCGACAGAGGCAATCCTAAATTGAGCTAAATAACAAAGCAGACCTTATCCCTACAAACTGCTTGTCAACTCATTAACTAATTATTTAAAACTATGAGCGCAATTCTCCATTACATTTCGGGACCCGCACTTGGCGCGGTAATTGGCTATATCACTAACGATATTGCTATCAGAATGCTCTTTCGTCCCCACACGGCGAAGTATATCTGTGGCGTGCATGTGCCGTTCACTCCTGGCATTATCCCCAAGGAGAAGAGGCGCATCGCCAGTGCCATTGGCGGTGCCATAAGCGAGAATCTCATGAATAAGGAGGTTCTGGAGAAGACCCTGCTCAGTGACGAGATGCTCGACAAGATTAGAGGCGCCATCGATGAGTTCTTCTACACCCAACTCAATAATAACGATAGTGTTGAGCAGTTTGCGGCTCATTATCTCACTATCGAGGAAATCAACGCCATGCGCGAGAATACCTGTGATGAGATTGCCAAGCTCATCACCGTTAAGCTGCGCGACCGCACTATCGGGGAAAGGATCGCCCATGCCGCAACACAGCACGTCATCGACAAGACGCGCAACAGCATGGCTGGCAAAATCAAGGCCGAGAAGCTAATCGAAGCCATAGCCTCGCCCATAGAGAGCAAACTCGCTTCACACATCAACGAAGTGCTGCACGACCAAGCTCCGAGCATGGCAACAAGAATCGTTTATACCGAGGCCGACAAACTCTTGGCAATGCCCATGCGGCAGCTATTTGAGGGACACGAGCAGCAACTTGAGCAGGCCAAGAGCAGCATAGTGAGCGTCTATCGCACCATCATCAGCGACCACCTGCCACGCATTCTTGAAAGCATCAACATCAGCCGCATCGTCGAGAACCGCATCAACGAGATGGACATGGACGAAGCTGAGCAAATCATCCTCACCGTAATGAAAAAAGAGCTACGCGCCATCGTATGGCTAGGCGCCCTCCTCGGCTCAATCATGGGAACGATAATGATGTTTATAAATTGAGAGGACAAGAGGACAAGAGGAGAAGTAAACAAGTTAACGAGTAAACAAGCAGAATGTTATATCTAACTGCTCGTCAATTTGTCAACTAAAAACGAGACAAGAATACAAGGCAATGCGCTTTGCGAAGTTTAGAGGTTAGAGGGGAGAGGTTAGAATGAAGACACGATAAACGATAAACTATAAACTGTAAACTGTGTACTCTGAACTATGAACTATGAACTATAAACTCTGAACTCTGAACTGTAAACTATCCCTCATTATGCCTCACTCGCAATGCCGACACACCATCCTCTCGACCGGCAACATACATTCTCTCGTGACGGTCGCCACGCATTATGTCGGTAGCCACAAAAGGCTGCCCTCTACACACGACCTTGCAGCACAAAGTATCACCCTCGGCGAGTTTGGAATTAATGCTTAGCACCACTTCGAAGCGGCCATAGCCTAAACTCTTGAGACGGCACCTGCGTGCGGGGGCCCATTCCAGTTCCACCTCAGCCCCAGCCTCAAGTTGGTCGCAGCGGAGCACCTCCTCATTCAGGAACTGCGACTCACTGTCGCCGTCACGCTCCATAAAGTGGTGCCAACTGCGATACCCCACAAAGCGGCTCAGAATGTCTAAAGTGCTGATTGATGGCTCATGGGCACTCTCCACCATGCCAAACAAGCGTCGCAATGTAGACACACTGAGACTCTCGCCAGTGCTATTTTTAATCTCTGCCACAAGGTGGTTTAGATTGGCTATCGTAGATAATGGACGCTCCGACTTTTGCGCAACCAGAGTTAACAGGCACTCTATATACCGTTTTTCGTCTGTCATAATGAAAATCTTTCTGCAAATATAATTACAATCACAATTTTTCAGGCACATAATCACAAACTTTAACCATCGTGAACACGAATGAACATTTGGCATTCTCAACAATTATGCTTAGCTTTGCAGCCATGAAAAAGAGATTTTGCTTCACACTTATACTTCTTCTTTGCTTAGCATTGGCAATGAGTGCAAAAAAAGATAGGCCAACAGGTCTTAAGAACGTTGTGTTACGAGACGGTGACATGGAATACTATATGCAGGGAATTGAAATTGACGTTCCTGTACCCAAAAACCATAATAACGATTACCTGTCGATAGCTATTGACAACGATTATTATGACGAAATCAACAAAATGAATATTCCACAGACAGAGTCAAGAATCATTTACTACCCCACTATTTATGTCCGCAACAAGTTGCTAAATGACGAAACACCGATCGACTTGGATGAAATAATTTATAATGGCAAACACCTTAAAGTCAACCGACCAGTTTTTGATGACTGCTACATCTGGGATGTCGCAATCTATGAAGAATTCATCTTCTTTATTGCCAAAACATGCGAACAATGGTTCACACTGTTTTTTGACACTAAAACCTATAATACCGACTGCATTTCTCAATCATTGATGAGAAAAGGGCTTTCAAGCGACAATATGTGGATTATCACATATAACAGCGAGGATATGAGTAATACAGATGAGTTTTCTAGAGAATCGGTGGGCGAGCTATATGATCTAATTAAAAATGCGAGAGAAAGAGAAAATGTCAATTATCAACCTCAATAGCCTTCTTTATTACTGAACGAGCGGCAGCTAGAGCCTTTGCCTCAAGTTGTTTACTTTCTTCAGAACCTTCAATATGGGCATCTTCAATTATTTTGTGTACCATCACTTCTAGTTCTAAACTAAACTGTCGGCTTGCTTTTGCTTTCTCTATATCACTCAGGTTTTTGTCTTCAATCGTGTTTTTGTATTCGGCAAACAGCTTTAATGCCATCGACTTTGCGCGGTCTATCAGTTCTAGCTCATTAACATTATTTTGATTGACAACATTTGTTGTTTGCTTATTAGGCAATTCATTGGCACTGAGGGTCTTTTCATTTGTTGGGGTGTGGACAGGTGTCTCTAATGTATTTTGTATCAATTCCTTGTTTGTTTCAAAGGTGTCTTTATCAATTTTCTCATTCACACTAACAGAGTCAGCTGGAAATAACACCCTATTCTTCTTGCTTTCACTGTTTCTTGGAAGCAGCAACAACACTATCGCAATAACGGCAAGCAATAACGCCACACCCCACCACCACTTGCCTTTTCGGTCAGTCAACGCCTTGCGCACCTGTGACACACTCTGGTAGCGGTCATCAGGATTCTCGGTCGTGCACCGTCTTGCGACCTTAGCAAGCGACGGATGCAACTTTTTCAACATCACTCCAAGCGAATAGATATCGCTTCGCACGTCGCCATTGCTCTCGCCCGTAAGTAACTCTGGAGCGACATAGCCAAGTGTACCGGCTGGCTGTTTGAAGGATGTGAAACGCGAAGCGTCACTCAGCCCAAAGTCAAGTAGCTTAACCTGCTCCCCTACCGCACTAATCATCACATTCAACGGTTTCAGGTCACGATGTATCACCTGATGACTGTGAAGAAACTCAACAGCGTCACACAGCTGAAGAGCAATACTTTTCGCTTGGTTTTTGCTCGGTTCGTGATTTCGCACATAATCTTCAAGCGTGTCACCGTCAACCCACTCCATCACGACACATTTGCCGAGTGTCGCGACATGGGTGAAGTCGAGCGTCGAGGCAATATTCTTGTGGCGAAGATTGAAACCTATGTCAAACTCCTTTTCAAGCAATGCAATGGCATTGACATCATCTTGATACTCTGGTTTTAGACATTTCAATGCAAAGAGCTTTCCATAATGTTGAGCCTTATACACAAGAGTCATGCCATGATTTGAGCAGTGTACCTCCTCAATGTGACTCCACTCGCCATCGCCAAATCCACTCTCGTCAAGACTCGCAAAGAACCCTGACTCACCATTCTCATCATATTGTTTATTTCCACTCATTGCAACCGCAAAAGTAACATTTTTCTTCAAAACTCACAAATTCAACTCTTTTTAACCATCGTGAACACACTTGAACACGCTATTACATTGCACATTCTGCCATGCCAAACTAATTTTGCTCTCAAAAACAAGTGGGGAATAAACTAACAAGCAAACGAGGAACAATCTGACAAGGCAATGGCAGTGAAACTAACTAACAGCTTATCCACTTGTCTAGTCAGCTTGTCCGCTCGTCTGCTTCAAAAAACAGCTCACAGATGTTGCATATTTAAACTATTGTGCTTAAATTTGCACCGCATCATGGAAGGCAAAAGCGCCAGTATGCCATTGATGCTACATTTTGCGGAAGCGTAATGCGGCCAGTACCTGTGAATCTGGACAATTCACCTAATCGTAACAGAGGTCAGCAGCAACGCAACCACTTCATGCTATCGTCAGGAGAAGCACATCACGTGCCTCTACCCTATCGATACATCAAGAGGTGTGAGCTGTTTTCTTTCTGTTACTAGGCAAGTCCAGAGCCCAACAGGTACAAAAGAAAAACAAGCACGCACCTTTTTGCATAAAACGGCTCATCAATAAATAAACACAAATAATCAAATTTATATAACATATACTAATAGTCATTAAAACAATTACTTATGAACAACGACGATTTTATCAACAGCGAAAATGTTGGAACCGATTTTGCATCCAACAAAATAGACGAGGACCTGCATAACAGCGATACTAATTCCCTAAAAACCGATGAGGAGGAAGAAGAATCTACAGGTTGTTTTTTTATTAAAGCGATTTTAGTGATATTGGCAATTATTGTTTTAGTGTGTTTCAACCCAAGCAAGAAAGATCACAGAGTCGAGATCCAAAAAACAATGGAAGAGGTAATTCAATCTCGAACACGTAATGGTCATAGTATCAAATTTGGGCAAATAAGAGATTTTGAGGAATTTGATTATCACTCTCTTTATGTGTGTTCCTGGACGACCGCTAGAATCGATGGCAGGAAAAAGCTTTTAACTATTGGCATTTTAGGATGGACTCATGCCATGTTTTAGAAACAAGGAACGGGACTTTGAGATTATTTCATTTATAAAATACATTCATAAATAAAACGCAATAATGGAAAAGATTAATTTATTATCATTTTTGGCAATTGTCTTATTGCTACCAACGCTTGTTACGAGCTGCAACAAAAACAATGACTTGATTGGAGAATATGAGGTCAATAAAAATGACACTAAAAAGCTTATTTATTTCGAAGATGATGATGTGGATGGATATCACACAATAAAGTTATCATTAGAAGAAGATGATAAAGCAACACTTACAATATTGTCTAAAGGAAGCATAGAAGATGACGAAACTGGAGAAATACTAAACTTTAAATATGAAATGGAATGTTCCGGAAAATGGAATATTGACAGAGATTTTAAGAAATCGGAAATCACAAATGGAATTATGGACCTCGTGTTAGATGATTATGATATTAATATTCTAGAATTAAAACTTGATGGCGAGGTCGTTAGCGATGAATTTGAAGAAGAATTCTTAGAAGCTATTGTTGAAAACGAAGATGAGTTTTTTGAAGAACTAAAAGATATGTTTGGCACTAATTTAGAAATGTTACTTATCACTGATAACGGTTTCTCACTAACGTTGGAGGATGGTGATAGAATAAGATTCAAAAGAGTGGAATAATCAATTTTTGCACATTCATAAATTGGAAGATTTAGGTAAAAAACATTTTTACAAAACGAAGAACAATAAAAATAATTTACTGAGTCCACTTTAAAAAGTCGACATTAATACTGTTTTGTTAAAAATATCCCCATAAATGTTTGCCAGATTGGAAAATTTGTTGTAACTTTGTGAC
>ERZ842401.6978-NODE-6978-length-11783-cov-7.334584_pt1 | contig 11783 bp, 11 predicted proteins | sample MGYA00521270_ERZ842401 | MGnify/ENA primary metagenome ERZ842401 (study PRJEB31892, sample SAMEA3878208) | bioreactor metagenome | biome: Moose rumen | place: Sweden | collected 2011-10 | study: EMG produced TPA metagenomics assembly of the PRJEB12797 data set... | reverse complement strand
GATGATGCCGAAGTTGGCGCGCTTCGACTTGGTGCGCTCGTCGCGCGTCACCTCGTCGATAGGTTTCTTGTAGATGGTCGACGCCGTGGCGGCGTGCAGGTCGTGGCCCTCGCTGAAGACGCGAATCATCGCTTCGTCGCCGCTCAGGTGAGCCATCACGCGGAGCTCAATCTGGCTGTAGTCCGCTGAAAAAAATTGACATCCTGGCTCTGCAACGAATGCCTTGCGAATCTCCTTGCCGTCCTCCCCGCGCACGGGAATGTTCTGCAAGTTCGGGTCGCTGGAGCTGAGGCGGCCAGTGGCGGTGACGCACTGGTTGAACGAGGTGTGGATGTGGTGCGTGCGGGGGTTGATTAGCGTGGGAAGGTTGTCCACATAGGTCGACAGCAGCTTCTTTAACCCTCTGAAAGCCAGGATGTCGGCCACAATCTCATGCTTTCCTTGCAGTTGGGTCAGCACTTCTTCGCTCGTGACGTACTGTCCCGTCTTCGTCTTCTTGGGTTTTTCCACAATCTTCATCTTGCCGAAGAGGATGTCACCCACCTGCTTCGGTGAGGAGATGTTGAATCGCTCGCCGGCCAGCTCGTAGATGCGGGCCTCAATCTCGTTCATGCGTAGTGTCAGTTCTTTTGACGTCTGGCGCAGTGATTCCGTGTCGAGCACCACGCCCGTCATCTCCATCTCGGCCAGCACGGGCATCAGGGGCATCTCGATGTCGTAGAACAGCTGCTCACATTCGTGTTTTTTCAGCTCTGGCTCCAGCCGGTTCTTCAGTTGCAGAGTGATGTCGGCGTCCTCGCAGGCGTATTCGTAGACCAGGGTGGGGGAGAGGTCGCGCATGGAACGCTGCTGCTTGCCGCGCGGACCGATGAGCTCGTCGATGTGCACCGTCTGGTACTGCAGGTAGGTCTCGGCCATGTAGTCCATGTTGTGGCGTAGCTCCGGTTGAATCAGGTAGTGCGCAATCATCGTGTCCCACATCGGCCCTTGTAACCGGACGTTATAATTTCTTAAAACTTCTAAATCGTACTTCAGGTTCTGCCCGATTTTCAAAATTCGGGGGTCCTCATACACTTCTTTGAAGATGTTAACAATTTGTAACGCTTCCTCCCGATGGGACGGGACGGGCACATAAAATGCCTTGTGTTCCTCCACCGAGAAGCTCAGACCGACCAATTCTGCGTCGATGGCGTGCGTCGACGTGGTCTCGGTGTCTAGACTGAGAATTTCTTTTGTCCTGAAAAAATCACAAAGCGCACGCATTTCTGCCTCATTCTCAACGAGTTTGTACTCGTGCGGCATCGTTTTAAGGGTCTCGAAATTTGAAATTTTTGAAACTTCCGCCTCCTCGGTCACGTTTTCGTCGAAGAGTGAAAGCTGTTGATTTGCAACTTTTGGTTTCTTTTCTGTTTTTTTAAGAACCCGCTCCGCCAGTGTCTTAAACTCCAACTGGGCAAAGAGTTTTCCGAGCTTTTCCTCGTCGGGCCCTCGGAGGATGAGGGCGTCGAGGTTGAGGTCGACGGGGACGTCGGTCTTGATGGTGGCGAGGAAGTAAGACATGCGGATGTCCTCCACGTGTTCTTCTACCTTCTTCTTCAGTGCGCCCTTCAGTTCGCCGGTTCGTTGGAGAAGCTGGTCGACGGTGCCAAAGTCCTGGATGAGTTTTGCGGCGGTCTTTTCGCCCACGCCGGGACAGCCGGGGAAGTTGTCGGCCGAGTCGCCCATCAGTGCCAGCAGGTCGATGACCTGGGTTGGGGTAGTGATGCCATACTTCGCACACACCTCTGCGGGGCCCATCACCTCGTAGCCGCCCCCATGGCGAGGCCGGAAGATGCGCACATGCTCGCTGACCAGCTGGCCGTAGTCCTTGTCGGGAGTGAGCATGTAGGTCTCTAATCCGTCGATGGAATCGGCTTTTTTCGCTAGTGTCCCTATCACGTCGTCGGCCTCGTAGCCATCCATTTGGAGCACGGGGATGCGATAGGCCTCCAGGAGTTCCTTGATGATGGGCACGGCCTTGCGGATGTCCTCTGGCGTGGCTTCACGCTGGGCTTTGTAGGCAGGGTAGGCCTCGCTGCGGAACGTTGGCCCGTGAGGGTCGAAGGCTACGCCGAGATAGCGCGGCTGTTCCTTCTCGATGACTTCCTGAAGTGTGTTGACGAAGCCGATGATGGCGCTGGTGTTCAGGCCCTTCGAGTTGATGCGAGGGCTTTTGATAAAGGCGTAGTACGACCGGTAGATAAGGGCGTAGGCGTCGAGCAAAAAGAGTTTATCCATGATGATTACATATTTTTGGCGTAAAATTACTAAAAAAATTCGCAAAACTCGGATATTTTCCGTAATTTTGTATCAAAAATTTGAGAAATGGACTCTTTGACCCTTATCAAGCGCCCTATAGAGCGCGAATTTGCCAACTTTGTTGAGCGTTTCAACGCAGCCATGAGCCATGAGGAAGGTTTGCTCGGAAGTGCCTTGTCGCATATCCGTCAGCGTGGCGGAAAGCGCATGCGTCCCCTGCTGGCCCTGCTGCTGGCGAAGAACTTCGGGGAAGTGAGCGACGTGACGCTGAACGCTGCCATTGGCCTCGAACTGTTGCACACTGCCTCTCTGGTTCACGACGATGTGGTGGACGAGAGTGCCGAACGTCGTGGCCAGCCATCGGTCAATGCCAGCTTTAATAATAAGGTGGCGGTGCTTGTGGGCGACTACATCCTCTCCACGGCCTTGCTTCATGTGTCGATGACGGGCAACCAGCCGATCGTAGAGAACCTCTCACGACTCGGGCGCACGCTGGCTGCGGGCGAGATATTGCAGCTTTCGAACATCAAAAATCCCGATTTCTCCGAGCAGGTGTACTACGACGTCATCCGCAAGAAGACGGCCTCGCTGTTCGAGTCGTGTGCCGTGTTGGGATGCCTCTCTGTGGGTGCATCGGCCGAAGAGACCGAGAAGGCGCGCCGCTTCGGCGAGACGTTGGGCATGATGTTCCAGATACGCGATGACATCTTCGACTATTACGATTCGCGCGAGATAGGCAAGCCCACCGGCAACGACATGGCCGAGGGAAAGCTGACGCTGCCGGTGCTCTACGCCCTGAAGCAGAGTCCCTACGACTCGATGCTGAACCTGGCCAAGAAGGTGAAGGCAGGCACGATAAACACCGATGAAATCGCCGTTTTAGTAGAATTGACTAAGCAGCTGGGCGGCATAGAGTACGCCGAGCAGCGCATGCAGGACTTCTACCTCCAGAGCATGGTCTTCATCGATGAATGCGTGAAAAAAATCGAGATACGCGACGCTCTCGTCACCTATCTCGACTATGTGATGAAACGGCACTATTAGGGCAATCCCGGGGAGAGACTTCTTACTTAATCATCATCTTGCGAGTTGTGCCGTCGCTCATCTTTATGATGTTCAAGCCAGCATGAGATGGACAAATCCGATGCCCGAAAAGATTGTACCGCGCCACCTCTTTGGTTGCATCATTCTGAAGTTGATGGACGACGCTTTCTGGCACACCTTCAACGATGTTCTTGAATAGTTTCCAACCATCTGTTGCCTTATACTTTTCTGCCGTTCCTGCTGGCACGTAGAGCGTTGCATCTTCGCTAATACCCAGGTTATTGCCATTCCATTTATCGAAAAAACACAATATCTTTGTTATCTGTCTCAAAAGGAATTATCTCATAGAGGGTTCTACAAGAATTTGTGTGGGTTAAGTATAAGGAGAAACGAAGGTCACACAGAAACCACAGAAATCACAGAAAGGGCTACGCCCTGATATCGCGTAGCATAATTTCTGTGATTTCCGTGATTTCTGTGTGAAATAAAAAGGGGTTCAGCAAGATTTTGTGCGAGACATTACCCACACGAAATCTAGCAGAACCTCATAGAGGTTTTCCAACAAGTAGGTAATTGCTTCGCGGAGTGGTGGAAGGTCATTCTTCACAACATCCCAAACGTGGTCAGTGTTGATGTCGAAATAGCCGTGGGCAATGTGGTTTCGCATTCCTTTTACGGCATTCCATGGAATCTCGGGCCTTAAGACCAGAAGCTGCTGATTTGTTCGCTCGTCTATGCGTTTGATTCCTTCTCCGATGGCTTCTATTAGCATGCAGTCGGCTGCAAGGGTTTTCATGCCATCTGGAGATGTAAGCAGGTCATTGATGCTATGAAGCTCCCCATTCCACAATTCAAGGTTGTGGATGGCTTCTAGAATTTGCCGTAATTGATCCTCTACGACTCTAAGCTGTTGGAAAGATAGTGATTCCATCGTGTTCTATTTGTTGACGCAGGAAAGGACGCAGGTTATAGTGGTCTTGTATCAGGTCAACCTTGCACCCCAACAGTTCTTCCAGATACTGTGCGGCCAGGATGTGGTTATAAAACTTGGGTGGCATGGTGACAAACAAGTCAATGTCGCTGCCATCATGGTGCTCTCCCCGTGCAACAGACCCAAATATTTTCATTGAAGTGATGCCGAACCTTTGTTGCAGTTCGGGTGAATGATTGCGTATGAGGTCTATATATTCTTCAGTAGTTCTCATGTTTTTCCTGTTTTTGCAAAATACGCATCTTGTTCAGAAGAACTTTACTTCCTCGCCCACGACCTCGCTGAGCAGGAGGTTTGCCAGGCGGCTGGTGCCCAGGCGGAGGTACTTGTTGGTGAGCCATTTCTCGCCCAGCACTTCCTTGACGATGGTGTAGTAGATGATGGCGTCCATGACCGAGTTGAGGCCACCGGCGGGCTTGAAACCGATCTGGATGCCCGTCTGGTCGTAATATTCCTTGATGGCCTGACACATCACGTAGGCGGCCTCCGGCGTGGCAGCAGGCTTCTCCTTGCCTGTCGAGGTCTTGATGTAGTCGGCACCGGCGTACATGGCCAGCAGCGAGGCAATCTTGATGTTGCGGGCCGTGCCTAGCATGCCGGTCTCCAGGATGACTTTCATGTCGTGCTCGCCGCAGGCTTCCTTCTGCTGCTGTATCTCGTCGACCACGGTCTCGTAGTCGCCTTCAAGGAACGCGCCCACGGGCTGTACGATGTCTATCTCCGTGGCACCATCCTTGATGGCCAGAGATGTTTCTACGGTCTTCACCTCGATGAGGCTTTGCGACGAGGGGAAACTGCCTGATACACAGGCTATTTCGACGCCGTCGACCTCCAGCGTCTCGGCCACGGTGCGGGCGAAGCGCGGATAGACGCAGATGGTGGCCACGTGGGGTAGGGTGGGGTATTCCTCGTCAAATTTGTTCACCTTCTCGGTGAAGGCCATCACGGAGGTGTCAGAGTCTGTGGTCTTCAGGGTGGTCAGCTCCACGCTGCCCATCAGGAATTTCTTCACCTCCACGGTGTCGTTCTGGGGCACCTTCTCGGCGATGATTTTCTTCACGGCCTCGTTCACCTGCTCGTCGGTGATGTCGAGGTTATACTTCTTCAGAGCCTCTTCGATGTGGCATGAAAGTTGGTTTTGCTGGTTTGCCATAGCTATTGTTGGGTTAATGTTATGCTTGAAGTTTGGGGTTTGCGATGTGTCGAAGGGAGTCGCGGCGTGTCTTCTTTTCAATGGATTTCTGGAACTCTTCGGTCAGGTCGACGCCCGTCTGGTTGGCCAGACAGAGCAGCACCCAGAGCACGTCGGCCATCTCCTCGCCCAGGTTGTCCTTCTCGCCAGGCTTGAAGCTCTGGTCGCCGTATTTGCGAGCTATCACACGAGCCAGCTCACCCACCTCCTCGGTGAGCACGGCCATGTTGGTCAGTTCGGAGAAATATCTTACTCCGTAAGTCCTAATCCATTGGTCTACAGCCATTTGTGCTTCTTCTATCGTCATGTTTCTATTTCTTTGGATTGTCTTCCTCCCCCTCCTTCGGGAGGGGGTTGGGGGGAGACTTTATTACTCTTTGTTCTTGGTATCCATACAGATGGTGACGGGCCCGTCGTTGAGTAGCTCCACCTGCATGTCAGCACCGAACTCACCCGTCCCGACGGGCTTGCCCACGGCTTCCGACAGCTTGCTGCAGAACTCCTCGTAGAGCGGGATGCTGACTTCGTGTCGGGCGGCGCGGAGCCAGCTGGGGCGGTTACCCTTTTTGTAGCTGGCATAGAGTGTGAACTGGCTTACCACCAGGCACTCGCCGCCCACGTCCATGATGCTGCGGTTCATCACGTGCTGCTCGTCGTCGAAGACGCGCAGCGACGCCACTTTCCGCACCAGCCAGTCGACGTCCTCGTGGGTGTCTTCCTCGCACACGCCCAGCAGGATGAGGAAGCCTGCGCCAATGGCCGACTTCACCTGTCCGCAGATGCTCACGCTGGCGTGGCTGACACGCTGGATGACTGCTCTCATTGCATAAATTTTTTGCAAAGATACGCAAAATTTTTTGAATTACCTCGGATTATAGGATTAAAATCTCGGCCTCCCATGAAAAAATCTAGCCGAGATTTTTTCAAAACTCGGCCCCGCAGAAGTCTGTGGGGGCAGGTTAGCCTTTTTCTTCGTGGAAATAGCTGTAAAGGAGTTTTGCCTTTGACGTCCCCACCGTACCAGCCAGCTCCTCCTCCGTCGCTTCCCGCATCCGTTTGATGGACTTAAAGGTCTTCAGCAGTTCGTCGCGGGTCTTCGGGCCGATGCCTTTCACGTCGTCGAGCTCGCTGTGCAGGGCATGTTTGGAGCGTTTGTCGCGGTGGAACGTGATGGCGAAGCGGTGCACCTCGTCTTGCAGCTGTGTCAGCACGTGGAAGAGCTCGCTGTCGGTCTTTAGGGCTACGGAGAGCGGTGGGAAGCCGTAGAGCAGCTCGTTGGTGCGGTGCTTGTCGTTCTTGGCCAGTCCGGCGATGGGAATATCCAGGTTCTGCTCGTCCTGAATGACCTCACGGATGACCTCCATCTGGCCTTTTCCGCCGTCGGCGATGATAAGGTCGGGTAGGGGCTGCTGCTCTTCCAGCAAGCGGGTGTAGCGACGGTGCACCACCTCCTTCATCGAGGCGTAGTCGTCGGGACCGACCACGGTCTTGATGTTGAAATGTTTGTAGTCTTTTTTCGATGGTTTCATCGCCTTGAACACCACGCAGGAGGCCACGGCATCGCTGCCGCTGATGTTCGAGTTGTCGAAGCACTCTATGTGGTAAGGCAGCTTGGGCAGGTGCAGTTTCTCTTGTAGCTCCTTCATCAGTCGGGTCTGTTTCTGCTCAGGATTCAGCTTCTCGGCCTGTTTCAGACGGTCAAACTTATACTGTTTGCCGTTCATGATGCTCAGGTCGAGCAGGGTTTTCTTGTCGCCGCGCTGCGGAATGGTGAAGGTGACGCCTTCTAGCTCCATCTCCGGCTCTTGGGGGACAATGATTTCCTTTGACTGGCTCTTGAAGCGCTCGCGTAGCTCCACAATGCCCAGTTGCAGCAGCTCGTCGTCGGGTTCGTTGAGCTTCTTCTTATATTCGATGGTAAAACTCTGGTTGATGCTGCCGTTGGAGACATGGAGGAAGTTGATGTAGGCCATCTTTTCGTCGCTGGTGATGCTGAAAACGTCGACGTTGTCAATGTTATGGCTCACCACCTCGCTGCGGGTGACGAATCCCTCCAGTGTGATGTACTTGTGCTTCACCTCTTCGGCTTCCTCGAAGCGCAGCTCCTCGGCGAGATGCTCCATCTCGGTGCGTAGCTCACGCAGAATCTGACGGGTGTTGCCCTTCAGGATTTCCCGAGCCTGCTGTATGTTTTTCTGGTAGTCTTCGTAGCTTTGTTTGCCAGTGCACGGTCCTGCGCAGCGCTTGATATGGTAGTCCAAGCAGACCTTGTATTTGCCGCTCTCGACACCCTCTTTGGTGATGGGCTGACGGCAGGTGCGCGGGTGATAGAGTTCCTTGATCAGGTCGAGCACGGCGTACATGGAACTGATGTGGGAGTAGGGGCCATAGTACGTTCCCCATTTTTTATTGATGGTGCGGGTTTTGAAGATGCGCGGAAAGAACTCGTTGGTGACGCAGATGCTAGGGTAGGTCTTGCCGTCTTTCAGCAAAACGTTGTAGCGGGGGTTGTACTTCTTGATGAGGCTGTTCTCCAGTAGCAGTGCGTCCTCCTCCGAGTTCACCACCGTATAGCTGATGTCGTGAATCTTACTGACCAGCACCTTCGTCTTGAAGCGGTCTACCTCCGTGTGGAAATAGGACGACACCCTGGCCTTCAGACTCTTTGCTTTCCCCACATATATAATGGTGTGGCTCTCGTCATAGAACTGATAGCTGCCAGGTTTCTCCGGCAGTCTCCTGACAATCCCCCTCAGGTATTCCAGTCGCTTCTCGTTCTCTTCCTTAGTCATCCTCTTTTTACTTTCTAGTCTCTTTTCTTCTTTTGTTCCACGTGAAACATCCTCGTCGCAAGTCTAACTAGTTCCCCCTCCTAAGTTGGGAGGGGAACTGGTTTGTCATGCTTTCGGGTTATATGGTCAGCAATGTTGTAAGCTCGATTCCATCGAAGAGGTCACGGCCGTGCAGACCTTCGTCCGTGATTTCAATGATGAAATTCATGTAGGTCTTCTTGGGATTGAAGTGCTGCACCAGGTTGTAGGCGGCCTTGGCGGTGCCGCCCGTGGCGAGCAGGTCGTCGTGAATAAGGACGACATCATTTTCGTTGATTGAATCGATGTGCATCTCAATCGTATCGACGCCGTACTCCTTTGAGAAGGACTCCTTGATGACCGTTGCGGGCAGCTTGCCAGGCTTGCGTGCCAGCACGATGCCACAGCCAAGGCGAGCCGCCAGCGCACTGGCCATCACGAAGCCCCGGCTCTCAATGCCAACAATCTTCGTAATGCCCTTGTCCTTGTAGATGCGCTCCAATTCGTCGAGCATGATTTGTACACATTCCGCATTCTTGTAGAGAGTGGTGACGTCGCGGAAGTTAATTCCCTTCTTCGGAAAATCTGGAATGCTGCGCAGATTGTCTAATAATACTTTCTCGTTCATTTTCAAATGTTTGTGAATTGGTTAAACGTTGTTTGTTTCACGTGAAACTTAGCGCCCCATCAGCACTAGCAGGACGTTGATGTCGCTGGGGCTGACTCCGGGAATGCGGCTGGCCTGCGCCAGGGTTTCGGGGTCAATGGCTAAGAGTTTCTGGCGGGCTTCGGTGCTGAGCGACTGTAGCTCGTCGTACTTGAAGTGACCTTTAATGCGAATGTTTTCCAGCCGGTGCATTTTCTCGGCCACCACACGTTCTCGCGCGATGTATCCTTTATATTTAATACGGATTTCCGCAGCTTCTGCTATCTCTTCTTTTCGGTTGGGCAGGCGGTCGATGAATTCGTGTAATTGGGGGATAATCTCTGCGAGGTTCCTCATGTTGAGCTGTGGCCGTGCGATAAGGTCTTCCAGCTTCACGCCAAACTGGAGTGGGGTAGTGCCTAGTTGTTCCAGCGCATTGTTCATCTCTTTAGGCTTGATAGGGAGGTTTCTGCAAAATTCCTCGATTCCTTCGACGGCCTGTTTCTTCTCCATCCACCAGTCGTAGCGGTCGCGTTTGGCCAGTCCAAGCTGATAGGAACGCTCTGTCAGTCGACGGTCGGCATCGTCTTGTCGCAGCAGGATGCGATATTCTGCCCGTGAGGTGAACATGCGATAGGGTTCGTCCACACCTTTTGTCACCAGGTCATCTATCAGCACACCGATGTATGATTCGTCGCGGTGCATCACAAAAGTTTCGTTTCCACCGCATTTCAATGCGGCGTTAACGCCCGCTACCAGCCCCTGTCCGGCGGCCTCTTCGTAGCCAGTGGTGCCATTGACCTGCCCTGCGAGGAAAAGACCATCGATTTTTTTCGATTCCAACGTGTGTCGCAGCTGTGTGGGGTCGAAGAAGTCGTACTCGATGGCATAGCCAGGTCTGTACACTTTCACGTTGCGTAGGGCGGGTATCTGTCGCAGGGCTTCCAGCTGCACGTCCATGGGCAGGCTGCTGGAGAAACCGTTGAGGTACATCTCGTTGGTGTCCTCGCCTTCGGGTTCTAGGAACAGCGGATGGCTGTCGCGGTCGGGGAAGGTGACGAGTTTCGTCTCAATAGAAGGACAGTAGCGGGGCCCGATGCTCTGTATCTGTCCGTTGTAGAGGGGCGAGTCTGCCAGGCCGCTACGCAGGACTTCGTGGACAGCGGCGTTGGTGTTCACCGTCCTGCAGGGCAGCTGCTTCAGCTTGCGCCCACTGCCCATATAGGAGAACTGGTAGGGATGTTGCTCGCCGGGCTGTTCGTCCATCAGGCTGAAGTCCACACTACGCCGGTCGATGCGCACGGGGGTGCCCGTCTTCATACGGGCGGAGCGAATGCCGTGACGTGTGATGCTCTCGGTGAAATCGGCCACGGCGGGCTCTGCAATGCGCCCTCCGGGAATCATCTTTCTTCCAATGTGGAGCAGTCCGTTGAGGAAGGTGCCGGCGGTCACCACCACGCAGCGGGCCAGAACTTCTGTGCCCCAGATGGTGCGTACGCCTTTTACTGTCACTCTGTTCGAAGAGATGCCATCACTGCCTGCGCAACATTCAACCAATAGCTCGCAGGCCTGGTCCTGCCAGATGTCTAAATTAGCGGTTTCATCGAGTCTCCGTCGCCATTCCCAGATAAACTTTCCGCGGTCGCACTGTGCCCGTGGGCTCCAGACGGCAGGCCCCTTGCCCACGTTCAGCATGCGGAACTGGATGGCCGTGGCATCGGTCACCAGGCCCATCTGTCCGCCCAGCGCATCAATCTCACGTACTATCTGACCCTTGGCGATGCCGCCCATGGCAGGGTTGCACGACATCTGCGCAATCTTGTTCATGTCCATCGTCACCAACAGCGTCCGCGCTCCCATGTTGGCCGAGGCACAAGCCGCCTCGCATCCCGCATGTCCGCCGCCAATCACAATCACGTCGTACTTCAGTGTCATTTAAGAAGTTGATTTTTTGTAATTTGCTGCAAAGTTACAAAAAGTTCTCAATAAATGTAGCTAATTTCCCTTTTTTATGTCATCTTTGCCGTGTAATTTCTTAAGTTCGTCGGTCGTAGCTCTGGGTTTTGTTGCCTTCGACTTTGTATAAATAATGTATTTTCTGTTGTAAATATTTGCGAGATTCATCATTTTTTGTTAATTTTGTAGCCTCAATGCGCGTGTGCGTACTTAATATTAAGTATTCTTGTCTTGCCCGAGAGGGTGGAGGACACTTGCTAGCAATAAATCTAAATCAATATTAATTAATTAATTATCAAAACTTTATGTGGTTATTTAATTCTACAATCGGTAGGAAAGTTGTAATGTCTGTCACGGGCATTGCGCTCATCTTGTTCCTGACATTCCACTGTTGCATGAACCTGGTGGCGCTCTTCTCGGGCGAGGCTTACAACACTATCTGCGAATTGCTCGGCGCCAACTGGTACGCCGTGGTTGCAACGCTTGGACTGGCATTCCTTGCCGTCCTGCACATTGTGTATGCCTTCATTCTGACGGCACAGAACCGTAATGCCCGTGGCGACAACCGCTACGAGGTGGCTACGACGGTGAACGCCGGCAAAGTGGAGTGGGCATCGAAGAACATGCTCGTGCTGGGTATCATTATCCTCATCGGCCTGCTCATCCATCTTTGGAACTTCTGGTACAACATGATGTTTGCCGAGTTGATTGGCGCAATGCCTGAGCTGAGCCCCTCCGACGGTTTCGGATGGATTCAGGCAACATTCTCCAATCCGCTCTTCGTGGTGATCTACATCATCTGGATTGTGGCCATCTGGTTCCACCTCTCTCATGGTTTCTGGAGTG
>ERZ842401.6977-NODE-6977-length-11784-cov-6.309404_pt1 | contig 11784 bp, 5 predicted proteins | sample MGYA00521270_ERZ842401 | MGnify/ENA primary metagenome ERZ842401 (study PRJEB31892, sample SAMEA3878208) | bioreactor metagenome | biome: Moose rumen | place: Sweden | collected 2011-10 | study: EMG produced TPA metagenomics assembly of the PRJEB12797 data set... | reverse complement strand
TGCTGTTTGCCTGCCTCGCGGCGAACGCAAATCCTGTTCACAAACTCAAACTCGACAACGGCCTCACCATGCAGGTGGAAGCATGTTCCGGAAATATCTTCCACATAAACATTTCCACACGGCCCGGTTTTTCGGAAGCCCTGCTCAGCCGTTACGGCATAGTGAAGACCGACTGGAACGAGGTCGGAGAAGACTTTGTCTTCGACGAAGGACAACCTGCAGGCCTCAACGAAAGCTATATTCTCCGCACGGAGAATGCCACCCTGAAGATACTCAAATCGGATGGTGTCATATCCCTTCTCGACCCTGACGACAAAGCGATAATCAGGGAAATATGTTTCCGCAAGCCGGGCAGTCCGGAGGTGAAGGCTCTTGCAGAAGCCGTGATCGACAAGTTCGGCGGCCTGGTGGTTGCCAAAAACGACGGTATAATAGGCGACGACAGCAATGCTAAGAACAAGCGTGATGCCGCCGAAGCCGGAGATCCTGCCACCGCAAGCATAATCAGCCTGAGCATGGAGGACGGGGAACGCTTCTACGGCGGCGGAAGCACCTCACGCGAGCATATACAGCACAGGGGGGAGATGCTGCGCATGTGGACCGCCTATCAGCATACAGAGATCCCCATGCCCTTCATGATGAGTTCCCGAGGCTGGGGCATCTTCGACAATACCACCCGCAAGTGCCACTTCGACGTAGGCTGTACAGACCCTGCCAGATTCAATATCTACAATACTTTCGACGAGGCGGACTTCTACCTTATGGCAGGCAGCGACATGCCGTCCGTGCTGGATCTTTACACACAGATTACGGGTCGCACTTATGTCCTTCCAAAGTGGGCTTATGGCTTCGCATTCGGCCCGAACATGCGCGAAGACCAGTGGGCGATCCTGAGCGACGCTGCGAATTTCCGTCAGATGGGTGTTCCTGTCGATCTCTTCTGGCTTGAGCCGCAGTGGATGGAAAAACGTTACGATTTTTCCACCAAAAAGCGTTGGAACTATGACAAATTCTCGCCCGAGCCCTACTGGCTGCAGGACAGGATGCCAAAGAAGTTCTACCCGCGCCTGTTCGTGGGCAAACTCCGCAGCATGGGTATACATCTCGGCCTTTGGCTGTGCGAAGAGTATGATCACAGCATCATAGAAGAAGATCTGATTGCCGCCCGCGAAGGGCGTGCCGGCTCCGGCAAGGAGCACTGGCCGGATCATCTCACCAATTTCATGGACATGGGAGTGGACGGATTCAAGCTGGATCCTGCCCGCACAATCGATGAACATCCTTCATGGACATACTATAATGGGTTGAGCGACAAGGAGATGCACAATCTGAACCAGGTTCTTCTCACCAAGCAGATTGCAAGCATGACGCGCGAGCATACCGGCAAACGCAGCTGGCATCACTACTGCGGAGGATGGGCCGGAAGCCAGCATTGGACGGCAGCCAACAGCGGTGACAACGGCGGTGGGATCATAGCCCTCTTCGACCAGCACAATCTCGGCAATTCCGGCTTCATGAACTTGAGCTGCGATGTCATGAGCGTGCCGCGCGAGCAGGAAATGCAGGGGCTCCATTTCGGAGTGTTCCTTCCCTGGCTGCAGGTCAACAGCTGGTTCAGCATGATGCAGCCTTTCTACTATTCGGGAGTTGAAAAGGAGATGTACAAATTCTACATCAATCTCCGGTACGAATTCATACCTTATATATATTCAAATGCACTTGAAGGTGCGCTTACAGGAATGCCCATGGTGCGGTCCATGCCGCTCGAGTTCCCCGACGACCGCAACTGCGACGACATGGTGTTCCAGTACATGTTCGGGCATCAGTACTGTGTGAGCGCCTTCAGCAACGACATCTATCTGCCTGCCGGTGAGTGGATAAATGTATGGACCGGGGAATTGGTGGACAGCAAGGGGGAGACGCTGAGTTGCGAGATTCCCAAAAACAGGGCCGGACAGTTCTTCGTTCGCAACGGAGCGATTGTGCCCACTCAGCCGCAGGTCGAGTTTATCGGAAGCGGGCCCCAGACCGATTTCATCATCAAAGTCTATCCCAAGGGGTACAGCCGTTTCACAATGTACGAAGACGACGGAGATAGTTATGAATACGAAAACGGCGCAATCAGTTCCACCCTGTTCGAGTGCAATGCCACAAGAGGGAGCATCGAGATAGTTGCCAATCCTGTTCAAGGCAGCTACAAGGGCATGCCTGCGGCCCGCAACTACAGTTTCGAGGTGCGCTGCACATCCAGGCCCAGGAGAGTGGCCGTTGGCGGAACAAAGACCAAAGACTGGACATGGGAAAACAACACTCTGCGCGTGAACGCGGGCTCCTGCCCTGTCGGCGAGTACACAAAAATTAACATCAGCCTGTAATGAAAAGATATCTTGCAATCGCTTCCGCGCTGCTCCTTGCAGCATGTTCCGATGCCGACTGGCACGATGCGTCCCTGCCGTCCGAAAAACGCACGAAGCTCCTGCTCAAGGAGATGACTCTCGAAGAGAAGATAGGACAGATGTGCCAATATGTGGGTCCCTGCTACGTGCCGCCGGATCAGGGATCTCCATACAAGAACATAGACGCCTCGGACGAGAATCTCGGCGATCCCGACCTTGCGGACCGTGTCCGAGAGGGGAAGGTGGGTTCGTTCATGCACGTGCTGACCGGCGAAGAAGCGCATCAGCTGCAGGTTCTTGCAAGCGAGTCCAGACTCGGCATCCCGCTGCTGTTCGGAATAGATGCCATACACGGAAACGGCTTGCGTGCCGGATGTACGGTATATCCGAGCAATATCAATCTGGCATCGACCTTCCATCCCGAAATCATGGAGGAGATAGGCGCCCAGACTGCCGAGGAGATGCGGATGACCGGGATGGTCTGGACCTTCGCTCCTAATCTCGATGTGGCCCGCGACGCCCGCTGGGGCAGGATGGGAGAGACTTTCGGGGAGGATCCATGGCTGGTCTCCCAGATGGGAAAATACAGTATCTGGGGGCTCCAGGGCCGCGACCGGAACTACTCCGAGGGCAAGGTGATGGCCTGTGCGAAGCATCTGATAGGCGGAGGAGAGCCCTTCGGAGGCCTGAACGCTTCGCCCATGGACATGAGCGAACGCAAGATGCGCGAAATCCACCTCCCTCCTTTCAAGGTGGCGGTCGAAGAGGGCAAGGTTGCGACAGTGATGACAGCCCACAACGAGCTGAACGGCATCCCCTGTCATGGGAATTCCTGGCTGATCAAAGACATTTTGCGTGACGAACTCGGCTTCGACGGTTTCATCGTAAGCGACTGGATGGATATCGAGAGGCTTCACAGCATGCATCACTGGGTGTCCAGCGAAGACGAAGCATTCAAGGTGTCGGTCGAGGCCGGAATCGACATGCACATGCAAGGACCGGGTTATTTTGAATCGGTCCTGGACGGCGTGCGCAGCGGGCGCATTCCGGAAAAGCGCATAAACGAGGCTGCGGGGAAGATACTCAAAGCCAAATTCGAACTGGGCCTCTTCGAGAATCCCATTCCCGAACTTCCTTCCGAACGCGGCTTTGCCGCGATTCCCGCACACAGGCAGACTTCTCTCGAAGCTGCACGCGAGGGTATAGTGCTATTGAAAAACGACGGACTACTGCCGCTCGCTCCTCCATCCGCGACGGGCAGCATCTTTCTGTGCGGGCCGAATATCGACAGCCAGACAATCCTGGGCGACTGGGTGGTGCCTCAGGACGACGATGACGTAATAACAGTTTTCGAAGGCCTCAAGGCCCTGTTTCCGGAATCGCATATCGACACTATGACCTTCCGCGGAAGGGTGACCGCCGTGGATGATGCCGGCATCCGTGAAGCGGCGTCGAAGGCACGTCGTGCCGATGTGAATATTCTTGTCCTGGGTGAGAATTCGCAAAGGTATTCGGCTTTCGGACGCACCTGCGGCGAAAATTGCGACCGCGACAATATCGACCTGCCCGGCCGCCAGCAGGAACTCCTTGAAGCGGTGGCCGCCTCCGGCAGGCCCACCGTGCTCATTCTCATGAGCGGCCGTGCCCTGGGTGTCACCTGGGCAGCGGAAAATCCTTCGGTCAATGCAATCCTGAATGCCTGGGAACCCGGTCAGATGGGCGGACAGGCAATAGCGGAAATCCTTGCCGGAGCGGTGAATCCCTCGGGAAAACTTCCTGTAACGATCCCCCGCAACGCAGGCCAGATACAGTGCGTGTACAATCACAAGCACTCGCAGTATTCGCGACAGTTCGCGCTCTCTGTTTCAGCTCCTCTGTACCCCTTCGGTTTCGGCCTCAGTTATACTGATTTCGAATATGGGGATCCCGTTCTTTCCAAGAGTGAAATCAAGCCGGGCGAGAGCCTCAAAGTTTCTGTAACAGTAAGTAATACCGGGCCTTTCGACGGTGCCGAGGCTGTTCAGCTCTACATTCGCGACGAGTACGCTTCGGTAACCAGGCCGGTAAAGGAACTCAAGGCCGTAAAAAAAGTTTTCATCAAGGCCGGCGGGAGTGCAAATGTTGAATTCGACATCACTCCCGACATGCTTGCATGCTGGGGGGCGCGCGGAAAATGGGAGATTGAAAGCGGAGAGTTCTCCATCATGACGGGATCGTCTTCTGCTGATGAGCACCTGAAGGCGGCAGTCTTGACAATATTGCAATAGCAGGCATTTCTTTTTTGCAGCGTGCCGATTTTTATTTAAATTTGTCCAAATGAAGAATACGGGCAAATACATATCGGGCATCCTGCTGTTTCTGGTCGCATGGAATGCAGCAGCCCGCGACTATCAGGCCACCGATTTCGGGGCCAGGGCCGATGGCGCTACGCTGAACACCAGCGCCTTGCAGGCAGCCATCGATTACATTTCCGCTCAGGGTGGCGGAAGACTGATTCTTTCCGGAGGCGACTTCGTGTCCGGAACCTTGTACCTGAAAAGCGGTGTCGACCTGCACATCAGCGCAGGTTCCCGGCTGCTCGGTTCGACCAACCCCTGGGATTATGTCCGCAATCCTGTTGCAAGATGGACCGCACTGCTTCTTGCAGTAGACCAGCACGACATAGCCCTCACCGGCTCGGGGACCATGGATTGCCGCGGCTTCGAAGTAGGCTGCAAGCTGGTGGAATACGTCCACAAAGGTATTGTCTCCGACAATCTGGGCCTGGACAGGGTGAGTGCCGACATACGGCCCGAGAACATTCATTTCTACCGCTGTACCGGAGTCACCGTGCAGGATGTTTCGATAAATAACCCCGCCAGTTGGAACCAGCAGTACGACCAGTGCCGCAATCTATTGATAGAGAGGGTAAAAGTGGATTCCAAGTGCTACTGGAACAATGACGGGCTCGACGTGGTGGACTGTTCCGACGTCATTATCAGAGACTGCGACTTCGATGCGTCCGACGACGTGTTCTGCTTCAAGAGCCATGTGCCCTACGGAGTGAGCGAGAATATCCTTGTAGAGAATTGCCGTGGCCGGTCCAGCGCGAACGGCATCAAGTTCGGCACCGTCACGCGAGGCACATTCCGCAACTTCAAGTTCAAGAATATCGAAATCTACGACACCTACCGCTCCGCCATCACCATCGCAAGCGTGGACGGCGCCACAATCGAGAACATCGAAGTTGACGGACTCCGGAGCATCAATACCGGCAATCCGATCTTCCTGCGCACGGGCACACGCAATAATGGTGTTGCTCCATGCATGCGCAACATTATCATCAGGAATATGTATGCTGAAGTGCCTTTCGATAAACCCGATGCGGGATATATGTACGAGGGACCGGTTGAAGACCTCCCCCGCAATATCTGCCCCAGCGGCATTCAGGGGGTTCCAGAATTGCGCATCGAGAATGTCCTGCTTGAAAATGTAGAAATACACTATCCTGGCAAGGCTGACCCTTCATATGCCTTCCGCGGCACGTCAAAAGCCGAACTGGAAGCTATTCCCGAACTCGAAAAAAGCTATCCCGAGTTTTCGAACTGGAAGGAACTCCCCGCCTGGGCATTCTATATCCGCCACGCAGACAATATCACTTTCAAGAACGTGAAAGTCGTGGTGGAAGACGAAGACTATCGCCCTGCCGTAGTTGCCGACGACGTGAACGGTCTGGACCTGAGAGGCCTCAGCGTTGTTCAGGAAAGCGCTCCCAAAGGAAAGAAGCAGACTGTGCTCAACAAAGTCAAGATTTACAAACTCAAATAACACAAAATGAAGAAATTACTCAAACTCGCGTCGATTCTGGCACTTGCCCTGGTTACGTTCAGCGCAGGCGCCAAGGACTACCTTGCGACCGACTTCGGCGCCAAGGCGGATGGAAAGACCCTGAACACGGCTTCTATCCAGGCGGCCATCGATTACATCTCGGCTGGCGGAGGAGGCCGACTGATCCTCAGAGGCGGCGATTTCGTAACGGGAACCATCTACATCAAGTCCGGTGTAACCCTTCACATCGAAGAAGGCTCCCGCCTTCTCGGCTCCCTGAATCCCTGGGATTACGTACGCGATCCCGATGCAAAGTGGACATCCATGATCTTCTCAATCATGCAGAAGAACATCGGAATCACCGGAGGCGGCGAAATCAACTGCCGCGGATTCCTGGTTGCCACCAAGGGAGTGGACTACTGCCATCTTGGACTTATCGACGACCCTCTTAAGCTCGACCGCCTGCAGGAAGGCAAGCGTCCCGAAAACATTCACTTCTACAAATGCGAGAACATCACCGTCACCGGCATCACACTGCGCGATCCTGCCAGCTGGAACCAGCAGTACGACAAATGCCGCAACATCCTCGTGGACGGAGTGAAGGTAGACGCCAAGTCTTATTGGAACAACGACGGTATAGACATCGTCGATTGTTCCGACGTGGTGATCCGCAACTGCGACTTCGACGCGGCCGACGATGTGTACTGCTTCAAGAGCCACAGCAAGGACGGCGTTTCCGAGAACATCCTGGTAGAGAACTGCCGCGGACGTTCCAGCGCCAACGGCATCAAGTTCGGCACTTACACCCTCGGCAAATTCAAGCACTTCCGCTTCAGGAACATGCTGATCGAAGACACTTACCGTTCCGCAATCACCATCGCGACCGTGGACGGCGCCCAGATAGAGGACGTGGAAATCGACGGGCTGCGCAGCATCCACACCGGCAACCCCATCTTCATCCGCACAGGATCCCGCCGGCCCGGCGACAACCCTTATATGAAAGACATCGTCATAAAGAATGTCTATGCCGAAGTTCCCTTCGACAAACCGGATGCAGGCTACAGCTATGAGGGCCCCGTGGAGGATCTCCCCCGCAATGTCTGCGCCAGCGGCATCCAGGGAATCCCCGGCATGCCCATACAGAACATCACTCTCGAGAACATCGAAATCGTCTATCCCGGAAAGGCGGATGCCAACTATGCCTACAGGGGCAGCAGCAAGGCAGAACTCGAGGCCATCCCCGAACTTGAGAAGAGTTATCCCGAGTTCTCCAACTGGAAGGAACTCCCCGCCTGGGGATTCTACATCCGTCATGCCGAAGGCGTCACGCTCAAGAATGTCAAGATTACGGTTGCAGATGTGGATTATCGTCCCGCAATCGTTGCCGACGACGTGAACGGTCTCAATTTCAAAGGCGTACAGATCGTTCAGGATTCCGCGCCCAAGGGCAAGAAGCAGATCGTCACCAACAATGTCAAGAATTTCAAGAACAAGAAATAATGAAAAAGATAATCGCAACAGCAGCAGCCGCACTTCTTTGCATCGGCAGTTTTGCACAGGGCACAGAGTATCTTGTTTCCTATTTTGGAATCAAGAGTGACGGCCAGACCGACAATACCACCAGCATACAGAAAGCCATAGACTTCATCGCCGAAAAAGGCGGAGGAACCCTTACATTCTGCGTAGGACGTTTCGTGACCGGTGCAGTGTATCTCAAGAGCGGCGTGAACATCCGTCTCGATGCCGCAGCCGACATCATAGGCACCGACAACATCTACGGATACAAAGGCCAGAAAGCCATTTTCAATGCTTTCGGAGTAGAAAACGTTACAATCTATGCCACCCGGGGGAACGGTGTGGTTGACGGCCGTGCCGATCTGGTGCTGAAGAGTTACAACGACCAGAAAGCCAAGGGTTACATCACCGACTCCACTCCCCTTCCGACGCTTTTCTATTTCGAAAATTGCAAAAACATAAAACTCCAGAAGGTCCTGTACCGCAATCCAGCCACCCACGGCAAGTTCTATGAGGCTGTGAACAGTGAAGTGACTCTGGACGGCTGCTTTACTGACACCAGAAATTAACTGTATAATTGGCAGAGCGGGAAAAGGCCGCAGTGCGCCGAGGGCGTCGCACTGTCGGCATTCCCGCTCTAAATAATTCTATGAGAAGAGTATTGATTATTACCGCAGTGCTGCTGCTGGCTACGTTGAAAGTTTCCGCAGAGGAGTGGAAGGCGCATTGGATTTCAAGGTCCCATTGCGCGGGGACAGGCAACAGCTGGATAGCGTTCCAGAAGGAAGTCGATATCGATACCGTGCCTGACGCATTGCCGGCGAAGATTGCCTCAGACAGCAAATACTGGCTCTGGATAAATGGAGAGATGGCCGTATTCGAGGGCGGGCTGAAGCGCGGTCCCGCCCCCGGAGACGGCTACTATGACAGTGTTGACATCGCCCCCTTTCTGAAGCAGGGACAGAACGTCATTTCCATCCTTGTATGGTATTTCGGACGGTTCGGTTTCAGTCATATGAGCAGCGGCACGCCCGCACTCCTTTTTGAGGCTGTGGGAAACGGCATTGAAATTTTGTCCGACGAAACTTGGGACGCATGTGAGCATTTTGCTTACGGGACCGCAACCGGAAAAGCCCCGAACTACCGTTTGAGCGAAAGCAATGTCCGTTACGATGCCCGTAAGTTCAATCCGGGCTGGTACAAGGGCGTGCCCAATAAAATGGGCAGCGCTTATGAAATCGGGGTAAAGCCCGGAGATCCTCCTTTCGGAAAACTTGTCCCGCGCCCCATCCCGATGTGGAAAGATTATGGGCTGCGCGACTACGAATCCGTCCGCCGCAGCGGCGATACTCTTATCTGCAAGCTTCCATATAACGCCCAGTTCTCTCCTTATATGGAGCTGAGTGCCACGGCAGGCAAAACCATCGGACTCCATACCGATCATGACTACGTAGGGTCCGAGAAGTGCGTTCACGGAGAATACATCACGCGCAATGGAGAGCAAAGCTACGAACATCTCCCCTGGATGAACGGGGAGTACATGTATTATATTGTCCCTGAGGGAGTTTCCGTGAACAAAGTTCAGTTCCGCGAAAGCGGATTCGACACTGAGTTCAGCGGTTATTTCCGCTGCGACGATCCCCTCCTCAACGAGTATTGGCAGAAAGCGCAGCGCACCCTTTATGTATGCATGCGCGACACCTATATGGACTGCCCGGACCGTGAGCGCGCCCAGTGGTGGGGAGACGAAGTTCATGAACTCACCGAAGCGTTCTACGCCCTGAGCCCTTCCTCGTGGGCACTTGCACGCAAAGGCATTCTCGAACTCGCAAACTGGGCGATGCCGGACGGGTCCTTATATGCTCCTGTCCCTTGCTCGAACTGGTTCCGCGAGCTTCCCCAGCAGAGCCTGGCTTCGGTGGGTTGGTTAGGTTTCCACAACTACTGGCTCTACAGCGGTGACGATTCTTTCATAAGTGAAATATATCCTGCCCTGCATAAATATCTGCATGAAACCTGGAAACTCGACCCGGACGATCTGCCCATCGAGCGCACGAAGGGATGGAACTGGGCGGATGCCGGCCGCGACATCGACAAGACGGCACTTCTGCATCCCTGGTACTACCTCGCTCTCAAGGGCGAGCAGGCTCTTGCCGGCCAAATTGACAAAATTGATGACGTGGGGGCCGATGAAGGCATGATGGACCGACTTAAGGAATCCTACAACCGGCTTTACTGGAACGGCAGTTTCTACAGGACACCGGGCTATGATGGCCCTGCCGACGACCGCGTGCAGGCATTGGCCGTCGTTTCCGGCATGGCAGGGCCCGACAAATACGACGCCATCCTGAAAGTGCTTGATGAAAGGCAGGAGGCCGAGACCTATTTCATGCGCTACATAATCGACGCCTATTTCATTATGGGCAGGGCGGACAAGGCTCTGGAGCGTATGCACAACTTCTACCCGACCATTATGCGCAACGGCTGCAGCACACTGTGGGAACACCGCAATCACAATGGTTCCAGCAACCATGCCTGGACCGGTCATGGCATCATCCATGCCGGGCAGCGGATCGCCGGAATCGAGCCTCTCCGGCCCGGTTTCAAGGAATTCAGCGTCCGGCCGCAAATGGCATCGCTCAAACACGTAGAAGCGGGGCTGGAAACATCTTACGGTATGATAGAAGTCGTGCTCGACCGTAAAGGCAAACGCATTCAAGCGACGATAATTGTTCCTGACGGAACGACAGCTATAATCACAGATGCCCGCGGCAGGCAGCAAAGTCTATCCTCCGGCATACACAAAGCAGTCTTATAAAATGAAGTTCAAGAATCTATATCTTATCGCTGCAAGCGCGACGTTGCTTGCAATTTCCGGCATAAACGGCGATGCAAAGGCTAAAAAGGCAAAGACACTCCCCGCAGAAGTCACCATCAGCAAACAGGCCCTTCAGGATAAAATCCGCGGAGCCTGGGCCGGACAGTTGATAGGTTGCACCTACGGTGGCCCCACCGAGTTCAAGTACTCCAACTTCATTCCGGAGGAATACGTTATCGAGTGGGATGAGCATAAGATTAAGTGGTGGTACGACCATGCGCCCGGCCTTTATGATGACATCTATATGGATCTCACCTTCGTGGAAGTCTTCGACAAGGAAGGCCTGGACGCTCCCGTGGAATCATTTGCAAAGGCTTTCGCAAATGCCGGGTATCCTCTCTGGCACGCAAACCTGCAGGCCAGATACAACATCCTGCACGGGATTATGCCTCCGGCTTCGGGAGACTGGCGCTATAACGCCCACGCCGACGACATCGACTTCCAGATCGAGGCCGACTATGCAGGTATCATGGCTCCGGGAATGATCAATGCCGCAGTAGGTTATACCGATGAAATCGGACATATAATGAACTATGGCGACGGCTGGTACGGCGGAGTCTATGTTGCCGCGATGTATGCCCTCGCCTTCGTTACAGACGATATTCCTTTTATAGTAAAGGAAGCCCTCAAGACAATTCCCGCCCAAAGCCGCTACTATAAATGTATGGCCGACGTCATCAAGTGGTGGGAGAAGTATCCCGACAACTGGCACATCACCTGGGCCCTTGCAAATGAGAAATACGGGTTCGACATCGGCTGCCCCAGCGGATTTAATTCCGCCTTCAACATCGATGCAGTCATTAACAGCGCATACATCATCATAGGCCTCCTCTACGGCAACGGCAATTTCTACCGTACCATCGACATCGCCACACGCTGCGGCTACGATTCCGACTGCAACCCCGCTTCCGCAGGCGGCATCCTAGGTACTATCCTCGGCTTCAACAAGATCCCCGAATACTGGAAACTCCCCATCTATGAAGTAGAAGACAGGGACTTCGCATATACCGACATTTCGCTCAACCGTGCCTGCAAGATGAGCTTCAGGCAGGCCCTCCAGGTCATCGAGAAGAATGGCGGCAGCACAGAGGGCGCAACTGTGAAGATCAAGACGCAGAAAGCGCAGGCGGTGCGCCTGGAACAGGGATTCGAAGGCCACTGGCCCGTTGCCAAGAAAGATATAAAGAA
>ERZ842401.6975-NODE-6975-length-11786-cov-4.226494_pt1 | contig 11786 bp, 7 predicted proteins | sample MGYA00521270_ERZ842401 | MGnify/ENA primary metagenome ERZ842401 (study PRJEB31892, sample SAMEA3878208) | bioreactor metagenome | biome: Moose rumen | place: Sweden | collected 2011-10 | study: EMG produced TPA metagenomics assembly of the PRJEB12797 data set... | reverse complement strand
AAAACTCCAAGCGAGGTTGCTGCTTAAACTGTCCTAAAATTTGGGGTCAGTTCACATAAAATTAGCTATACTTATGTACCCCCCCCCGAAAAGTCCAGCAAGCCCATCTGCCGCGCGTTCCACACCGCCTGGGTTGCGGAAGAGGCTTCCAACTTTGCGTAGATGTTCTTGATGTGGAATTTCACCGTGTTCACGCTGACCAAAAAACATTCGGCGATTTCTTCCTTTGACTTTCCCTGCTCCAGCAGGCAGAGGATGTCGGTTTCGGTCTGCGTGAATTTCTCGGTTTTCTCGCACTTCTTTTTGAGGTAGAGCGGGTGGCGGATTGCCATATTCCTCGTGATTGTGATGATGTCCGTCAGAAAATCAGACTCGCCTTTTTCTTTTACATAGTCAATCAGAAGATGAAGGATTGCGTCCCCTTCGTCCGCGACAAGACGGTAATACTTTCGCCGCCGTGCTGTTTTGAGTGCGCGGGACAAGGCTTCAAAGGCAAGCGGCTTTTCTTCCGCGCGGTAAAAGGCTGTCGCAAGGAGCAGGTCAAGCTCGCACAAGTCCATGTGCCGCTTTCCCTTTTCGAGCAGGTGGCGGAGTTTTTCGGCAAGAGCTACGACAGCGGTGTATTTTTTGTTCACGATGTAGTAGCGCATTTTGACCATGTAGCGGTACAAGTCCAGCATGTTGAAGTCGGCGAATTCGTCGGGGGCATCGCTTTCGAGCCAGTCTGAGATGACTTCGCTTCTTCCCTCGTAGAGTGCGCTCATCGCTTCCGCCGCGTCTATGTTGAACGAGAATTCCGCCTCTCCGACCTCTTTCACGAAATTCCGTATGTCCGTTATGTAGCTTCCCGCGTCCACGGTCTTTCCGCTCGCAAGAAGGATTTTCATCTGAAGGTACAGCGCGGCGAACAAAAGCCTTCGCTCAGCTTCTTTGTCAAAATCCTTTATCACGCGGCTCACAATCACTTCCGCATCAAGAACCCTGTTCTGCTGATAATAGGACTCGGCGAGGCACAAACTGTAGATTGCTCCGCAGGTTGAAGTTTTGTAGAGAAAAGCCAAGTCGCCGATAATCCGCTCGCGCTGCCGTTCCAAAAGCGGCGAAAGCCTCGTAAAGTCGTTGAGGCCGTTGAGCACGGACGGTCGCCCCGCCGTAAGGACAACCCTGCTTGCGGAAGTTCCGTTCTTTTTGAGCCGTTCAATCGTTCTGACAAAAGTGGCGAATGAAACGCAGGGATAGACGAGGGTAAGGCAGTCGCGCAGAAAATTTCCTTCTTCCATAGAATTGATGATTTCCCCAGCCTTTTCAAGATTGCCGTCCATCACGAGGTTCAAAAAAATCCCGCAGAGACACAGTGGATTTTCTTTGACATCCTCTTTTGAAAGCGAGAAGAACGCTTCACGGTCTTTCCGTATATCGATAAGATAATAACCGCTAAGAAAATTCTGTATCCGCTGACTGAGTTCGCCCGCCGTGGAAAGATGAGATTGCGCTTGCGGTGATTTTGCGGTATCCGCTTCTTCCGTATTTGTCATACAGAAAGGATAGCACGGATTACGGTGAATGTACCTACCCGAACGGGTGGGCATATCTTTTATTTCCCTTCCTCCGTTTTTCTGTTCCCTGTGTTCACGCTCTCCTCCACCGTCCGCGCCACATTGAGCCTGCCGCAGCTTCGCACAAGCACGACAATGACTCATACTTATTGGACAGCCCCTTACTGATTGGTAAGAGTCTGACGGAGCATCCCTGCTCCTACCTTTGAACAGGAGATTATGCTTAGATTCCGCAACCTCGGTAGAGGGCTTCCTTGTAGACATCCAGATACTGCTTTGCCGCTACATCCCAGCCGAAGTAACTCTTCATGCCTCGCTCCTGCATTTTCTTTATGTCGTTCTTTTTGTTGTAGTAAGCCCAAACTGCCCATCCTACAGTGTCATAAACAGCACGGGGAGTCAGCTGGTCAAACATGAAACCTGTACCCTCGCCTGTTTCCTGATTGTAGTTTTGAACAGTATCAGCAAGACCACCAGTACGACGAACAATGGGAAGTGTTCCGTACAACATGGAGTAAATCTGATTAAGTCCGCAGGGTTCGTATTTTGACGGCATAAGGAAGAAGTCGCTTCCTGCCTCAATAAGGTGACTAAGATTTTCGTCGTAGCCTATGTAGGCCCTCATGTTACCAAGCTTTGACTGCAAAGTGTTGATTTCGGCCTCGCACCATTTTTCTCCGCTGCCTAGAACAACAAACTGTACATCCATTTCTGAACAAATCTGGTAGAGGGAACCGTAGGTTGGAGCAAAAACTTCTGCAATACCCTTCTGGTCAACAAGGCGAGTTACAATTCCAAACACTGGAACATTTGGGTTCACAGGAAGCCCCATGCGCTTCTGAAGTTCAGCCTTACACTTGGACTTTCCAGACATGTCCTTTACAGAATAGTTGAATGGTATGCGCTTGTCCACTTCGGGATTCCATTCCTTTGTGTCGGCACCGTTTACAATTCCCCTAATAACTTCGTGGCGAACACGCAAAAGTCCGTCCATTCCAAATCCACCTTCTGGAGTCTGAATCTCGTGGGCGTAAGTTGGAGAAACTGTTGTAATCATGTCGGCAGAAGAAACGCCTCCCTGCAGTAAGTTTATTCCTCCGTTGTGTTCAAGACCAGCTCCGTAGTAAAGACCCCAGTCTATGCCCAAAGCGGGGAATTTGTCTTTTCCGTACTGCCCCTGATAACCCTGATTATGGATTGTAAGGACGCTTGCTGTTTTTTCAAATCCGCAGAAACGGCACACATGCTTCAGAAGAACTGGTGCAAGACATGCAGACCAGTCGTGGGCGTGAATTATATCTGGAATCCAGCCCAACTTTCTGCACAGTTGGAAGGCTCCGTGGCACAGAACTGCAAAGCGGTAGGGGTTGTCGTGGAAGTCTGTCTCGCTTCTGGTTCCGTAAATTCCGTCACGGCCAAAGCACTGCTCATGGTCAATAAAATAAACAGGAAGAGTTGGACATCCCGGCATAGTTGTCTTGTAAACTGCTGTCCATGTTTCTACCTGTCCTGCTGCAACGGCCATGGGTCCTTCCAAAAGCTCCAGTTTTGCCCTATCGATTTTATAGTAACGAGGAAGCACGATTTTAACATCATGTCCCATTCTAGAAAGTTCTATTGCAAGAGCGCTTACGGCATCGGCAAGTCCTCCTGTTTTTGCAAAAGGTACCACTTCTGCACTTACCATCAATACTTTCATTCTGTGCCTCCTTATTTTATGTCTTTCATTGCGTTTATAAAGGCCTGTCGTGAACCTTCTATGCATTTTTCGCTTACACAGTATGCAAGGCGGAACCAACCCTTTCCGCCAAATCCACTTCCAGGAGCGGCAAGAATAAGGTGCTTCTTAAGGTGTTCGGTAAAGGCCATGTCATCTCCGTTAAACGAGTCGGGAACCTTGCACCAGAGGTAAAAGGCTCCTTCTGGGCGAACATATTCCATTCCAGCATCGTCAAGATTTCTCATGAGCATGTTCCGTCTTTTTTCGTAAAGGGAATAGTCTGCCTTTGCACTCCAAGAGCGAGCCACAACCTTCTGCATAAGGGCCGGTGCATTTACATAGCCTAAAATTCTAGTGGTAAATATGCAGGCCGCAACAAGATCCGTTCTGTCGGGACAGGCAGGATTAACGCAGATGTAGCCTATTCGCTCTCCTGGCAGGCTTAGGTTTTTAGCAAAGGAAGTTACCACCAGGGCGCTATCGTATTCCTTAAAAGCAGAGGCAACCTGTTTTCCGTCATAGGCAATGGCCCTGTAGGGTTCGTCACAGATAAGGTAGGGCTTTCTGCCACATTTTTCAGCATGGTCATTCATAGCCTTTGCAAGATTCTTTATGTCTTCCTGAGGATAGATTCTTCCTGTGGGATTGTTGGGGCTGTTTATAAGTACCGCCGCCGTTTTTGGAGAAAGAGCTTTTCTTATGGCATCAATGTCAAGAGAAAAGTCTGCCTTGCACGGAACTTCTACAAGAGTGCCTCCAAAGTTGTGCACATAATGCCTGTATTCGGCAAAAAAGGGTGCAGGGACAATTACTTCGTCTCCTGGCGAAAGAATTGCCATAAGAGTGCAGTTTAAGGCTCCTGCCGCACCTACGGCCATTACCACACAGTCACCACTTACGGGAAGAGCCTGTTCTGACTCTGTCTTTTTTGCCATGGCTTCTCTTGCTTCGGGATAGCCTGCATTGGGCATATAGCCGTGACAGTTTTTGCTTCTGTCTTTTGCAATGTCTTCTATTGCGTCTGCAACCTGAAGGGGAGGATCCAAATCAGGATTACCAAGGCTAAAGTCAAACACATTGTCCGCTCCGTGAACGGCCTTAAGTTTTATGCCTTCTTCAAACATGCGCCTTATTACGCCTGCCTGAGGACTTGTCATCTGAGAATATATGTACGGTGAAACTGGCATTTTTCCCCCTTTTTTTGTATAATCGCTGTAATTATACCACAGTTGGGTGGTTTATTCAAATGAAATGTTCATGAGGAGGTTTTTTTATGAACCAAACAAAATTTACAGTAGCAATACTTGTTTTTGCCCTTTCCCTCATTGTATTTCCAATATGCCTCCATGCCCAGGTCTTTAACGGAAACCTAAGCGCCACAGAGCTTGAAACAATCCAGTCTGGCGAAGTACTTATCCGCAATACGGGAAGCCTTAACCGCATGTGTGTAAACTCAGTTAATCCAGTTGTAGAAAAGGCTCTTGCAACTGCAAAAGCAATAAAGCCAGCCTACCTTGCAGAAATCGTGCAGGTTCGTCCCTATGTTCAGGGAGAAAACATAATCCAAACCTTTGAAGATCTTATCATGGATATTCAGTCCTATGTGGGAATCCCCTACTACAGCGAGCATAATGGCATCTGGGTAGACCTGTATGCTTCTGCAAACATTCTTTCGCTAAACAGGACAGACAAAGGTTCAGACGCAAGAGTAGATTTGTACATGGAGCCTTTTGGAACAATCACCACAGCAATCCACACAGAATTTACCCCTGAAACCTACTACTACGAGTCAAAGAACGAAAGCAAGGTAAAGTACAATGGAATAACCTGTGTAAACAAAAACAACATGCGCAGCATAATAGTCATTTTCCAAGACGGAGACAATCTGGTCTTCTACGGAATAGGAGCCGTAAATGCCCCTACTTTTTCCTTTATCCGCGACAGGGTGGAACTTTCCTTCATGAACCGCATAAAGACTTTCTGCAACTTCTTCTTTGCAAAACTTAACGAGGCTGACTAACATCTGCCTGTTGCAAGAGCCGTGAAAATGTTGTATATTTGAGGCGGTTATGGAAGTTACTGTTCAGAACAATTCGGCTTTTCATTATTTCAAGCTGATGCTCGACTTTGTAATTAAAAATGCAGAAGTGGGCATATTCTGTCTTGTTTCATTTGCAATTTCAGCCCTACTCATTCCCATAATCATAAAGGTCTGCGAAAAGCACAAGCTTTACGACACCACAGGCGGACGCAAAATCCATTCGGGAAACATTCCCCGTTTGGGAGGACTGGCCTTTGTACTTGCCTACTGTACCACTGCCCTAGCCTACGCCCTCATCTTTCACGACTGGATTTCTTCCACAATTCCCTTTGTTCTTTCGGGATTCATCATTTTTGTATTTGGATTCCTAGACGATATATTTAACCTTCGCGCCATCCTAAAACTTTTAGTTCAGGTGGTTGCCGCACTTATCGTTGTATGCTCAGGATTCTGGTTTAGGAACATAGGCGCAATCCAACTTCCCATGGTGGTGGGAATGACAGTTACCGTACTTTGGATTATAGGAATTATAAACGCCTTTAATCTTATAGACGGCATGGACGGCCTTTGTGGAGGAATTTCTGTACTGATTTTCCTTACCCTTGCGGTAATATATTCAATTTCTCAGGAAAAGGCTGCCGCAATGAGCCTTATTCTTGCCAGTGCAGTTTTTGGATTTTTGGTCTACAACAAGCCCAAGGCAAAAATCTTCATGGGCGACGGTGGAAGTCAGTTTTTAGGTTTTATGATTGCAACCCTACCCCTTTACCGTACAACAGAGAACTTTGAGTACAACAAACTCTTTATAATGATTACCCTCTGCTCCATTCCCGTACTTGACTGCATTGCCGCAATATGGAGGCGCACAAGGGAACACAGAAGCATAATGTCTGCCGACAGAGCCCACTTGCACCACAAGTTGCTCTACCTAGGACTTACTGTAGAACAGGCACTCTTTTTCGTGCTTCTTCTGCAGTTCTGTCTGGGAATAATCTGCTGTCTTGCCATGTACCTAAGGAGTTTTAACGCCGTAGTCCTGCTCTTTACAGCCTTTACCTTTATTTCAATTATCTTTGGAATGATACACTTCTTTTACCGAACAAGAATGGCAGAAAAACACGACACAGATCACGAAGAACCAGCAAAGTAAAGTCTCCTCTTATTGATATTTTGTATGCATTAGTGATATACTCTTTTGCATGAAAAGAAAACTTGTAACTTCGGCCTTACCCTATGTAAACAACATTCCTCATCTTGGAAACTTAATACAAATGCTGTCTGCGGATGTCTTTGCACGATTCTGCCGCAACAGGGGCTACGAAACCCTTTATGTCTGCGGAACCGATGAATACGGAACTGCAACAGAAACTCGCGCTATAGAAGAGCATAAAACTCCTCGGGAACTCTGCGACTACTACTATGCCCAGCACGACGAAATTTACAAGTGGTTCCACATTGCCTTTGACAAATTTGGACGCACTTCCAACGAACAGTGCACAGAAATTACCCAACAGTTTTTTAAGGATTTGGATAAAAACGGATTCATAAAAGAGCACTCAAACAAGCAGCTCTACTGTCCCAAATGTTCCATGTTCCTTGCAGACCGCTTTGTAAGGGGAACCTGTCCCAAATGTGGCTACGATGACGCCAGGGGTGATCAGTGCGAAAAGTGCGGTTCCCTTCTTGACCCCATTGAACTTAAGCAGCCTAGATGCTCAACCTGTGGCACAACTCCAGAAGTCAGAGAAACACGGCACCTTTACATAGATCTACCTTCAATAAGCCCCAAACTTGACGGATGGATGCAGAAGGCCAGCGTAGACGGTCAGTGGTCAGAAAACGCCATAAACATTACAAAGGCTTGGATTCGTGACGGTCTTAACGAAAGAGCCATTACTCGCGACTTAAAGTGGGGAATTCCAGTTCCCAAGGAAGGCTACGAAAACAAGGTCTTTTATGTTTGGTTTAATGCGCCCATAGGATATGTTTCCATTACCAAACAGTTGGCAGACGAACTTCGTGCTCAGGGTAAGCAGAGCTTTGACTGGAAAAGCTGGTGGATTCCCGAAGAAAGCGAAGAAGCAAAGGGAAAAGAGCCTGTAGAACTATTCCAGTTCATAGGAAAGGACAACATTCCCTTCCATACGGTTATCTTCCCCTGTAGCGAACTGGGTAGCGGACACAACTGGACAAAACTTCACCACATGTCTTCTACGGAATACCTTAACTACGAAGACGGAAAATTTTCAAAAAGCAAGGGAGTAGGTGTCTTTGGAAGCGATGCAAAGGAAAGCGGCATAAAGGCCGATGCATGGCGCTTTTACATCTTCTACAACAGACCCGAAAAGCAGGACTATCAGTTTACATGGAAGGAGTTCCGCGAAAAGTACAACGGAGAACTCATTGGCAATTTGGGAAATCTTGTAAACAGAACCCTTCTTTTTGTTACAAGATACTACGATGGAATCATTCCCGATGCCCCAGTTGATGAGGAAATGTGGGCTAAAATCCGTGAAAAAGAAGCAAAAATTACAGAACTTCTGGAATGGGCAAACCTTAAGGATGCCTTCCACGAAATATTTGCCATAAGCGACATTGGAAACAAGGCTTTTCAGGACGGTGAGCCATGGAAGACCCGCACTTCTGATCCAGAAAAGGCCGCCCGCCTCATTCACAACCTGTGCTACATGATAAAGGACCTTATGATTATGGTTCATCCCTACATGCCACAGTTTTCAGAAAAAATTCTTTCTTATCTAGGTAAGGAAGTCAGTGAACCCTGTTTTGGAGAAGAAGCTATTGCCGGTGGACTAAGTTGGAAGGATCTTGGCGTAACAGAAGGTCTTTCTACCGTAAGCCCTACAGAAGTTTTCTTTACGCCCCTTGACCAGAAGACTGCCGATGCATTCCGCGCAAAATACTCAGGAAGCCAGAAAGACAGAAAGGAAGGCGACAAAAAAGAAAAAAAGCAGAAGGCAAAAAAGGAACCTTCACTTGCCGCTGACCAGGTGGCCCACTTTAACGAGAAAATTGAACTTAAGGTTGCGGTAATTACAAAGGTGGAAAACAATCCTGAGGGAGAAAAACTTTACATAGAAACTCTGGACGACGGAAGCGGAAAGCCAAGAATCATTCAAAGCGGACTTAGGGAATTCCTTAAGCCAGAAGAACTTTTGGGTAAGCACATAATTCTTGCCTCAAATCTTGCGCCAAGAACCATGAGGGGTGTGGAAAGCCACGGAATGCTTCTTGCTGCAGACTACACTGATAAGGATGGAAAAGCCTCTGTAGAACCACTGGAGGCTCCTTGGGCAAAAGCGGGTACACTTGTTACCCTATCTGGCTCCACAGAAGTAGAAAAGCCCCAGCAAATTTCTGCGGATGACTTCTTTGCCGTAGAAATAAAGGTAAATGATAGAAAGGTAAACATTTCGGGTACAGTCCTCTGCGCTGACGGTAAAGAAATTACAACCCAGCATACTGTAAATGGTGAAGTACACTGATGAAGCGTTTTTTACAAACTCCCTTTTGGGCGGAATTTAAGGCCTGCCACGGATGGACTCCTCTCTACTTTGTTGAAGATTTGGAAAACGAACGGTCGTTAAAGCCCTGTACTTTAAGTCAGGCTCAAACAGAAGACAAACAAACGGTAGTTAGTGTTTTAACACGCTCCTTTTCTCTGGCAAAGTTAAAGTTTTCCTTGGCCTACATTCCTATGTATCCCGAGACGAAAAATAAAGACGGACATCTTGCAAGCGAGGAAGAAAAAAAAGCCTACTTAGAGCACCTTATTAGCCTTGCAGACATCCTAAGACCTCACCTTCCCTCCAATACTCTTTTCGTACGCTTTGACCCTCCCCTAGACTTTGACACACTTGAAGAAAGAAAGGCCATGCAGGAACTTTCCGTAAAGGGAATTAAAAAAAGCCATGTAGACATACAACCTCCAGACACCACAGTGCTTGACCTTTCAAAATCAGAAGATGAACTTCTTTCTGCCATGAAGAACAAGTGGCGTTACAACATAAGGCTAGCATCAAAAAAAGGAGTAAGCGTAAGCAAGCACTTTGCCTCAGACCCAGACTTTGACCGCTACTTTGACATTTTCTTTTCTCTGTTTAAGGAAACCAGCGAGCGAGACGGAGTTCAGTTTCATGCAAGAGACTACTATGTTGACCTTCTAAAAAGAGGAGCCCCAGATTCCGCAGACAGGGAAAAGCCCCTTATAAGTCTTTACCTTGCAAGTCACGAGGAAGATTACCTTGCAGGAATAATAACCCTGTTTTTTAAAGGGGAGGCAGTTTACCTTTACGGTGCCAGCGGAAACAAAAAGCGCAATTATATGCCAGCCTATCTTTTACAGTGGACAGCCATTAGGGATGCAAAGAAATATAAGTGCCAAGTTTACGATTTTTACGGTTGCCCGCCAACAGAGGATGCAAATCACCCTATGCATGGTCTCTTTTTGTTTAAAACAGGCTTTGGAGGAAGTCTAATCCACAGGCCAGGTTCTTTTGATATTTCAACAAAGAAATTGTACAACTTATACTTATTTGCAGAAAAGTTTAGGGCATGGTGGCATAAATTCTTCTTAAAAAAAATTGCCGGTAGGTAATGCTTTTATTTTTTATGTCTTTTTTTTACTGGAATTATACTTAAATTTATTGTTTTTTCTGTTGAATGCCCGACTGCCAGGTCTATATTCCAACAAAACTGTATGGAAAGAGTCTTTGAAACTTCATCAACATCAACAAGCCCTTCAGGTGCAAGTTGGGTTACAGGACGCTTAAAAGTAAGGGGCTGGCTAAAGAAACCAGATTCTTCATTTGGTTCAAAAAGAAACGCTATTTTTCTAACTGAATCTGTAACCTGCAGGACGGAAACCCCATTTTCTGCATGAAAACTTTTTTCAGCAAGAAAAACCTGCCTGTTTCCTTTTAAAATCAATTCCGAATGGTACTGACTTTCTTGCTTTTTTGAATCAAAATCAGTTTGTGCAAAATTAACTTCAACAGAAAAAACACCTTTTACAGCAAAGGGACTTTCATTCTTTAAGATATATTGAACTACAAAACCATCAGAGGAAACGATATAATTCTTATTCAGGCTAACAGGCAATTTTTGACGGGAAAATAATCCTTTGCCAGCTAGGTGAATTTCATTGCGCCTAGAATCAAACTTTGTCTCTACAAAACGAGTGTTTGCAAAGGTTTCCGTTTTTAGCGCTTGTCCCTTAAAAAAAGATGAAGATTCTGAGTTTTCAAATAAGTGCTCTACAAAAAAACCCCTATAATACTTATCATCGTCTCCATCGAATTCTTTTATTTTTGATAAATTTGCAGCATAATTTGCAAAGACGCTGATAATGTTTAAATCACAAATCTGTGCACCTATGGGAGAGATTACTGCATGGAGCTTTTTTAACTGGCAGACATACTCATTAAAACCATCACTATTATAATCAAAAGTTGTTAGAGATTCTTTTACTTCCTTACTTTCTCTAATAAGTTTTTCAGCTTCATTTAATAAACTGTAAGCTTTTTGACGCTTTTTTGCTATAGCTGGAAGACCAGAAGGCAAATTTATATAATTAAAGAGACTCTGTGATTCCCACAACTTTTCTTGAGCAGCTTTTTTACGCATCTTATCACCTCCGTGGCATTGGGCAATAAACATGCTTATATAAACCATTCGATCGTAAAGACATCGGTTCTGCATATATACATTTAAATAATCATAAATAGTCAAAGAAGGATCGTTTTTACTTTGGGAATACCTATAACAATTCTTACCCCAACGGCTGAGATTTGAATCCATTCCTGCTGGGATATAGGCTGTTATATAGGAATCTACATTTTTTAGGTAAGTTTGAGGAAGTGTCAAAACTATATTAGAAAAATCTTGAGTTTCTAGTTCTACTTGAAGTTCTTTAAAAAAATCTGAAGAAAGTAAACTTGCCAACTCTTCAATTGATAAAGTTATAAGAACAAAGGAGTTTTCACTTGTATTTGCTTGAAGATTTAAGCCTAAAGGAAGGGATTTTAACCAGTTTCCCCCATTCTGTCCGCTTTCCGGCTTAAATTGATTGGAAATGGGTAAGATTTTTAAGGTTTTTCCCTGTTCACTAGTGATTATTGGCTTAAACTTTCTATAATGAGAGGGAATTAGAGCAGAATCAATACAGACATATTCTATTCCGCATGAATAAAAAGTGGTAATTAAAGAGGGTTCCCACAAACTTCCTAAAAGCAGACTTCCCCGTGGTCGCTTCCCTATCGTAGAGCGTATAGCTGAATTCATCTTTTCAATTTGACCGCTTCTGTCTACAGGAAAAAGCAGGGGCAATGCTGGTTCGTAGTAGCCACCGCCTAAGACTTCAACTTGATGACGACTAGTAAGTTCACTAAGCATCTGTATAGCTTCGGGGTGAGAATCTTCACAATAATCTAGCTGACTTCCAGGAAGGGAA